>Ga0209430_1001527_pt1 | contig 16920 bp, 12 predicted proteins | sample BarGraIncub1133A_FD_184504 | JGI IMG/M metagenome (GOLD analysis project Ga0209430, IMG submission 184504) | Arctic peat soil microbial communities from Barrow, Alaska - Barrow Graham LP Incubations 11-33A (SPAdes) (version 2) | ecosystem: Environmental > Terrestrial > Soil > Wetlands > Peat... | reverse complement strand
CAGATCGCTGAGCATCCTCATCATAGTCGGATCATAGTGCCCGAGAATATCGAGCTTAAGGATCGTGTCATGCATGGCATTAAAGTCAAAATGCGTTGTCGTTGTACCGCAGGTAAGTTTATTGGCCGGATGCTGAATCGGAGTGAATTCAAAAACATCCATTTCTTTGGGAACAACCACGATTCCTCCCGGGTGCTGACCTGTGGTGCGCTTGACGCCGATAAGACCAAGGGATCTTCTTCGAAGCTCTGCCTTACTTGCCGGAAGTCCTGTTTTTTCCTGTATTTTACTGACAACGGCTATCGCATTTTTATCAGCAAAACAACCGATCGTTCCGGCGCGGAAAGTGTGGCTCTCCCCGAAAAGTTCCGCTACGTATTTGTGAGCCTTCGATTGATATTCATTGGAAAAGTTCAGATCAATATCGGGCTGTTTATCTCCATAAAAGCCAAGGAAAGTCTCAAAGGGAATATCCTGCCCTTCGCAGCGCATCGATGTTCCGCATTTAGGGCAGACTGCCGGCGGAAGATCATAGCCGGAGCCATATTTTCCGGTCTCATCAAAATTGGAATACCGGCAGCCCGGGCACACGTGATGCGGGGGAAGCGGATTAACTTCTGAAATCCCGCACAGCGTCGCGACGAGGGATGAACCTACCGATCCCCGTGAACCTACGATATACCCGTCCTCATTCGATTTTTTGACCAGGCGGTATGCAATATAGTACATGATGGCGAACCCGTGTCCGATAATGGAGTCGAGCTCCTTTTCGACGCGTGCTTTGACAATAGGAGATATTTCACCTTCGAAAGCATATAACTGATTTGCCGCTTCCCATGTAAGGTTTCGAATATCATCAGGGGCTGATTCAATGATCGGCGGATAGGTACCGTCGGGAAACGGCTTCAGTCCGGCTTCAATCCGGTCTGCTATTATATTGGTATTCCCTACAACCACTTCATATGCCTTATTTTCACCGAGATATGCGAATTCCGCGAGCATTTCCGGAGTTGTCCTGAAATACAGGTCACTCTGCAGTTCGGCATCTTTATATTCCATATCCATTAAGATATATCTTCGATATTCACCTTCATCTTTTTCCATAAAATGAGCGTCGGTTGTCGCGCAGACCGGGACTTCCAGGTGTTCTCCCAGAACAGCAATCAACCGGTTCATATTCTTCAGGTCTTCTGTCGTCTGGAGGCCGCTTTCCGGGTTCCTTAAATAGAATTCATTATTGGTAAGCGGCTGAATTTCAAGATAGTCATAAAACCGTGCCATTCGTATAAACGCACGGTCCTGGAGCATCGCTGCTTTTGCAAGTTCCATATTATTGCCGTTGGCCCGGTAATATCCCAGGACATGCGTGAATATCTCCCCCCGCTCGCAGGCGCTTCCCACGATGAGTCCTGCCTTAAAATAGGTCAGAATGGATTTAGGTATACGGGGGCGCATGTTGAAGAACTGCGTATGAGATTCTGAAACCATCCGGTACATGTGATATAGTCCGAGCGCATTTTTGGCCAGAAGAATGACATGATAGACTTTTTGTTTACGGGCCATGATTTCCGGAAGTCCAAGTTTACCCGCTTTCTCGTTGAGCTCCAACAGAGTATTGAGATCGAAATCCCTGAGAACCTTCGAAAGAATAATTCCGCATGTCATCGCGTCGGAATCCGCCCGGTGGGCACGGACAAGCGGAATTTTTAAGAAATCTGCCACCGTTGAAAGTTTGGCATTGGGAAGATCAGGGAAATATGTCCGTGCAAGGGTTACCGTATCGATGGTAACAGGATTGAACTTGACCCTGTAACCTTCATGCTTTTCAATATCAACTGAGAACCCTGCCGCACGCAGGAAGGACAAATCAAACATCGCGTTATGGGCACAGACAATCCGATCACCGAGAAACTCAGAAAATGCACGGACTGCATGAATCGGGTCCGGCGCACCTTCCACATCAAAGGGCGTAATCCCTGTCAGTTCGACAATGTCCTGAGGTATATCCCTGCCTGGGTTTACAAACGTATGGAAAATTTCTCCGGGCACAAAAAATCCGGATTCGTCCCTTGCAAAGCGCACCGCCCCGATTTCCAGAAGTACATCCGCCGTACAGTCAAGGCCGGTTGTCTCCACATCAACTGCTACATAACCTGCATCAAAGTTGTCCGTTTCCTGCGCATGGAAAGCAATGCACGGCCCATCGTCAACCAGATAGCCCTCCATACCGTATATGACTTTAAAGGGCTTTTCCCTGGCTTTACCGTTGATTTTACGATAGGTTTCCGCTGCTTCAGGAAAACCCTGCACTACGCCGTGATCCGTCAGTGCACAGGCGGGGTGACCCATTCTGGCGGCTTCCAGAAAAATACGGGGAACATCGATTACCGCATCCTTTTCACTCATTTTAGAGTGGCAGTGAAGCTCCACCCGTTTGACCGCGGCCAGATCCTGGCGTTTCCCGGGTGCATCCTTCTCCATTACACCTTCAACAGATGCCTGCAGATCCCTTGAGTACTTGTCGTCGTAATATACATTTGCCTGAAAACGAGCATAGCCTCCCTTTTTAAACCGTTCATCAAATGAATCGGCATCGGAAGGCTGCATGAAATAGACGCAGGAAATACAGCCGGTGTCATCCGTCACGTAGAAATTCACACGCACTTTATTGCCGGCCTTTGTCAGATTGAATGTATCAATTTCCACCTTGCCGTCAAATTGGACAATTCCGGTATTGGCATTCATTTCCTGAATCCTGATAACCGGGAGCGTCGGATTGCCCTTGCCCCACAAAATACCATTTGCTTTTGGTGTCCGGGTAAAAACCGTCTTGTTTTCTTTGGCAGCTTCCTTCGCTTTATACTCCCAGGAGTCCTGATTAACAGGAGGTGGCTCAGGCATGCCGATATCCGCATGATCCGCAGCTGGTCTGCCGTTCTGCGGAGCATTTCCTGATGAATCGGATTTGCCGTGTGCCGGTTTAGGCTTGCGCTGGGCCGATTGTCCTCCAATGCCGATGCCGCTGCCTGAACCGAATCTGCTTTTGGCAAGCGGATTAACGGAACGGGGACTATCTTCCCCCGAACTCCGGCATTGTGCGGATTGAATGAGAGCCTCATGAGCTTCCCTTCTAAGTGACTCAGCCTGCTCCTTTGCAAGAGCGGCAGGTGACACTGAAGAGTCTTCTTTATTATATTTCCATACAAACGGGCATTGTACTTCAAGATATCTATGCATAAATGCGTCGATCCGCGTGACAAAATCATTCTCAAGGTCAAAGTCCAGACTATGATACAAATTCCCTGTCAGCACATTTTCATCAACTTCAAACCGGGCACTCGAAACGAGTGCGCCAAACAAGGGATTCTCTCGTTTAACTGCAGAAATAATCCACGGGAGAAGCTGATGAATCATTGCTGCCGGTGTCTTTTCGTCCTTTGGAAACCCGGAAAGGAAAAGTCGTATATGCGTCAGGGATAGTTCACTCCTGAGTCCGTTTTCGAGGTCAACCAAAGCAGTACCGGAGGGAACCGTACCTAAAAGATTCAGTGTAAGCTCCAGTCCTTTTGCAAATGTATCCATACGAACGTGCAGAACTCTGGCGCGGATTGTGTGTGCTATAGCAAGAAGCTTTTGATTTTTTGTGAAGGATTGAACAAATTCTTCAAGATAAATCATTACTTGCGGTTACTCCCTTTTCATAATTTCTAAATTTTGGGCTTCCCCCATTGCGCGGATCTCCGAAATCAGTTCCTGAACAACATGATCCGCCGGTATTTTCCGTACAGCTTTACCCTTTTTGAAAAGAAGGAATTCATTTACACCGCCGGCAATTCCAATATCAGACTCCTGAGCCTCGCCAGGTCCATTGACCACACAACCCATTACGGCAACCCGCAGGTCATATGGCATATCCGCCACTTGTTTTTCAATCTGTTCGGCAAGCTCAATCAGGGGAACCTGTGTGCGTCCGCATGTCGGGCATGAAATCAACTGAACTCCGTGCCTGCGAAGGGAAAGTGCTTTCAAAATACTGAATGCAGCGCGGACTTCATCAACCGGATCGCTTGTCAGGGAGACCCGGATTGTATCTCCGATTCCCTCGGAAAGCAGCGCTCCAATACCAACAGCCGACCGGATAATTCCCTCTTTTATGGTTCCGGCCTCCGTAACGCCTACATGAAGCGGATAAGGAGTTTTGTCGGAAAGAAGCCGGTAACTTTCGATGGTCAAAAGCGGATCCGACGACTTGATGCTGACTACCATATCATAAAAATGTGCTTTTTCGAGCGACTCTATAGCATCTAAAGCACTGTGTGTCATTGAATCACGGTTTACTCCGCCATATTTTGCAAGTACCAGATGGGAAATTGAACCTGAATTCACACCGACGCGAATCGGAATCTGGCGTGCCCGAGCCGCATCAGCAACCTGGATAATGCGGGATTCATCTCCAAGGTTACCCGGATTAATCCGGATCTTCGCTGCGCCGTTTTCAATGGAAAGCAGTGCAAGCCGGTAATCAAAATGAATATCCGCTACAACGGGAATCGGAGAACGCCTGGTAATTTCTCCGAGCGCCAGCGCCGCCTCCCTGTCCGGAACTGCAACACGGGTTATTTCGCAGCCTGCATCGTATAGTCGGATAATTTGTGCAACCGTTGCTTCCACATCCCGGGTATCCGTCGTATTCATCGACTGAACGGCAATCGGTGAGTCGCCTCCGATTGCTACATTTCCAACATGAACGGTTCTTGTCATTTTTCTATTCATTTTTCTATCCTACCAATCTAATAATATCTGACGACAAAGCAAAGATTACCAGTGATATCAAAACAACAAACCCGATTGCATTGATGACACGCTCTGTCTTAATGGAGATCTTCTTGCCCCGTATCATTTCAATAACCACAAGTACCATTACATTCCCGTCGAGTCCAGGAAGCGGAAGAAGATTTGAAAAGGCGAGGCCGACAGAAATTAATCCGGCAAGAGTGCCCAGATATTCAACTTTAACGGAATTATCGGTTTTGGGTGCATCCACGACATCAGATACAATTGTCGCGATTCCCACGGGTCCTGCAATTGCATCCTGCGCTTTAATTTTCCCCTGCACTACAGACTTAAGGCCATCTATCGAGACCTCAATAACCGATGCAGAATACAAAACAGAGTGCTTAAGCAAATCTCCGAAACCGCTTCCCTGCTTTACAAATATTCCCCGCGGGTTTGCCGAATCGTAAACTGTTGCTGTCATTGAAACGTCCTGCTTTACGCCGTCGCGAATAATCGTAAGCGTAACTTTATTATCGGTATTTCCCGGGATAATATCCGCATAACTTGAATCCGTCACCGGTATTCCGTTAACCGCCAGAAGCGAATCGCCTTTTTTGAGTACAGGGGCTCCCCCGTTCTGCGTCGGATCAACCTCAACAATTTCCCATCCGTTATTTTTATCAAGTTCGGACTTACTGACAACATAGATCCCGAAGACATATCTGGACTTAATCACAGGAGTAAGTGTTATGGAATAATCTTTTCCTGTTTTCTGAGAACGAAGCGTCAAAACCATCGGATCCGTATCCGGAACTGTAGAGTAATAGTATCCGAGATCGGCATCTGTCAGGATATGTTTACCGTTCAGGGACACAATGTTATCACCTTCAACGGCCTTTGTCCCGGCAATTTGTGTTCCTGCAGCAACCGTATCCAGATTTGTAGATAAAAACCCGAAGCATGCAAATACAACGGCAAAAATAACAATTCCGAGAATTACATTGGTAATCGGACCCGCAAGGGCTACAATAAGCCTTTTCCAGCGCGGCTGGTTGAGATACGAATCAGGATTGGCTGCCCCTCCGTCTTCCTCTTCCACCCCGGGAAAACGCACATATGCGCCAAAAGGAATGAGCCGAATGTGATATTCAACACCGTTTCTTTTCCAATGGATAAGGGAGGGCCCGACAAAAACAGACAATTCCTCCACTTTGATTCCCAGTCGCCGCGCAACAAGGAAATGACCGATTTCGTGTGCTGCAGCCAGCAGTCCAAGACCTATAATTGAAATTATAATACTTAATGGTGACATAATATTCTCCTGATCTGTTACACTTTTGTTGTTTTCCGAAAATATTCCTTGACAAACGCCCTGGCCCACAAATCCATTTCATAGACATCAGGAACAGAAAAACTCTTTACAATCCCATCGCGTTCATGGGCATCCATACATGCGTGGATGCTGTCCTCAATTGCAGTAAAAGGAATCAATCCTGCAATAAATGCAGCGACCGCCTCCTCGTTGGCAGAATTCATAATAACAGGCAGTGACCCTCCGACCCTTCCCGCATGGAAGGCCAGATCCACACACCCGAAGACATCCGTATCGCATTTTTCAAAATGCAGATCCGCACATTCAGCAGCAAAAGGATCAAAAGGCTCACTTAAATTATCGAGCCTCAGCGGATAGGAAAGGGCAATCTGAATAGGAAGAATCATATTCGGGCGCCCCATCTGTGCCAGAACAGAGCCGTCTTTCAGGCGAACCATAGAATGAACGATGCTCTGCGGATGCACAACAACCGTTATCTGGTCGACTGGTACGTCAAAAAGCCAGCCGGCCTCTATTACTTCGAGACCCTTATTCATCATCGAGGCCGAATCAATCGTAATTTTGCCGCCCATCTTCCATGTAGGATGGGACAAGGCTTCCTTCACAGTCACTTTTCGCAGCTGTTCCTTTGAAAAGCCGCGGAAAGGTCCCCCGGATGCCGTCAGAAGGATTCTGTCGAGGCTGCCGGACGGCTGTCCCCACAGGCACTGCCAGATGGCAGAATGCTCACTGTCAACCGGGAGGAGTTTCCCGAATTTTGCTTTGATTTTCGGTATGACAATGGAACCCCCGGCAACGAGCGTCTCTTTATTGGCAAGAGCGATATCCTTCCCGGCGTCAATTGCAGCAACAACAGGATTCAGGCCCTTTACGCCGACCATCGCTGCCACGACCATTTCCGCTTCAGGAAGCGCTGCGCAAAGCCGATTGCCTTCATCACCCCAGAAAACGGATGTTTTCTCGCCGGACTCTCCCAATCTTTTCTTAAGGAGAAGCGCATCCTTTTCATCAGCAACACTGGCAATCACCGGATGGAATTCCCTGATTTGTTCTTCTAACTTTTCCACACGGGATCCGCATGACAAAGCTACAACTTTAAACCGTTCCGGAAACCCGCGAACGACTTCCAAAGTCTGGGATCCAATGGACCCTGTCGACCCTAAAATTGCGAGTCTTTTCATATATTTCTCCTTAGCTGAAACATAGAGCAAGTGCAAATGCTACGGGCAGTGTAAAGAAAGCACTGTCAAATCGATCCAGTAATCCACCGTGTCCCGGAAGAATCCTACCGAAATCCTTAATCCCAGCCCATCTTTTGATTGCGGAAGCCATCCAGTCCCCGAGCTGTGAGACGATCGAAAGAATAAATCCAACCAACGCAGCAAGAACCAAAAATGCGGTCCGTCCCATGGACGGGTCAATTATTTTATCCATACACAGCCAGAAAAAGAGAACCATGACGCCGGCGCATCCGATTGCTCCGCCGATACAGCCCTCCAATGTCTTCTTCGGACTAATGTGAGGCACTATCTTGTGCTTCCCGAAAAGGACTCCGGTAAAGTAGGCAAAAACATCTGATATCCACGGGGCAAAAAGACCGATAACTACAAAGTACCAGCCATGTGGAATGAAAAGCGCAGTAATGTTCGCACAAGCCAGCGGAAACGAGATATAAAGCTCGATACTTGAAGTTGCGATACCGTCACCGAATGCGTTTTCACCGGGTTGGAAAAGCACAATAATGATGACTGTGTTCATTGCCAGTAAAAGAATGGCAAGTGAATACGTTCCCAAAGCCAAAAGAGCAGAATGCGAATACAGACTGATCAGAACAGGTAGAATTGAAAAACTCGCTCCGACATAACTTAAGTATTGTCCCGGCTTCATACCTTTGGCCTGAACACACAGGATCATTTCTCTGCCGACGACAAGGGCAACTACCGCCCAAAGCACGGAAATAAAATAGGGAGAAAAGTATCCCGGAACGAAAAACGCTAAAATCGCAATAGTGAAAAAAACGCCGGTAATGACCCTCTGTTTCATATTCATTAAAGGAATCAGTCAAATATTTCCTATGAAAATTTTTGACGCTCCTCTCCTTTCCCTGCTGATGTTGCCCGAAAGTGCGTGAATTTATACCATTCTACGCTTTCTATAATAAACAAGCTACTTGTTTACCGGTTTTGACAAACCGCCGAAGCGCCTGTCCCTGCCGGTATAATCACGGAACGCTTCTGTCAGATCATCAAACCCGAAGTCCGGCCAAAGAGTATCCGACACCCAGAATTCCGCATACGCCGCTTCCCACACAAGAAAATTGGACATCCTCTGTTCTCCGCTCGGTCGTATCACAAGGTCCGGATCAGGAATATCCGGAATATACATATGACCGGACAGTGTAGTCTCAGATATATCCTTCGGAAAAATTTTGCCGTCGAGGACCTCCCGGGCAATTTTTTGACAGGCGTGCATAATTTCACGCCGCCCTCCGTAATTCATTGCGATGATCAGGTCCATACGATTCCGGTTAAGTGAATTCTTCTCAGCTTTTGCGCAAACCGCCCGTATCTCTTCCGGAAGACTATTGATATCCCCGGAAAACCGGACACGGATTCCTTCCTTTTCGAGTTCCGGGTCATAGCGCTCAAAAAACTCTACGAAAAGTTCCATAAGTGCATGAACCTCATCATCCGGTCTGGACCAGTTCTCCGTAGAAAACGCATAAACAGTGAGATAACGCACGCCGTAATAACCGCAGTTACGGCACAGTTCTTTTAGATTTTCAGCTCCGGCCCTGTGTCCGGCTGATCTTGGGAGATGCCTTTTCTGAGCCCACCGTCCGTTGCCGTCCATAATTACGCCCAGATGAACAGGAATCTTCAGTTGTTCTATCTGTTTGTCCGTTTCTGCGGCGGGCGGCAATTCTTTATGTCTTCGGGAAGAAATATTGGAAAACAATCCTGCAAGGAATTTTCCGTTGCCTTTTGATAAGATCATAATATATCTCCTTACAAAAACAACGGGCAAAAAAGCTCTACCCGCCGGAAAAGCATATGTCAGTCAGAGGAATCAGATATCCATAAGATCCTTTTCTTTTGCAGCTATCGTTTTCTCCGCTTCATGGATATAGATATCCGTAATTTTTTGAATTTCTTCTTCAAAATCTGCCATATCATCATCCGTGAGTTCCTTTTTCTTATGATACGCCCTAAAAGTTTCAATTCCGTCACGGCGAATGTTGCGGATGGCAACCTTAGCTTCTTCTTCGTATGAATGAACGCTTTTCACGAGTTCCTTACGTCTTTCCTGGGAAAGTATCGGGAATGAGAGACGAATCATTTTACCGTCGTTTCCGGGATTGATTCCCAAATCGGATGACATAATTGCCTTCTCTATACTTTTGAGAGTGGACGGATCCCACGGGATCAGAGTAATCATTCGAGGTTCAGGAACCTGAATATTGGCCACAGCGTTCAATGGTGTTTTAGCACCATAATAATCAATGAATATACGGTCCAATACATGTGGGTTTGCACGTCCTGCACGGATAGCATTCAGATTCTCAGTCAGGTTGGCAATCGTCTTTGACATTTTTTCTTCATAATGGTTGTACGTATCCTTAGTAATCGTCTGCATATGCTTGGCTCCTCCCTTTTTGAATCTATTTTACCAGAGTTCCTATTTTTTCGCCGTTGATAATACGAATAATATTTTCCGGATCCTGCATGGAAAACACCAGTATAGTTGTCTTGTTATCCCTGCAAAGAGCTGCAGCCGTTGCATCCATTACTTTGAGGTTAAGCTGGAGAATCTCATCGTGTGTAATGGTCTCATATTTACGCGCGTCCGGAAAGAGGTTGGGATCCTTGTCATAGACACCGTCTACCATAGTCGCCTTGCAGAAAACATCTGCCTCAATCTCTGCCGCACGCAGTGCGGCTCCCGTATCTGTCGAAAAGAAAGGGTTGCCTGTTCCACAGGCAAATATGACAATTCTGCCCTTTTCAAGATGCCGGATGGCACGTTTGCGAATATACGGTTCTGCCATCTGACGAATTTCAACCGCAGAAAGAACCCGGGTTACTGCACCAGCCTGTTCCATAGCGTCTGATAAAGCCAGCGCATTCATCATCGTAGCCAGCATGCCCATATGATCGCCGGTAACTCGATCCATACTTTCACTGGTTCTTCCTCTCCAGAAGTTTCCTCCTCCGACAACGACAGCAACCTGAACGCCCATATCAGAGACTCTCTTGATTGTAGCACTGATCTGATGGAGAACTATATCATCTATCCCCACCTTTTTTTCGCCTGCCAAAGCCTCGCCGCTGATTTTCAGAAGGATTCGCTTGTACACGGGTCCACTCATCTTTCTACCTCCATTGGTTCCGGTAACATACACCTTTAATACATTCTATCTTTTTCGATCCCTAAAAAAAAGCCGCCACGAAAAAATTCATGGCAGCTTCTTTATTTAACGCATTATTGCCATATCAATGAATCTGCTTCATGACTTCTTCAGCAAAATTCTCTTCCTTCTTAGCAATGCCTTCGCCCATTTCATAGCGGGTAAAGCGGCGAATCGCAACTTTCTCACCAATCATAGCGGTCATTTCCTTCTGAAGGATCTCTATTGTCTTGGAATCATCCTTGACGTATTCCTGCTCAAGAAGGCAATTCTCTTTATAGAACTTGGCAATGGATCCCTCAATGATACGATCAAGAATCTTCTCCGGCTTACCTTCATTCAAGGCTTTGTTACGGATAATTTCTGTCTCTTTATCAATCACGTCCTGAGGAACATCCTCGCGGGCTACCCAGCGCGGATTCGTTGCTGCAATCTGCATGGCAACATCACGGACAAAAGTTCTGTACTGAGTATTGTTTGCTGCAAAATCCGTCTCAATATTTACTTCAAGCAGAACGCCGATGCGTCCGCCGGCATGAATATAAGCGTCAACAATACCCTCGGAAGCAATGCGGCCTGCTTTTTTGGAAGCAGATGCGATTCCTTTTTCACGAAGCCATGCAACAGCTTCCTCAACATTACCGTCTTTCTCCTGAAGAGCTCTCTTGCAATCCATAATTCCAGAGCCCGTCATTTCGCGAAGTACTTTTACTTGTGCTGCTGTAATTTCTGCCATATATATCCTCCTGCATACCTGTTGTCATAAACAGGTTCTATTCATGTATCCGATTCACCTTAAGCCTCAACCGTCTCCGCTGCAACTTCTTCAACTGCAGCCGCTTCAATAACATTTTCTTCAACAGCAGCCGCCGGTGCAGCATCCCGTGTCCCAAAAGTCTCAGCCGTTACCGGTACTGCAGGAATATCAAGCTGTTCGCCCTGACGTGCTTCAATAACTGCATCCGCCATACGGCCGGCAATCAGCTTAACTGCACGAATTGCATCATCATTGCCGGGAATTACATAATCAATCTCTTCCGGGTCGCAGTTTGTATCGACAATAGCAACGAGAGGAATACCAAGTCTTCTTGCTTCGGCAACAGCCAGATGTTCTTTTCTTGTGTCAACAACAAAAATTGCTGACGGAAGACGTGTCATCGTCTGGATACCGCCAAGGTTTCTCTCTAGCTTTTCGAGTTCAAGTTTAAGTTTAGCAACTTCTTTCTTCGGACGCAGTTCAAAAGAACCATCAGTAGCCATTTTCTGAAGTTCGCTCATGCGGGCAATTCTCTTCTTGATTGTTGTGAAGTTAGTGAGTGTTCCGCCGAGCCAGCGATTGTTGATGAAATACATTCCGCAACGAACAGCTTCTTCAGCAATTGAATCCTGGGCCTGCTTCTTTGTTCCTACAAAAAGTACCGTGCCGCCGTCCATAGCGATCTGGCGTACAAACATATACGCATCATCAGCCTTACGAACAGTCTTCTGCAGATCAATGATATGAATACCATTGCGCTCCGTATAGATGTACTCAGACATCTTCGGATTCCATCTGCGGGTCTGGTGTCCAAAATGCACACCTGCTTCGAGTAACTGTTTCATTGAAATAACTGGCATAAAATTTCCTCCTGTTTTCTTCCATAGGGTGCACACCTTGATTTCAAGGCACACGAGAAATCCCCCATGTGTTTAATTAACCTCTAAAATATTACCATTATGTGCAAAGAAAGGCAAGCTATCGTTTTTGCATTGTTTTTGCATAATTTTTCCAATGTTTTTGCACAATCATATCAGTATCTCAAGAGAATAATTCGTAGAATCACGAACATCCTGTCTGAAAGTCGTGCTAGAATGTTTGTAGTCATTGTACAAATCACACATGGAGGAATCAGACATGTCAGTCAGCAATACTGTTCTTACAAAAGACGAAAAAGAATCCATTCTATCAGTTCTTACGGATCTTATAGCCATTAAGAGCGTAAAAGGCAAGCCTGCAGCATCTGCACCTTACGGTAAAGAAACGCTGGAGGCGCTTCTTTACATGCTCAATCTTGGTAAAAGCTACGGGTTTTCCGTCAAAAATCTCGACGGCCGGGCAGGTTACATAGAATGGGGCTCCGGCGACAAAATGCTTGGTCTTTTATGCCATCTCGATATCGTTCCGGCAGGCGAGGGCTGGAAGGAAGATCCGTTTACTCTACGGCGCGAAAATGGTTGGCTGACCGGGCGAGGGATCAATGACGACAAAGGTCCCGCTGTTACAATATTTTATGCAATGCTGCGTCTCAAAAACGAAGGATATGTTCCTCCCTGCAGGATTCGTCTAATACTCGGACTTGATGAAGAATGCGGATCTTCCTGTATGGAGCACTACAAATTAGTAGAAGAACTTCCAACCTGCGGTTTTACTCCTGATGCAGATTTTCCGGCCATCTTCGCAGAGAAAGGAATACTCCAGCTTTCTGTGACGGGACCTTTATCAGCAGGACTAATCGTATTCGCCGGAGAAAGACCCAATATGGTTCCTGCCCGCTGCGAGATTACGATCAAAGACACGCAGGAAAAAATCGAAGGTCTTGGCATCCCGGTTCATGCTTCCAAGCCTCATCTGGGGAAAAACGCTATATATGAAGCCCTTAGCGCCCTTCCGCAATCAATACTCGGCACAGAACCGCTCCCGGCATTCTTTATGAAGTACATTGGCAAAGACACTACCGGACAATTCCTGCTTTCCGTACATCCAGATGATATCTCAGGAACGCTTACATTGAATGCGGGGATACTGCAGATGAACGACAGCAAATCGGAATTAGTTTTAGATATCCGTTATCCGATTACAGCAAATGCCGAATCCATTGTCTCGGAAATCAGCGGGAAAGCCTCCGAATTCGGACTCAGGGTTGACACCCTAAGTCACCAGAAGCCTTTATACCGGGACCCACAGGAACCGTTAATCCAAACACTTCTGTGTGTTTATGAAAAATACGTACGACTGGCGCCCTACGATTCTTCTACCGATGCGGATCTTCATAAGAAAGCTCTCCAGATACCGTCAGCCCCGATAGCGATCGGCGGCGGAACATATGCGAGGACGATGCCGGGGCTTGTTGCATTTGGTCCGGCTTTTCCATGGGAAAAAGACCAGGCACACCAGATTGATGAATCCGTATGTGAGGACACGATGTATTTGCTGGTGCAATTGTATCAGGATGCAATTTCTGCTCTGTGCGAAAATATATGAAATTAATCGAATATGCTTATAGGAATCTTCGTATTGTAGTAACACTTGAGGTTATAAACGAACCCTGCACTACCTGACGATGACTGCTGGATGCATGAACAATTGCTCCGCCTCCTATATAAATCGCCACATGATCGACAACACCGTCACCAGAGTAGTCGTAGCAGATCACATCACCAACTTGAATTTCCTCGGCACTGACAGATGTTCCCTGCCCTGCTATTGAGTTTGACTGATGCGGGAGAGATATTCCATAGTAATTGCTGAATATGTATGAAACATACCCGGAGCAGTCCATCCCGCTCGTTGAGCCGCCTGTATATACATAAGGAACACCAATAAATGACTGGCAATAAGAGACAAAATCGGTGGAACCAGGCGCTGCAGGCGTTACTGACATATCCGGAGCAGGCGCCGAGTCTGTAGATGGTACTGCAGATGTCGAAGGTACTGCAGATGTCGAAGGTGCTGCAGATGTCGAAGGTGCTGCAGATGTCGAAGGTGCTGCAGATGTCGAAGGTACTGCAGCTGTCGAAGGTGTTTCTGCCTGCGGCGATTCGGAGGTGACAAGCTTGACAAGTACAAACGTACCCTTTACAGTCTTATACCAACCATTGCTTGTTTTAGCAGTAATCTCAATGGCCGATCCTACGGAAAGGGTTTTTATTACCTCATAGTCGGTGCCCGGGCCAGAACGTACATTAAGCTCTCCAACAGCATAAACCGTACCGGAAGTATCTTTTTCAGTGACAGCAGGCTTAGGCGTCGGAGTAGGAGTTGGTGTCGGTGTCGGTGTCGGTGTTGCTATAAATTCAGTGGAAAGAAAACTTGTGAGAACAAAACCCTGACTTCCGTCATCAAGTAGAATTTTGGACCAGAAAGAACCAAGTCCAACGCGTGTTGCCATGTTTGAATATGCAATCGTTGCAACCAACTCACCGCCGGCACTTGGAATTGAGCGAACATTAACACCGCTTGTATTAATATAAACAATTGTATTATCGGTTGTAAACTGGGAAGGATCCAGTAATTCAACCGGTATACCTGCGTCTGTCGTGTGTTCCGTAATTGCATATGTATTCTGCTCTATCGTTAATGCTATTGCGGAAGTATCTGCCGCTGCGGACGTTGCCGTTGCTGCCGCAGAATCAGCGGCTACTTCAGGCAAAGCATCATTATTTCGATCTGTAAGTTCATCCATCTGAACGGATACAGGCAGTAAATCAGTTGACTTCGTATTTACCGTTGAGGGAACCTGAAGGAAAACTTCAGACGAAGATCCTGAGGTAAAAAATGGAATAGAAACTATCACTACGAGCGAACCCACCACAGAAGCCATTCCTCTATAAAATGTCCACCTCGACGGGCGATACTTCACAACACTTTTTGAAATCATTTTCAGCTTATTTGGCTTCTTCACACACGACCTCCAATGTTACGGATTAGCTCATTCTATACAATCACATATCCGTTGTCAAATAGATTGAAAATGACCTATTGCTTGCCCTTATTATATTGCATTTATTCAGCTTCGAAAACCCCTGTCGCCTAAATGTAATATTTGTTCTTTTTGCGGATAAATATTTTTCGCCGTAAGTCACTACAAAATGTTGCGTTTGTAGATTTACAAACGCGAAGAGTCCTTGGCGCCTAGAGCAAAATAGTTATATTTTGTGAATCAAAGCATTTTCAAAATCGAGAAAAAAAGAGGCGGTTTTGTCCTCCGTTATGGAGACAAAACCACCTCTACTGTTAACATAATGTAATGAATCGCTTAATACTCAGTGATGGCCGCAGTTTATTCAACAATGGTTTTTTCAGCAGGTACTTCGGCCGTTGTCTCCTTGACAACTTCAGCTGGTGTCTCAATGACTACTTCGGCAGGTGTCTCGACGACTACTTCAGCAGGTGTCTCGACTACTGCTTCGGCAGGTGTCTCGACTACTACTTCGGCAGGTGCTTGAGCAGGTTTCTCTGCAATTACTTCAGCAGGCTTTTCTGCGACAACTTCAGCTGCAGTATCAGGATCTATCGGCTCAACTTCCTTGATGCTGATGCTGATGCGCCTTGCAGAGTTATTCACTTCAAGAACTCGGGCGTCAACCTCCATACCTTCGCTGAGTACATCATCCGGCTTGTTCAGGCGGACATTAGAGATCTGGGATACATGGCATAATGCGTCAAGACCAGGCTCAAGCTCTACAAAAGCGCCGAACTGGAACATACGTACTACTTTACCATGAACGATTGATCCGATCGGGAATCTCTCTTCTATATCATGATAAGGATCATCTTCAGGCTTCTTGTATCCGAGAGAAATACGCTTCTTCTCAGGATCGAAATCCTTAACGAAGACGGAAATCGTCTGTCCTACCTGAACTACTTCAGAAGGATGACGGATGCGGTTCCATGAAAGCTCGGATACGTGAACGAGACCGTCAACACCGCCAATATCAACAAAAGCGCCGAAATCGGTAAGGCTTCTGACTATTCCGTCATAACGGGCGCCAACCTGAATTGTGCCCCATACTTCTTCAGCCTTTGCACGACGCTGCGTATTAAGCAGGGACCTGCGGGATCCCGATACACGCAGACGGCGCTTGTCAGGATCATATTGTGTAATAAGAATCTGAATTGTTTTACCCTTATAGGAATCAAGATCATCAACTGCAGCCATTTCAAGCTGTGTGCGGTGAATATAAATATCAACACCGCCAAAAGTTGCAATAACGCCGTCTTTGACAACGTTAGTGACCTTAACCGTTACAGGGGTCTTATTCTCGTAGGCATCTTCAATCTGCGTCTTGTACTTGCCAAAATCAACATGTGCCTTGGAGAGTAAAATCTCCTTGCCCATGTCGGAGTTACGGACGCTGCGTACATACACTTCGATTTCGAGGTGTTCTGCAATAGCAGCATCCAGGTCAAAATCCGGATCATTGGCGAATTCATGACGAGGAATCCTTCCTTCAGACTTGTCATGGACGTCGACATACACATACTCGTTATCAGCTGATGTAATAGCTCCCTTCACAGTTGCATTTTTCCTCAGCTGTGGGATGCTGTCGATGTAGTCTCCAAAATTAATGTCCATTGGTTCCTGATTTGCCATGGCTTCGTTCTCACTCATTGTTCGGATAACCTCCCTGATTATGCATTCTG
>Ga0209430_1001525_pt1 | contig 16931 bp, 13 predicted proteins | sample BarGraIncub1133A_FD_184504 | JGI IMG/M metagenome (GOLD analysis project Ga0209430, IMG submission 184504) | Arctic peat soil microbial communities from Barrow, Alaska - Barrow Graham LP Incubations 11-33A (SPAdes) (version 2) | ecosystem: Environmental > Terrestrial > Soil > Wetlands > Peat... | reverse complement strand
CCTGAAGAATGTACTGCCAAACGTCCATCTCGGTCCAGTTGCTGATAGGGAAAATTCTGAAGTGTTCACCATCCTGCTTCTTCCCGTTAAATATATTCCATAATTCGGGACGTTGGTTTTTAGGATCCCATTGGCCAAATTCATCCCGGTGAGAAAAGAAACGCTCTTTAGCCCGCGCCTTTTCTTCGTCACGACGTGCACCGCCTATTGCTGCATCGAATTTGTATTTCCCGAGCGTATCAAGCAAAGTCACTGTCTGGAGCTTGTTCCGACTGGCATTGTACCCTTTCTCTTCTCCAACCCGACCTTGTTGAATCGATTTTTCAACTGAACCAACAATCAGTTTAACACCCATCCGGTTTACCAGTTTATCACGATATATCAGCGTTTCCTCGAAATTATGTCCGGTATCAATATGTACAAAAGGGAAAGGGATGGTTGCCGGATAAAATGCTTTTTGGGCAAGGTACGCCAAAACGATCGAATCTTTCCCACCTGAAAAGAGCAAAACCGGACGATCGAACTGAGCGGCGACTTCACGCAAAATGAAGATCGATTCAGATTCAAGTTCTATAAGATGAGTTAATTCCCGATGTCCCATATTTTAATTTTTTTATACAATAGTTACTTTCTCAACGTGAGATATTTGATTCGCTGATGCTGGTGGAAGTATGGCTTTGCTGACTGATGAAGCCAATTTATTCTTGTTCTTCCGGAAATCATTTGAATTGAAGATCAATTGATACACTTCCCACCCAAGTTCTTTTAAGTTTTGTTGCAAAACGGAAAACGCCTGAATGGAATAGGGTATAAGCGCTTTCGATGGAGCAATTCCTAAATCTTTCATCCTTGAAATTAATTCTTGTGACGATTCAGAGAGGATGTCGGCAACAATCCCATGTTCTTTGAGGACAATAACTGTATTTTTCCCAATTGCCGCAATTTTTATTCCGGCAAGGAACCGGCTGTCTTTTCCTGTTTTTTCTATAGCATCGAAGAAACTGCTCACAGTTTGCCGATTGGTGAAAATAAGCCAATCAAATGATTTTAATTTCTCTAATCCAATACCTAGTTCATTAAAAGAGAGGCTATTTGCAACGGTATCTGATAGATTTGTTTTTTGCAGTTCAGTATTTGACTTATTTCGAAAGGAGACCACTTCACCAATTACAATGATGATCGGAGTTGGGAATTTCTGCTCTGTTAACGCGAGCTCTTTGAGGGTGAAGAAAAATTCCTGTTGATCCGGTAACGAGAGATTATAAACCATCATGACAGGTATTTCAGGATTCCGGCCTTGATCAATGACTTTCCTGGCAATCGCCCGGATATTTGAGCCACCCATATAAATTACCAGCGTGTCTGCATCAGGAATGTGGACCTTCTCTGAATGGCCTGAGATAAACGCCATTGAAGAGGAGAGACCCCTGTGCGTGAGAGGGACCTTTAGAAGTGATGCCACCGCAATTCCGGATGAAACTCCCGGAATAACCTGAACTTGCACTAAGTTGCGCTCCAGGTATTCGACCTCTTCGCCACCATGGGCAAAAATCATTGGGTCACCACCTTTGAGCCGAACCACCTGTTTGCCCGCTTTTGCAGCACCGAGGATCAACCGATTGATTTCACCCTGTTCAAAGCAATGACTTCCTTTACGTTTGCCAACATATACTTTCTCTGCAGCGTATTTTTTAAGGTAATCTTTATCAAGAAGGTCATCATGAAAGATGATATCCGATTGTGCCAGTGCTTTGTCGCCACCCAGAGTTAACAGGTCAGGGTTGCCTGGGCCAAATCCGACCAGGGTAATTTTGCCATATTGATTTCGGATGTCATGTGTTGCAAAAAGCGCCCTAAGTTCTGGTCTGTTGGCAAGTGCAAGAATAGCAAACTGCTCCTTGTTTTCGGTTGAATCGACTGGATCCAATACTTCTAACAGCGCAACGATTTCTAGTCCGGAAGGTAATGGATAAGGTAAATCTGACGCTGGCTGGAGAAGTAAATCCGCTTTTCCTTCTAAAACGGACTGATAGTCAGTTTTATCTGAATGGTTTTTAGAAGAAGCATTGTCAGACAATAAGTTCATTCCGTTGCCAAACGATGACAGTGATACCAACACGAATTGCACGTCAGAAAAGCGGTCCAATACCATGCTCACCTGTTTTAATACAAGTTCACCATTTCCGGTAATTACTTTCAAAGTGTTCAACGAGTCGGGCATCTGCTGTAAGTATTTTGATAAAATAATCAATAAGACAAATAAAGCAGATGCAAAGGGTTCTTGAAATCCCTTGTAATGGGTAAATTGGAATACCATGTTTATGGTATGGCAGATTGTAAAACTCAGAAATCATGGAGAATATAGGCTTGTTTGAGTGCAAAAACCCCCTTTTTCTGAGTTCTGAAAGTTAGGTAAAAATATGCTTAATCGATTTTTAAGACTCCTTCGGATATCAGCTGCGTGATCTGGTTGCGTATTGCAACAGACTGATAAACATTCTGAGCATTGGAGCCTACTGAAATGGTTACATACCCCTGTTTGTGAACAGCAGGCGACACAAAATCGCATAACATTGGTGCATCGCATACGCTGGTTAGAATCCCAAGCTCTTCGGCATCGGCTTTTATCTGGCTGTTTAGCTCATGGTTACCGGTGCATACATAGATCAGAAAGAAACCTTTAAGGTCGGTTTTCTCATATTCTTTTTCAATAAAAGTAAAAGGCAGCTGCCTGATTTCGTCTGTAAAATTGGGTGAAATAACAGTCACGTTCGAAACTATCCGGGCCATGATACTTCCCTTATGGGTGGCAACTTTACCACCGCCAACGAGCAAAATTTTCTTGTTGGTAACGTTTAATGAGATGGGCAGGAACTGAAGTTCTTCTCTTTTCATTTACTCGTGAAATTTTTTTCCTTCAGTTGTTGCTTTCACATATCCTTTACGGATCACGAAATTTCCAAAGTGTTCGTTTGTATCCCTGGTTTTAGCAAAATCTTCAAGGATAGGCGTCAATGCAGCAATGATTTCCTCCTCGGAAAGCATCTCCTTATAGAGTTTATTCAGACGATCGCCTACGAAACTGGCGCCGAGGTAAAGATTGTACTTCCCTGGTGCCCTTCCAACCAATCCGATTTCAGCTAAAAACGGGCGACCACAGCCATTCGCACAGCCTGTCATCCGGATGGAAATTGGTTCATTCAGCAGACCATTTGCCTCGAGCACTTTGTCAAGTTTATCGACAAGCGATGGCAAATAACGTTCTGCTTCAGCAAAGGCCAAACCGCACAACGGTAAAGCTGCACATGCAATGGAATTCTGGCGTAACTGCGACAGACTTTTGCCATCAACTACGTTGTGTTTCTTCAGGATATTTTCGATTTTTGGTTTCTGCTTTTCCGAAACCTGTGCAATCACTACATTTTGATTTCCCGTAAGGATGAAATTTCCGGTATGGATTTTAGCCACTTCGCGAATAGCCGTTTTGGTAGGATATCCGGCACGATCGACAAGTTTGCCACCTTCCACAAAAACTGTGTAATGCCAATATCCATCGGCACTTTGCGACCAACCAAATTTGTCACCGAGGGTTGTGAATTTATAAGGTTTTGCAGCTTCAGTCTCAATATTGTGCGTGCGTTTCAGTTCCGTGCGGAAATAATCGAGGCCCAATCGGTCAATCGTGTATTTTAACCGGGCATTTTTGCGGTCGGAACGATTGCCATGATCGCGTTGAAAGACAAGTACCGCTTCTGATACTTCTACGATTTTCGCTTTTGGGATATATCCCACCACATCAGCAACACGGGGATATGTATTGTTATTTCCAAAGGTGTAAGCCATTCCTCCTCCAACAGTTACATTGTAACCTGTGAGTTGACCTTCTTCAATAATGGCGATAAAGCCAAGGTCGTTCGACAATACATCGGAGTCGTTTCGTGGAGAAATCGCAATAGCCGTTTTAAATTTTCGGGGAAGGTAGGTTTTTCCATACAGTGGCTCTTCTTCCTTTTCTCCCCCTTCAACCAGTTTTCCGTCGAGCCAGATTTCATGGTAAGCTGCTGTTTGAGGCGTGAGATAGGCTGAAATCTTTTTAGCATCTTCGGCTACTTCTGCATGTACGGGTGATTCGAACGGATTGGCAGAGGTCATTACATTGCGGTTCACATCACCACAGGCGGCTAATGTATCCAACAAGGTATTGTTGATTTTCTGCATCGTGGTTTTCAGATTGCGTTTCAAAACACCATGAAACTGAAAGGCCTGACGCGTAGTGAATTTGAATGTTTTATCTGCGTATTTATCTGACAGTTCATCCAGCGCGAGCCATTGAGCAGGAGTTGTGATTCCGGCAGGAACACGAATGCGGATAAGGAAACTGTACAGCGGTTCCAGTTTCTGATGTTTGCGTTCGTCATCAAGATCACGGTCCTGCTGTTGGTAAGTGCCATGAAATTTGATCAGCACCTGATCCTGTTCCTTCATTGAGCCCGTGAGCGGGTTGTTCAGGCTTTCAGTAATGGTTCCACGGAGGTAATTACTGTTTTCCTTGATGATTTCAATCGGACTTGGAGGCGCTGATATGTTGTTATGATATTCCATTTTATTTTTTTAATTAGTAAACATCTAGTTGTAAACGCTTTTCTTTCTGCATTTTATTTACGTAATCCAACGCACTATCGTTGCTCATTGCACCCTGATTTTCTACAATCGATACGAGTGTGTTTTGCACATCGGTTGCCATCTTTTTCATATCACCACAGATATAGAAATGGGCGCCATCTTCGAGCCAACGATAGATTTCAGCCGCATTTTCCTGTAATTTATGCTGTACATAGACGCGCTTACCGGTATCGCGCGAGAAGGCGACGTCCATTTTTGATAATGCTCCCGATTTCAGAAATTTCTGCCAATCAGTTTGATACAGAAACTCGGTTTCAAAATTACGATTGCCAAATACAAGCCAGCTTTTCCCTTGTTTTTCAGCATGTTCCCGATGCTGAACAAATGCGCGGTAAGGGGCTATTCCGGTACCTGCACCAACCATGATGATGGGTGTTTCGTCGTTATTTGGTAGCCGGAAGTTGGGATTCTTTTCAATGTAAACAGGTATTTTGCTTTCATTTCCGTCAAAATCTGACAGGTAATTTGAGCAAGCTCCGCGACGGTTTCTTCCTCCATTTTCGTATTCTACTATGCCAACGGCAAGATGCAATTCTCCAGGATTTGCTTTAGGGCTTGATGCTATGGAATACAATCTTGGCTGCAATGGTCTCAGAAGTTTTACCAATTCCTGCGCCGAAAGTTTAACCGGGTAATCACTGAAAAGGTCTACGATATCCCTGCCATACAGGTATTCCTGGAGCTTTTCGGGCGATTGGAAAATAGCAGCTAACTGTTCGTTTGGAGCGAAATCGAGGTAACGTTTTACGACATCGATGGTTATTTTCGACAGTTCAAATTCTTTTTTAAGCGCCTCAAAAAGAGAGGTTTTAGAATTTTTAACTTCCACTTCCATTTCAGGGTCAAGACCTGTCATCGCAAGCACTTCGGTAACAAGTTCTGTGGTATTTATCGGCATAATTCCGGCTGAATCTCCTGGTTCGAAAGGCAAATCAGCATCGAGTTCAATGTGAAGGGTTTGCCGTTCTGAACCACGGCCATGCAGGTTGATCTTCTCCAATAATTCTGCCTGGTATGGATTTCTCTTTGAATAGTTTTGTGAAGTTGAAGTGTCAACATTTTCACTCGTCGTAACTGTAACTTTGTTTCCTTCCAGTCTTGAAAAGGTTAATAATGTTGATCTCAACCACTGGTCGGCAGCTTCCTGAAAATCAACATCACAGCATCCCGCTTTGGCCAAACGTTTTGCTCCTAATTTTTCAAGCTGAAGATCGAAATCCTTTCCTGTCTTGCAAAACTGGAAGTAAGAAGAATCGCCCAGTCCAAGAACCGCAAAGTTTACGTTTTCGAGCCGGGATGCACGTTTCCCATAGATGAATTCGTGAAGTTCTTTTGCTGCAAAAGGTGGTTCGCCCTCGCCGTGTGTGGAGACGATCACAAGCAGGTTTTTTTCAGATTGTAAATCCCGTGGTTTATAGTCGTCCATATTCTTCAAAATCGCTGTCAGACCAAATTCATCAGCCAATTTTTGTGCTTTCTTTGCCAATCCTTCGCCATTCCCGGTTCGTGAGCCATAAAGAATAGTAATAGGAATAAGACCTTGAATTTTAATGGTTTCATTATTGACCGGAACGGAAGTAATATTTCCATTTTGTGCGGTTAATGCAGCCAGATAACCAGACATCCAGGCCAGCTGCACTTCATTTAACGAACTGGTAAGCTGTCTGAATGTTTCAGATTGTTCCGGTGTAAGAGGTGTTGCAAAATTGTTACTCATAAGTGAAATTGCCTGTTTCTTCATTATTAATTTGTATTCCCTGTTTCAAATATTATAACTTTATCCGAAGGCTGAAAACACTTTGCAATATTGTTCTTATTCGCAGGAGTTTACAATACCTTTTTCCCGGCATTCTATATACCATAAACATGGTAGAACCCTCATTCCAAATTTTTATTTGAGTAATGATTTCCTGTTTATCCGGATAGTTTTAAAAGGGAGAATTATAGGCAATGTCAGTTCTGATTTTTATATTCTGAACTTAGTTAAACAAAACATGATGGCTTCAGTACTCTCATCTATGATCGAACTCCTGAATTGAGGGACAAAAATTATTTTTGCATTCCATCTTTTTTTCAACTTGCTGGTAACTATTTTGTAATTTTACCCGAATTTAAAACCAGGAATTTAAATTTCTATTTTTTACATAAATATTTCTCTGAACTCACCAAAACTTATAAAGGAGGCTTTAAAATGAATAATGCTGATACAGTATCAACAGATGTACTAATAATCGGAGGCGGACCTTCCGGCTTAGCGACGGCAATACATTTGGCGGATCTATTAAAGTCTAAAGATACTAACCAAAGAATATTGCTTATTGAAAAAGGAAGTGCAATTGGTAGTCACATTTTGTCGGGTGCTGTTATCAAAACTGATGTTTTTAAAAGTTTATTACCGGATGTCGACTTCGCCGAGATTCCGTTCAATGCAAAAGTAACAACAGATTCTACGGTCATACTAACTGAAAATGGATCTTTCAAATTGCCGGTTCATGTGCCATACATGAGCAATAAAGGTAATTACACGGCTTCGTTGGGACAAATTTGCCGTTTCCTGGCAAAAAAAGCAGAAGAAAAGGGAGTTGAAATTTATACCGGATTCTCTGTTAATGAAATCCTGTATAAAAATGGAAAAGTGATTGGTGCCAAAACTATTGACACGGGGGTTGACCATCATGGAAATCAGTTGGAGAATTTTCAACCGGGAACCCGGATTGAAGCAAAACTGACCATTTTTGCCGAAGGTACAAGGGGACCACTGGCTAAGCGACTGATAGAAAAATTTGAACTCGATAAAGGCAAAAACTGCCAGATCTATTCATTGGCATGTAAAGAATTGTGGAGTGTTCCAGAAGGAAATATCAAACCGGGCGAAGTATATCACACGATGGGTTATCCATTGAATCTGAAAGAATTTGGCGGAGGTTTTGTTTATGGATTAAATGACAATAAAGTGGCTGTTGGGCTGGTAGTTGGACTCGAATATGAAGATCCGGCTTTCGATACACACGATGCTTTCAATGTATGGAAAACGACTCCGTTTGTTTCAAAATTTCTGAAAGGTGGAAAACTAGTGGAATATGGTGCCAAAACTCTTCCCGAAGGTGGTTATTATTCCATACCTAAACCTTATACGGATAATGCTCTCATTGTAGGCGATAGCGCCGGACTGGTGGCGATGCCCTCATTAAAAGGAATCCATTTGGCGATTGCTTCCGGGATGCTGGCTGCTAAAACTGCGGCAGTAGCCTTGAGTAAAAATGATTTTTCGGAAAGTGTGCTTAGCCACTATGAATCAGCCATGAAAAACAGTTTGATTTACAAAGACATGTACCCTGTGCGTAATTTCCGGCAAGGCTTTTCAAAAGGACTGATCATAGGTTCATTCCATTTTGGAACTCAATTGATTACCGGAGGAGCTGGATTCTTCGGAAGGTTAAAATCGCATCCCGACAGGGAAGCAACTAAAACTTTGAGCGAATTTAAAGGAATACCATTTAAAGAAAGATTCAAAGGGAAACTTGAATTTGACAAGGTTCTTACATTCGACAAAGCTACAAATGTCTTTTATTCAGGCGTTCATCACGATGAGCAACAGGTGGTTCATGTGAAAATAAATAATCCTGAATCGTTTAACGCAATCAACATTAAACAATACGGTGCCCCTGAGCAGTTTTTTTGTTCTTCGGAAGTATATGAACTTCATACCGACAAAAACGGGCATCAGGAGATACGGATTCATGCCGAAAACTGCATGCATTGCAGAACCTGCGATATCAAAACCCCAGGTGACGGTATAACATGGTCGGTTCCAAATGGCGGCAATGGTCCGGAATTTCAGAATATGTAGTAAAAAAAGTCATTGAAAAGGTCATTGGAAAATAGTCACTAAGTCATTAAATGACACGATATAAATGACGCGAAGAAAATGTTGTGAATAAATTGACGCGAAGTAAAAAACATGAAATAAGTATACTATGGCTCTTACGATTATAACTTTAATAAAGCAAGTCCCACTCCCGACCGAAATGAGAATGGGAGACGATGGATTAATGGACAGGACAAAGGCAAAGTCAATTATTAATATTGACTGTCAGTTTGGACTTGAAGCCGGATTGCAACTCAAAAGGCAAAATCCCGATGCCCGTTTGATTGTTTGTTCCATGGGACCGCAATCTTTCGAAGTGGCGTTGCGCACAGCCATTTCAATGGGTTATGATGAAGCATACCTATTATCCGACCGTAAATTAGGCGGTAGCGATACCTATGCCACGGGATTGGCCATTTCAACCATGCTGAAACATTTAGGTTTTACAAAAGATTCAAAAGAACCTTTTATCGTTTTGGCTGGCCGTCAAACCAGCGATGGTGATACCGCGCACGTTCCTTCGCAGGTTGCCGAAAGCTTAGGCATTCCGCAAGCTACTTTTGTAGAAAGTGTAAAATCAGATGGCGAAGGAAATGTAATTGCAAAACGCATTATTGAAGGTGGTTATCAGATAATGAAATTACCCATGCCTTGCGCTATTTCGCTGACACCTACCGGAATTCCACCACGGAAACCCTCACTTACAGGGGCGATAAAAGCACGTAACGCTCAAATTACTGTTTTCGGAATTGCTGATATCGGACTTGGAACCGAGAAAATCGGGTTGAGCGGATCCCCTACCATTGTATCAAATGTGGTGAACATCGTGAGTGAAAGAGCTCCGATAACAATGTCTTCAGGACATAACGAGACGGTACTTGTTGACAGCTTGATTTCCAACATTAAACAAGGGGGAAATGTGCTTGAGAAGAAGGAAGCAGTTGAGAAAAAGGTTTCTGAGGCTCCCGATTTCCCATATTACGACAACAGAAACGGTGCTAAAGGTATCATCACCTGGGCTGAAATAGCCAACGGAAAAATTGCACGCCCATCAATCGAACTGCTTACGCCGGCACGTAAGTTAGCGAATGAATTAGGAAACGATACCAAGATCATAACGCTGTTGATTGGTAAAAATGTAAAAGATCAGGCAAAAATTCTTTTTGAACATGGTTCGGATGAGGTAATCGTTGTTGAAGATGATAAACTGGAAGAATACCAGGTACTTCCGTTTTCCTCCATTTTTGAACAGGTCATAAAAGAACGTAATCCTGAAATTGCCCTGTTTGCAGCTACGACTTCCGGTCGCGAACTTGCACCCCGAATTGGAATGAAAACGGGCAGTGGCGTTACAGCTGACTGTACAGGACTTGAAATTGGCGAATATATTAACCGCAAAGAAAAGCTGATCAATAAACCGATTCTTTTTTCCCGACGGCCAACTTATGGTGAGAGCAAGCTGGCTACCATTTTAGGATTTGTTTATCCTCAGATTTCAACTGCGCGCGCCGGAACCTTTGAAGTGCCTGCCAAAATGGAAGAGCGCACGGGTATTTTATCGACATTCAAACCAACACTGACGGACAATGAGTTCACGGTAGAAATTCTCAATACAGTTCGCGGAGAGGGTGGATTACAAAACCTGTTTGAAGCTGACATAGTCGTTTCAGGTGGCAGAGGAGCGACCGGCGACGGTTTGGAATTGATTAAAAAATTGGCAGAAGCCTTGAAAGAACAGGGTGTAAAAGCGGAGTGGGCTTGCAGTCGTGTGGTAGTAGACGAAGGGTTTGCAGAATATGCGCATCAGGTAGGACAAACTGGAAAAACGATTCGCCCGAAAGTTTATATCGCAGTAGGTATTTCCGGTGCCATACAGCACCTGGCCGGAATGAAAGAGTCCGAAAAAATCATTGCCATTGACCATAACCCTAAAGCATCTATATTTCATTTTGCCGATTTTGGAATTGTCGGTGAATATCAGGACATTTTACCTGAATTGATTGAACGTGTTAAAGCAGGATTTACCTTCGGAATTGAGGCTAAAAATAAAATGTGATTATTGGTAACGATTAATAGGAGCATGGTTTTTTTGGTGATCCTTTAGTTGCAGAATATTAAATTCTTGTAAATTAATAAATTACCCCGTCCAATTGTGGCGGGGTAATTTATTAAAACGGTCGCTTGCTCCAACTCTATGCTCATTACGGGAATTACATCCCGGAAGGATCTGCTTTTTTAAGCCTGCGGACATGTCTTTCGGCAAACGAAAATTTCGCATTCAAAAAGGCAAGTAACAGTTCCATTGATGTTTCAACACCTGTAGTCCTTCCGCCCAGGCATAAAATATTCATGTTGTCATCTTCTACCCCCTGATGCGCTGCAAAATGATCATTAATCAAGGCTGCCCTGACTCCGGTAACCTTATTTGCTGCAATAGAAGCACCCACGCCGCTGCCACAAACAGCGATGCCACGTTCAACCTCGCCACATGCAACAGATTTTGCGAGCGGAATCACATAATCGGGGTAATCATCTTCTGTATCGTAGGTGTCATTCCCAAAATCAACAATCGTATAATCCAGTTTGGATAACCGCTGCTTCAGCAATTGTTTCAATTCAAATCCGCCGTGATCGGCTGCTATACCAATTTTCATAATCGTATAAATTTTGTATGTGATTTTATTTCAATAATTTGACTGAACTAATTTGACTGAACTAATTTGGGGAAAATATGCTAATTCTGATCGTCTGGACCAAACTAAACCTGAGGTTTCATTTGCAATCAGGTTTAGTAACCTAAAAATTGTCAAAATCAAATATTGAAGTATAGTTAATTAAAAAACAAGATCGAATGTTTCATTTATTATCAAGCTATTATAACTTTTCAGGGGAGAGATGTGATTTGGAATCGACTTATGACTGCCCTTACTGGCATTAATTAGATCAACAATTGATTTTTGATTGTAAGATGCATTGTTTTTATATTCAATAAGTTTACGAATAAACCCTTATTCTTTGATATGATAGTGCAAAATGAATATACAAAATAAGATGGAAAAGCCTTTTAATTCTAAATTAGAGTATTACTTTTATCTTTTCAGAGCAAATTAAATTTAAACAACAAACAATTGAGAACTATGCAAAACAGACGAGATTTCTTAAAAATTTCAGCTGCAGGATCAGTCAGTATGCTGTTACTCGGCGCTGCCGGATGTAAATCTACTGCTTCGATTGACCGAAAAAGCTTTGGCGTTGGTCTCCAGCTTTATAGCATTCGTGATGCGATGACAGCTGATGTTCCCGGGACATTGAAAAAAGTTTCGGACATGGGCTATATAAATCTGGAACTTGCGAATTATGCGGAAGGCAAATTTTATGGTTATGCACCTGCGGAATTCAAGAAGATTGTAACGGACTTAGGCATGGTATGCTACAGTAGTCACTCCCAGGTTGAGTCGGCAAATATTACGATGGATAAAGCCAAGCTAATGGCTGAGGCCCATGCCGAAATTGGGGTTAAGTATTGTATAAAACCCTGGATCGAAGAGCCCGACCGTAATGTCGAAGCATATAAAAAGATGATTGCTGACTGTAATGAGGTTGGTAAAATTATGAAAGGGGTTGGTATTCAGTTTGGATATCATAACCACAATTTTGAATTCCTTAATACCGATGGTGTCGTACCTTACTTTGATATTTTCTTAAAGGAAATGGATGCTGATCTGATCACAATGGAATTAGACCTTTTCTGGGCTACTAAAGCTGGTCAGGACCCTGTAGAGATGTTTAAGAAATATCCTGGAAGGTTCCAGCTTCTCCATTTTAAAGATATGAAGACCAATCAGCCACCATTCTTTACCGTGATAAAAGACGATATTTGCAGTGTTGGTGAGGGGGTTATTGATTTCAAGAAGATCGTTGCAGCAAAAGACATTGCCGGAGCGAAATGCTTCATCGTTGAAGATGATAATCAAGGTAACGGAAAACCTTTTGTGGGGATTGAAACCAGCATTAAGAATGTTACAGCAAAAATTTTAGTATAAGATTTGAAATTATTAAAAAGGTCCAAATCAAACGGTTTGGACCTTTTTTGTGACTACTTAAATTTCTTTAATAAATCTTTTACGGCATCCTTGTGAACTGTAAAGCCCATCATTTTCAGTTTGATGTAATCTTCGTGAAAGAAGTAATATCCGAAATTAGGGTTGGTTGAACCCACATTTCTTGATCCGGAACTTGAATCCTTTATCAGGAACCAATCTTTGCCGGAACCTTTATAATTTTCGAGGTAGCCAATCAACTGCATTCCATGATCGTCGGTGGTAGTTTCGTTCGAGAACCTGAACTGACGGGCATCGTCATTGATGTAAGCTGAAGGAATGTCGTAATCAGGAATCAATGCGCAGTTGGTTTCGCGGCTGAAGCCCGATTCTGACACATCACCTCCAATACTCATCGTATATCCGCTTTTAATCGCTTTTTTAAGCGCATTCATAAAATCATCGAGCGGAACATTGTAGTATTCTTTGCTGTGCCACCAGTTGTCTGTCACTTTATATTCAACTTGTTGCCAGTAGGGTTCCTGTTTGTACGAAAGGATTTCCACATAATCATCCGGATTGATTTTCAGGTATTCTTTCAGATAAGTTTTTGGCGTAAATGTTTTGCCTTCAACCACAAATTCGGTTGGCGGAACGCCAAGGTAATGGTTCATGATCGATTTGATCGTTTCCAAACCATATTCAACATTCCAGGCATTCGATGTTTTTAACGAATTAAGGAAGGCGGTCATTTCTTCCACCATTTTGGCATGACTGTGAAATTTTCGTCCATCAATTAATCCGGTGAAAGAATCATCAGGAACAGCACCATACATTTTCATGATACGGGCCAGTGCATTACCTTCCGATCCTTCCGAAAATGAAGAGTTTCCTCTTTTCTCAATAAACCTACGGGCTTTTTCGATGTATTCGCAATAGGCAAAATAAATCTCCGAGATTTCTACTTTTTTGTTTTGCAGGCGCAGCACTTCCGATTCGTAGAAGGAGGTGGTTGAGAAACTCCAGCAGGTTCCGGCGTTTCCCTGCGATTGAGTTGTATTGCTCCAGACTGTTTTGTACAAGGCCAGATTGTTCGGTAAATCCATGCCCGACTGATCCATTACAAAGCGTTTGTAGGGCTCTTTTTCTGCCTGTTTTTCTTCAACGGCAGTCACATCTTTCAGGATCGACTCAATGTAAAAACCTTTACCTTTTTCTTCAGTAATTATTTTGCCTTTGCTTACATTTTGAGCCAGGCTGGTTAAAGTCAGCATGGCAAACAAACCGATCGTTAATAATATTTTGTACATTTTTTAGATATTTTTAAAGTGCCTAAGATAGATCAAACTTTTGAGGTTCTTCCTATAGAATATCAGGTTTTATGGGTTGTGATTAAATCCAATGATTTAGGTTTTTTAAGCTCCATTTTCTTTCGAAAGGTATTATCGGTTTATATTTCTTTCATGGAGTTAAAATTCTGCAAAATAATATGATAGACGTTTATCATTAGGTGTTGGAGGATCATTATTATTGATTAAAGACCGTTAACTTGAAGGTCAGCTTGACTACAACAATTAAAAATTTTAAGGCGGATTTAAGTCCAGGTATGGTGTTAGTTACAACCTTTCTTCACACGATGAAAATTTTTCGGGTTTTTTTGTCCAACCTATTGGATTTTCAATATTGATTAATAACTTTGCAATTCAAAGTACTTTCAAATGAAAACTAATTCAATAAATCCGAAGGAAGATCTTCAGACCATACGTGAAATCATGGAGCGGTCATCCAAGTTTTTGTCGCTAAGCGGATTATCCGGAATATTTGCCGGAGTATGTGCTTTTATAGGAGCTGTAATTGCATGGTTTTTTATTCTGGATTCGGGTAACGTTCAATACGATGATTACATGCGTATTCCGGGTGGTTGGTCAACTTCAGGCATCATGTTTTATCTTGCCCTGGATGCGATGCTTGTTCTTGGGTTTGCGGTTTTGGGGGCTATTTACTTTTCACAAAGAAAGGCAAGGAAGTCTGGTCAACAATTTTGGACTAAATTAACTCAACGGTTACTCATAAATTTAATGATCCCGCTGGTTTCAGGTGAAATTTTCACACTGATTTTGGCGTTTCGAAACAATTTGGAGTTGGTATCTTCCGTCATGCTGATTTTTTATGGGTTGTCGCTGGTAAATGCGGGGAAGTTTACTTTTAGTGAGATTCATTACCTTGGACTGACAGAAATTGTGTTGGGCATTCTGGCTGGTGTCTTCATTAATTACGGACTACTTTTCTGGACAATCGGTTTTGGCTTGATGCACATCGTTTACGGCACAGTAATGTATTACCGGCATGAACGTTAAAAATGTCGAAGTTTTCATGATCCGTGGTATAATTTAAATTGCAAATCATTAAACAGTAAATAATTTCTTGTGAAGAATCCAATTTCAAACCTTCAGAAAGTATTTGAAAGCCGTATCAGGCTTGGAATCATGTCGGCACTCATGGTGAATGACACGGTTGATTTCAATGCGCTGAAGGAACTGCTCGGATTGACTGACGGGAACCTGGCCAGTCATCTGAAAGCTTTAGAACAAAAGGAAATCATTTTGGTTTCGAAACAATTTATTGGACGGAAGCCAAGTACAACATACAAGGCAACCGATCGGGGAAGGGATTTGTTTCGTAAGCATTTGGCGGCACTTGAAAAATTAATTAACAGTCAATAATTTTTTTAACTATCAACTTTGCATTACAAAGTACTTTTAAAACTTAATACAATGGAAACAAGAGGTATTCAACAGTTCATGAACAGTTACAGTGTTAAGATGATCATCGTTTCAGGATTGGCCATTTTGCTGCTTATCCCGTCGTTTTTAATTCAGCAAGTTATTAGCGAGCGAATAGCTCTCAGCCAAAAGGTGAAAAATGAACTTAACGCGCAATGGGGAGGAAAGCAGGTGGTTGCCGGTCCTGTATTGAATGTACCGTTTTCAGTGATGGAACCAGGGGAGAATAATCAGTTAAACCGTGAGCGACGCGGGGTTGCTCATTTTCTGCCTGAAACATTAAAATCAAATGGGGTTCTGTATCCGGAAACAAGGCAGCGCGGGATCTACAAAGTCGTGGTTTACGAAGGTAAACTCAAATTGAAAGGTACGTTTGCACAGCCGGATGTTTCACTTTTGGATCTTGAAAATGCCAATTACAACTGGAGTGCGGCTTATTTCACAATCGGTGTTTCGGATATGCGTGGTATCAAAAACATGCCGGAATTGGTTCTAAATGGTCAGAAATGCAAGGTTGAACCTGGTGTTGCCGATATCGATTTGTTCCAGTCGGGAATGACCATTAAAGCCAATTCAATAGACCTGAAAAATCCCATGAATTTTGAAATAGAGTTGGTTTTAAATGGATCGGAGGACCTGTCGGTGGAAGCGCTGGGGAAAACGTCAGAAGTTACGATGAAGTCAGACTGGGCCCAGCCAAGTTTTACAGGTGGATTTCTTCCGTCAAATCGGCAGGTTACCGCAAAAGGATTTACGGCTGATTGGCTGGTGACCTACATGAACCGCAATTTTCCGCAGCAGTGGACCGATCGGAAATACAACGCACACGAGGCTAAACTGGGTGTTGAACTGCTCATCCCAATAGATCATTACCAAAAATCGATGCGTTCGGTAAAATATGCCATCTTGTTTATTGCCCTGAACTTCATCATCTTTCTTTTCATCGAAATTAAAAGCAAATTCAGGATTCACCCGTTCCAGTATTCGTTGGTGGCTTTTGCGTTACTGATTTTTTACGCACTCCTTACTTCCATCGGTGAGCAAACCGGGTTCAACTTGGCATATCTTATTTCGGCTGTGGCCGTTACTTTGCTGATATCATGGTATACTTTTACCATACTGCGAAATGTAAGAATGGTGGCCTGGGCAACACTTTTGCAAACAGGCTTGTATTTGTTCCTGTTTACTATTTTGCAGTTGCAGGATTACGCGCTGTTAGCCGGAAGCATCGGATTGTTTATAATTTTGGCAATTATCATGCGCGCATCACAGCAAATTAAATGGTATTCGGAAGAATAGACCGGAAGTATTTAAATAAAGAGTTGTATTTGTACGCTTGCATAAATGTTGGCAGCAACCAGTAACCTTGTCTTGATCTGTGTGAATACGAACAGTGAATTTTAAAACAAAAAAGGCTGAAATCATATGATTTCAGCCTTTTTATCTGCTCCTCAGGTAGGACTTGAACCTACGACCTACGGATTAACAGTCCGCCGCTCTAACCAACTGAGCTACTAAGGAATACATTAAATTTTTGCCTTATCACTTATTTCTTCT
>Ga0209430_1001524_pt1 | contig 16932 bp, 17 predicted proteins | sample BarGraIncub1133A_FD_184504 | JGI IMG/M metagenome (GOLD analysis project Ga0209430, IMG submission 184504) | Arctic peat soil microbial communities from Barrow, Alaska - Barrow Graham LP Incubations 11-33A (SPAdes) (version 2) | ecosystem: Environmental > Terrestrial > Soil > Wetlands > Peat... | reverse complement strand
AAAACCCCACACCCCGAGACTCTCTCTCGTCACTGGCCGAAATCACCGGAACGCTGGCCGTATTCACAGCGGAACGGTGGCCGCCATCACGTCAGTTCGACTGGCCGCTTTCACCGGAATACGCAATAAATAAAAAAAGTAGCCCCAGATTTAGTTTTGTGCAGCGAGGCTTCAGGACTTCTGTCTCAAATATCGATAAATAGTTTCGCGGTTACATTTGTATTCTTTGGCAATCTTGGTCTTCGGTATGCCAGCAGCAACCTTTAACTTAACCTCCTCTACCTGGTCGTAGGTGAGTGAAGCTTTCCGGCCCTTGTACACTCCTTTGGTCTTCGCTATCTTTATACCCTCTGCCTGGCGCTCCCGGATAATTGATCTTTCAAATTCAGCGACAGCTCCCATGATTGAAAGCATGAGAATACTCATTGCTCCTTCGTCACCCGTGAAAGTCAAACCTTCCTTCACAAACTGAACCTTTACTCCTCGCGCCGTTAAATCTTGAACCAGTTGCCTGAGATCCATTAAATTTCTGGCCAACCGGTCCATGGAATGAACGAACAGGTGATCACCCTTTCTAAGGTGCCGAAGTAATTCTTGAAGCTGAGGCCGATCAGTTGATTTACCAGAAACTTTGTCAGTAAAAATATTATCGAGCTCTATTCCATCGAGCTGACGATCTGTATTTTGATCTGTGCTTGAAACTCGAACGTACCCGACCCGTTCCCCCGCCATAAACGCTCCTATGTGCCGTTGTAAGTGATGTCTGCGACAAATACGCCACAAATATGCCTAAACACGCCCTAAAGTGGCATCTAAATGTGTATTGAGTAAAGTCTATTTTGAGGTGTACCACAAAGGCGCCCAAAACTGCATCATCAGTTGAAGACGGGTTTCGGCGGATAGACGGTAATATTCTTCTTGACAACGGCACTGCTTTACAATAACTATAGCTCTACTAGACTATGATTTCTAAAAAGACTAAATACGCGCTCAAAGCGCTCGGGTATCTTGCTGAACATTCTACGGGTGAACCAATTCTTATTTCCGAACTAGCGAAAGAAGAAAATATCCCCAAGAAGTTTCTTGAAGCAATTCTTGTTGCTCTGAGAAAAGGTGGCGCACTGAAGAGTAAGATTGGTAAGGGAGGTGGCTACATGCTGGCCTTGCCACCTGACAAAATTACCATCGGTAAAGTAGTCAGCATTCTCGAAGGTGGTTTTGAACTGGTCGAGTGTCTTAATGATAATGTGAAAGTAGTGTGTGAAGAGTGTGGTGACCCTGCGTATTGTGGTATCCGCCTGGTGATGAGCGAGGTGAAGAAGGCAATAGATTCTGTACTTGAATCTACAACGTTGGCTGACATGGTCGAGAGAAGCGATGTAGCCCGCCAAAAGAAGTCAAAAATAATGGATTACAGCATTTAATTTTTTTGCCTGTAATGTCTACCAAGTCTATATACTATTTAAAAACTAAAGAAGAAACATCATGAGCCAAATTTTCGCAGACAATTCGCAGTCGATTGGTAACACACCCTTGGTGAAATTGAATCACATTGTTGGTAACTCAAAAGCTACTATTCTGGCTAAAATCGAGGCGCGCAACCCTGCTTATTCTGTCAAATGCCGCATCGGTGCAAATATGATCTGGGACGCAGAGAAACGCGGCGTTCTGAAGCCCGGCGTCGAAATCATTGAGCCGACCTCCGGCAATACCGGAATTGCTCTGGCATATGTTGCTGCTGCCCGAGGCTATAAACTGACCCTGACTATGCCGGAAACGATGAGTATTGAACGTCGTCGTGTCCTGGCTGCATTAGGTGCCAATCTGATACTAACCCCCGGTGCAGAAGGGATGAAGGGTGCAATCAACCGAGCTGAAGAGATCGCGGCCTCCGATCCGCAGAAATGGTTTCTGCCGCAGCAGTTTAAGAACCCGGCCAACCCGGAGATTCATGAAAAAACGACCGGGCCGGAAATTTGGAATGACTCCGACGGAGTCATTGATGTACTGGTGGCCGGAGTAGGTACCGGAGGTACCATTACCGGAATTTCCCGTTACATAAAAAACACTAAGGGTAAAAAAATTATATCCGTAGCGGTAGAACCGAAAGAAAGTCCGGTCATTACCCAACATCTGGCCGGTCTACCAATCCAGCCAGCACCGCATAAAATTCAAGGTATTGGCGCTGGATTTATCCCGGAAACACTGGATCTCTCTGTAATCGATCGCGTTGAGCAGGTTGAAAGTGCTGAAGCAATTGACTTTGCCAAGCGCCTGGCAAAAGAAGAAGGGTTGCTGGTTGGTATCTCCTGCGGTGCGGCTGTCGCCGTTGCAGTCCGTCTCGGCCAGTTGGATGAATTTGCCGGCAAGACTATTGTTGTCATTCTGCCTGACGGTGCAGAGCGCTATCTCTCTACGGCTCTATTTGAAGGGATCTAGCATGGACAGCAACAGCACAGAACTTTGGAACCGGGACCTGGAAAGGGTCGTGCGTGATGTTCTTAAATCAATCCGGTTCGGGACAGTCACCCTTGTTGTTCAGGATGGCAGGGTTATCCAGGTTGACAAGAGCGAGAAAATCCGGATTGACAGAGTTGGGCATATAAACGGAAGCGGGATTTAGTGCAACGATAGTTTTTAAATATAAATAATGTGCTTACCAGAAAAACTGGAGGCCGGTTGAGACATCTTACAGATGAACTCTTCCGGCCTTTGTTGTTTATAGAGGGAAGAGTAATTATGACATATCACATCGCATTGTACGGCAAGGGCGGCGTCGGAAAAACAACTCTGGCTGCAAATATCAGTGCATCAATGGTCGGCAGGATTCACTGTAGCACTGGTTGGATGCGACGCAAAGGCGGACTCGACAGCGCTTCTAAACTCTGGTTTCCCAGTTTCGAATATACTCGATCAATTGCGCAATAAATCAGCTATTACAATCGATTCAATCGTACATAGAGGATTTAAAGGTGTCATTTGCGTGGAATTAGGCAACCCAGGGTATTCAGGCGTATTCACAGCTTGCGGGACCTCAAGTGCAATTAAGGAGATTAAGCGGCTTAGAATCTTCGAACATATTAATCCGGATTTTGTTTTGTACGATATCTCCGGTGATAGTTCTCATGCAACACTTCATGCCGTTATTCGACAGGTTGAACTTACGCGGCTATGCGTTGTTACAACTGCCGATTTCAAGGCGCTGCAAGCGACTAACGACGTGTTTAGGTTCCTAAAGCAGTACAATAGTGGAAGCAACATCACACTTTCGATGGGTGGGCTGATCCTCAATAGCATCACCAGCTCTTTTGAAGAGACCTTTGTTAACGACTTTGCCTTTCATACCAATGCCAGAACAATGGGAAAAGTTCCCCGGTCATTAATAGTCAGGCAGTGCGAGCTCTACGGAAATACCGTTATCGAATCAAAGGCGCAATCAAATCAGTCGTATTACTATCGGCGTCTGGCAAACCAGATTGTTGACTCTACCGAGACAATTTACTCTGGTAATCTCCCGCAGCCGATGTCAGCTAAACGTCTGAGCGATTGGAGTTTGGGGTGGGCTGACCAGATTTACGCTCTTGAGAACGGCCTGGTGACAGATGGTGCCGCCATATAATATCGGCGTTAGAGGAGGAACAAAATGGCAATAGTTGCAGAGAGTATCAGAAGGTACAGCACACCTTTTTCAAAAAAAGCCACGCAACGAGTGTGCTTGATTATGGAACAGGAAATATGCATAATGCACTTTTTATGGCGAATCAGGGCTTCAAAGTTTTTGCGGCCGATCTTTCTGAACAGATTGATAAATTGCGCGACGGCCTGGGCTTAATAACATTGAACGTCTCTTGGCTACGGATGAACTTACGGACTCACATCTCAACGTGGATCTGGAGCTTTTTACCTACGTTTTCAATATCATAATGGAAAACAGTCTACGCCACGAGTATATCAATAATGCCTTAGCAAACCTGAAAGAAGGTGGATATCTTCTTATGGAAGAGCGTTGCAGCAAACAACAGGAGCGCTGCGATACTACCTGTGTTGATTATTTTTCCTGTGCAGAATGCTCAAAGACGCTAACTCATGAGGAACTTGATGCCCTATTGAATCCTTACGGGTTGAGGCGCATAAGCCATTATTACTGCAGTCATGCAGTGAGCGCTATCTTCCAGAGGGTCGTGTAACAAATATTTCAACGCATACAAAAACATCTTGACAGTATCTATTAAAGATATTATATAAGTCCTATATATTTTATATACAATTGACTGACTGGAAAAACCAGAGGTCAAGGGTTAACTCCCTTGACCTCTTTTTTTTATCTTGGTGCGGTGATGATCTCTAAAAAGACTAAATATGCACTAAAAGCGATGGAGTATCTGGCTGAACACTCTAATGGCAGGCCTGTAATGATTTCCGAGCTTGCAGAAGCAGAAAAAATTCCGAGGAAATTTCTGGAGTTTATTCTGCTGTCACTCCGAAAGGGAGACGTACTCACCAGTCGGATTGGTAAAGGTGGTGGCTACAGTCTCGCACGAGATCCATCAGAAATATCTCTCGGCAGCATAATCCGAGTACTTGAAGGAGGTTTGTCGCTGGTTCATTGTGTAAATGGAGATGGCGTGAGGCAATGTGAAGACAGAAACGATCCGTCATGCTGTGGGATTCACCTAGTAATGGTTGATATGAAAAAATCTATAAATTCAATTCTTGAGACAACGACACTTGCAGATATAATCAGAAAGAAAAACTTGGTTAACAAGGTCAAGTCAAACGTTCTTGACTACTGTATCTAAAAAGAAAAGGAGAAAGACATGAGCAAAATATTTGCGGACAACTCACAGTCGATCGGCAACACCCCTCTGATAAAACTGAATCACATCGTCGGCAATTCAAAAGCCACCATTCTGGCAAAAATTGAGGGGCGTAACCCGGCGTATTCGGTCAAATGCCGCATTGGCGCAAATCTGATATGGGATGCTGAAAAGCGTGGCGTCTTGAAGGCCGGCGTCGAGATTATCGAGCCGACTTCCGGTAATACCGGTATCGCCCTGGCGTACGTTGCTGCAGCACGTGGCTACAAGCTGACCCTGACAATGCCGGAAACCATGAGTATCGAACGCCGCCGCATTCTGGCCGCACTGGGCGCCAATCTTATTTTGACCCCCGGTGCTGAAGGTATGAAGGGTGCCATCAACCGAGCCGAAGAAATAGCTGCTGCCGAACCGACAAAATACTTCCTGCCGCAGCAGTTTAAAAATCCGGCCAATCCGGAGATTCACGAAAAAACCACCGGCCCGGAAATTTGGAACGACACCGACGGCGGTATTGATGTGCTGGTGTCAGGTGTTGGCACCGGTGGTACGATCACCGGCATCTCGCGGTACATCAAAAACACAAAGGGCAAGAAAATTATCTCTGTAGCTGTCGAGCCGAAAGAAAGCCCGGTCATCACTCAGAAGTTGGCCGGCCAGGAAATAAAGCCTGCTCCTCATAAAATTCAAGGTATTGGTGCAGGATTTATCCCCAATACACTCGACCTTTCTATCGTAGACCGTGTTGAGCAGGTTACCAGCGAAGAGGCAATTGAGTTTGCCAAACGCCTGGCAAAAGAAGAAGGATTGCTGGTGGGTATTTCCAGTGGTGCAGCGGTCGCTGCAGCTGTTAGGCTTGGCCAGTTGGATGAATTTGCCGGCAAGACTATTGTTGTTGTTCTGCCGGATGGTGCCGAACGTTATCTTTCAACTGCACTGTTCGAGGGGATCTGATATGGCAATCATCCAAACGGACCCATGGAACCGTGACCTGGAAAAAATAGTCAAGGATGCTCTCAAGTCAGTCCGGTTTGGAACGGTGACGCTTGTGGTTCAGGATGGTAGGGTTATTCAGGTGGATAAAAATGAGAAGATTCGACTTGATCGAACAGGACATATAAACGGCAGCGGAATTTAAACAACTGCTGCAATATTTAGATTTTACATTGTGCTGACCAGAAAAACTGGAGGCCAGGCAGGAATGGGTTTTTATCCCCTTTCTTGCCTGGTTTTTTTTATTCCTATTTTCAATCTTTCGGCTATTCCGAAGGCAAATTTATAACCAAAAAGGAGAAACAGATGAAAACGAAAGTTACAGTGACAGCAATGTTGGCAACCGTACTCATCAGTCAGGGAGCGATTGCCAAAACCCTTGAGGACGTGCTCAAAGAGAAGGGTGTCATAACCGAGGCGGACTACAAGGAAGTTACCAAGGTAAAGCCCGTTCAGTACAAGCTTGGCAAAGGATTTACCTTTACCGCGCCGGATGAAAAATTCCAGCTCTCGGTAGGAGGGCGGCTCCAACCCAGGTACACTTTCATCGATCTTGAGGATAACAGCAAAAAAACCGACTCAAGTGCATTTGCTGTAAAGCGGGCAAGACTCTGGTTGCGTGGCTACGCATACACCAAGGATTTGACCTATTACTTGCAAACAGATTTCGCGCAAGCCGGCACTTCCAAACTTCTCTTGGATTCCTGGCTCAATTATCGTTTCATCGACGAGGTCCAGATTCAGGCCGGCCAGCTCAAGACCCCATTCGGCAGGCAATGGCTAGCCTCCTCCGCTGATCTGGAGTTCGTTGATCGCTCCGTAGTTTCGGACGCCTTCCGTCCTGGTTACGACACCGGCGTCAATCTCCACGGCGACATCGCCAAGGGGATTGCGACCTACGATATCGGCGCGTACGGAGGCGCCGGCTGGAGCACCGTGCGCACATCCACTGACAACGCAATAGCCGCACGAGTGGCCGTCAACCCGTTCGGCAAGCTGGGCTATTCCGAGGGGGACCTGGACCAGAGCGCGAAGCCGCTCCTTTCCATCGGAGCCAATTACTTTGGTGACTCTCTCCGGGCGACTCGCTCCAGCGCAACCGCTACCCCCCCCAACACAACCACCCTGGAGACCAATAATCTCAACTTTGCCAGCTCTGGCGGCTGGCTTGGCAAAGGACTCGCCAACTTCACCACCTCTGAAAATATTGACATCAATTCCTATGGCATCGATGCGGCTTTCAAATGGAATGGCCTCTTTGTCTCGGGTGAATACCTGCTGGGCGAGGCTGAGGGTGCAACGAGCGGCAAACTTTTACGCGCCCAGGGCTTCTATGCCCAGGCCGGCTACTTCATTATTCCGAAGACCCTTGAGGCAGCGTTCCGTTACTCATACCTGGACAGCGATCGGGACAAGTCGAACGACTTGCAGGTTGATACCCAGGGCGCCGTTTCCTACTACTTCGACGGGCATAACCTGAAGCTCCAGAGCGACATTACCAACAGTCACATCCAGCATGCGGCAGGGCCAACCGACGACTTGCAGCTCCGTCTTCAGGCAACCATCGTTTTCTGACCATAGTACATACTTTCATGCGAAGCTCTTCTGTGGGAAGCATCGCATGGATAAAAAAACAATAAAGAGGAGACCAAGATGAAAACCGGACTTATCGCAAGATTACTGACAATTTCTTTACTGACAGCTTCCCTGGCGCACGCGGCAGATATCACCCTGCTGAATGTATCCTACGACCCGACCCGCGAACTGTACACGGACTTCAACAAGTCCTTCGCCTCGTACTGGAAGGGGAAAACCGGCGATACTGTCACCATCAGACAGTCTCACGGCGGCTCCGGAAAACAGGCTCGCGCGGTCATCGACGGTCTTGAGGCCGATGTCGTCACCCTCGCTCTGGCCTACGACATTGATGCCATCGCCGCCAAGGGGCTGATCAAGCCGGGGTGGCAGAAAGAACTCCCGCACAACAGCGCCCCCTATACCTCCACCATCGTCTTCCTGGTGCGCAAAGGGAACCCCAAGCATGTCAAAAACTGGGATGACCTTGTGAAGCCGGGCGTGTCGGTCATCACCCCCAACCCCAAGACCTCCGGTGGCGCGCGCTGGAACTATCTTGCCGCCTGGGCTTACGCCCTGCATCAGCCGGGTGGTAACGATGCCAAGGCCAAGGAATTTGTCGCCAAACTATTCAAGAATGTTCCGGTGCTTGACTCCGGTGCCCGCGGTTCTACCAACACCTTCGTACAGCGCGGTATCGGCGACGTGCTGCTGGCTTGGGAGAACGAAGCGTTCCTGGCCACCAATGAGCTGGGACCGGACAAGTTTGATATCGTAACACCGCCGGAGAGCATCCTGGCCGAACCGCCGGTTACGGTAATCGACAAGGTGGTGGATAGACACGGAACCCGCAAGGTGGCTGAGGCGTATTTGAAGTACCTCTACAGCGACGAAGGGCAGAAGCTTGCAGCCAAGCATTACTATCGTCCGATCAACCACAAGATCCCGACAAAATTGGCTAAGATAAAAAAACTGTATACCATTGACAAAGACTTCGGTGGCTGGCAGAAGGCTCAAAAGACACATTTCGCCGATGGCGGCACGTTCGACCAGATCTACGCACCGACAAAATAATGAACCACTTTGCAGCAAGCAGCGGGCTATCTGCGGAGTAAGTGCAGCCGCTGTAAATGCAGGCGGATCGCTCTCATCGCCCCAAGGGGCGGGGAATTGGACCCGGAGAGATTAAATAAAAGCTGACCGGAAAACTGGAGGCCGGAGGAGTAATTCCTCTGGCCTTTATGCATTGTGAAGGATCGTAGCACCACCATAAACGCTTCGGCGTCAAACTAAACCAGCGGAGGTAACACCATGAGCGATTCACCTGTTTACCAAGCAGAAACCCAGGCCCTGCACGCGGGGCAGAAACCTGATCCGACCACCAACGCGCGGGCGGTGCCGATCTACCAGACCACGTCGTACGTCTTCAATGACGCCGATCATGCCGCACGGCTGTTCGGACTTCAGGAGTTCGGCAATATCTACACCCGCCTGATGAACCCGACTACGGATGTCTTCGAACAGCGGGTGGCGGCACTGGAGGGTGGCGTGGCGGCACTGGGAGTGGCATCCGGTTCGTCGGCCATCACTCTGGCCATACTTGCCATTGCCCATTCCGGCGATGAGATAGTCTCCGCAGCCAGTCTCTACGGCGGCACGTACAATCTGTTTCACTACACACTTCCCCAGCTCGGCATTACGGTGAAATTCGTTGATCCATCCGATCCGGAAAGTTTCCGCGCTGCGATCACCTCCAAGACCAGACTGCTCTACGCTGAATCTGTCGGCAACCCCAAGCTTGACACGCTGGATATCGAAAAGGTGGCTGCTATTGCCCATGAAAACTACATCCCGCTGATTATCGATAACACCATGCCGTCACCCTATCTGCTCAACCCGATCAAGCATGGCGCTGATATCGTTGTACATTCGGCAACCAAGTTTATCGGCGGGCACGGCACCTCAATTGGCGGCGTCATCGTCGACGGCGGCACCTTCAACTGGGGTAATGGCAAGTTCCCGGAGATTGCCCAACCCGATCCTTCGTACCACGGCATCAATTTCTGGGAGGCGCTGGGGAAAATAGCCTACATCATCAAGGTCCGTGTCTCTCTGTTGCGCGATTTGGGTCCGGCTGTATCGCCGTTCAATTCATTCCTTTTTCTGCAAGGGTTGGAAACACTGCATCTGCGTATGGAACGCCACAGCACCAACGCTCTCAATGTAGCCACTTTCTTAAAGAATCACCCCAAGGTCGGCTGGGTGAACTATCCCGGTCTGCCGGATAGCCCCTCCCACGAGTTGGCAAAAAAATATCATCACAAAGGGCTGTTCGGTGCTCTGGTCGGTTTCGGTATCAAGAGTGGGGAGATAGAAGATGGCAAGAAGTTTATCAATTCCCTCAAGCTGCACTCGCTGCTGGCAAACATTGGTGATGCAAAATCGCTGGTGATCCATCCGGCATCAACAACACATTCGCAATTAAGCCCGGAAGAGCAGCTCTCCGCTGGTGTGACACCGGATTTTATCCGGCTCTCTGTCGGGATCGAAAACGTGGATGACATAATTGCCGATCTGGAACAGGCGTTGGCGCAGGTCGGAGAACCGGTTGTGGGAGCGAATTCAGGAGGTTTGCTCAACAAGGTGAAGAACCTGATATCGGGGAAATAACAGCGATTTTTTTAACAGAACCAACGGGAATAAACCCGAATATCAAAAGCCAAAAGGAAAAGGATCATGAAAAAATTATCAATTGTTATGGCGGTAGTTGCTTTGACGGCAGTATTATTAACAGGCTCGGCGCAGGCCGGTGTCCCGCTTGTCAACCTTGAAGGTGTCGGCGGCGTTGCTTTCAACCCGCTGGCGTACCCGGCAGCAACGTTTAGCAAAGACGACAAGCAGGAGCTGGTTGCCAAACCCAGATTTGGCGCATGGTATGTAAACCTCAATGGCTCCGACATCGACTGGACATCCATCGGGATTGCGGACACCTTTTTCAAACGACTGGAGCTTTCCTACGGGTATGAGTCCGTCAACCTCGGCTCTAAGCTGTATACTTTGAATCAGAATTTGGGGGGGACGGATGGGCTCAGTCAGAATATTCACAAAAGCAATATTGGCGCAAAGGCGCTGCTTCTGGAAGAAAACAGTTTTGGCACAAAGTATGTCCCTGCAGTTTCTGTTGGCGCTATCTATAAAACAACCACGTTCGATGCTGCCAAACTTCAAAACAACTCAGTTAAGGATGGTTTCGACGCCTATTTTGTTACCACTAAACTGATCACGGAATTGCCAAGGCCGGTACTGCTTTCCGCTGGTGTGCTTTCGACCAGTGGTCAGGTGAATGGCATTCTTGGTTTCAATGATAAACGGGATACGATCTTTTTTGGAAACGCCGACGTACTTCCGCTCGACAACGTGGCAATCGGTTTTGAATATAAACAGGGAGCGAGATTCGACAACTTCAAGAATGCAAATTACTGGAATGTCCATGCAGCCTGGTTTGTGAACAAGAATTTGAGCTTGGTTGCCGCTTACGCAGACGCAGGGGACCGCCATTCAACAACTAAGGTTGGGTTGGGCGGGGGGCCGGCTGTCAGTGCCCAGTACGAATTTTAAGATTCAAAACAGCCAGCCCGACGGATCTCACGGCGGTTGTTGGCCGTCAGGATTTTTCTGCGGCGTATATGCATGGTTTCCTTAATTCCGTATCAGGTGAAAGCTGTTTTGTGGCATTGGGACAGGCGTCGGCAGGTACCAGCGAAAGGATATCTATGTCTCAGGATTCAGTGGGTATTCAGTACAGCTATAAGTTTTAATGGATACCGGTATCGTGAATATCCCGACGTTGGAGGCCGACCGGCCGGAAGGAGTCTTTACATGGGAACAGCCGGAATTAAACTTATCGCCTTCTATGGCAGAAATGGTGTCGGCAAAACCGCCATCAGCGCAAACCTGAGCGTAGCTCTCGCCCTCGCAGGATACAGGGTATTGCTGGTCAGTTGCGGATGCAAATCGGATTCAGTCGCTTCATCGCGGAGAAATGGCACCATTTCAACCCTGTTGGAGCTTATGCGTGAGTGCTCCTCAGCTTCACCGGATGAAGTAGTTCAGGGAGGTTTTGCAGGTGTCTTTCATCTTGAAACCGGCGCTCCGCCAGCAGACAGAGTCAATTCGGATTTGTCGATCATAGCGGCCGTTCAGTGCATCAATGAATCCGGGCTGTTCGAACGGTTGAAACTGGATTATGTCATCTACAATGTGCAGGGGGACGAGGCAGGAGGCCACTTTACCGTCCCTGTCCGCAAGGGGCCTTTTCAGAGCATATTTACAGTTATGTCGGCGGAACTCAGGTCGGTCAGGGCTGCCAACTCGCTGTTCGAACAGATACGACAGCAATCCGGCAATGGAGGTGCGCGAGTTGGCGGCATCATCGCAAATTTCATGGATGCGCCCTACAGCCGTAGCCTGATCGATGACTTTGCTGAAAAAACGGCAACTAACGTGCTGGCTTACTTTCCGCGTTCATTTCAACTTCAGAATTCCGAAGTTCAGGGAAAGACCGTTTTTGAGGGGATTACGGACACTCTGCTGGTCGAAGAGTTCGGCAGGTTAGCCCTGAAGATTGCGACCCATGGCGACTCTTTGGTCCCTCGTCCGCTTAATTCCGACGATGTCTGGAAATTTTCTATGAAATGGAACACCCGTTTTGCGGAGATGGAAACCGCTGAGGGTGCCGGGGCGGGAATTTAAGAAAGGTTATTATTTGGACGATAATCGGTCAACGTGTGTAAAAATGAAAAGAACTTTAAACTGTCGCAATTACGGCGTCGGGATCGGGCAAACAATTCAGAGGTGACTGAAGAGAATTCTCTTACGGAAAGGAGGAGCGGAATGCGGATAAGGAAAAATATTCTGGTCAAAGGGTTTGTGCAAGGGGGGGCCTATCTAACGCAATCCAAGAGAATTGCAGTAAATCTGGGGGTTAAGGGGTGGATGAGAGGTCTCAATAATGGCTGCGTGGAGGCCTGCCTCGAAGGGGATGAACATTCTGTAGATGGCCTGATTGCCTGGTGCGCCTTCGGTCCCAAAAACGGGAGGGTTGACGAGGTCCAGACATCTAATTACCAGTTCATATCCTCTTTCTCCGACTTTAAAATATTTGATAACAGGAAGCAAGTCATTCAATAACGTCATTAAACTATACAAAATTTATAGTTTTAGTATTTATACTTGACAGCAGTTGTCCCCCTTTGTTACGTTAACTGAAAGCAGGGCTGACCAGAAAAACTGGAGGCCAGGCAGGAATGGGTTTTTATCCCCTTTCTTGCCTGGCCTTTTTTTATTTACCGAACGAGGAGTTCAAGATGAAGAGCAAGATCTTTCGCATGAGTATCGCCGCAGTTGCACTGCTGATTCTGGCCGCGACCACAATCATGGCTGAAGAAACAAGCTACAAAGGGTTTCCGCGAGGGAACGCCCTGATCACCGTGCAGGAACTGAAGCGCCTGATCGATGCCAAAGACCACAAATTGGTGGTTCTGGCAGCCGAGAACAACGTCGAGTATCGCCTGGGACACATTCCCGGCTCGTACCAGGTGGACCGTCCGGTCATCGAAGCTCCCCCCGAAACCCAGAACGGTGTCACAGGCAACATCATCAATACCGCAGGTTTCGCCAAACTGACCCGGAGTCTCGGTATCGATAGCAATTCGACCGTGGTGGTGTACGACTCCAGGTATGACGCCACCCGTCTCTGGTGGGCTTTCACCTACTACGGCAAAGCGGACGTGCGGGTACTGGACGGCGGCATCAAAGCCTGGAGGGCCGCCGGTTATTCGGTAGATCTGCTTGCGCCTCCCGCGCCAAACCGCAGCGGCAGTTTCGTTGCCAATGTTTCATTGCCGTCGTTCAGGGTGGAAACAGCTGAGATCATTACAGCTCAAAGCAGCAACAAGGCGCAGATCTGGGACAATCGCGACCTCAAGGAGTTTACCGGCGAAGAATGGAAAAAAGGTGCCTACCGTGTCGGCCGCGTCCCCGGCAGCAGCCACAGCAACTGGGTACTCTTCAAGAAGAAGGAGAATCAGGCCGAATGGTTGGCGGCCCCAGAAGTTACTGCGCTTCTGCACAAACTGGGGTATGACCGTAGCAAGGAGCAGTATTTCTACTGCCAGTCCGGCGTGCGTTCAACCCAGGCCATCTTCGCCCTCTATCTTGCCGGCTGGCCGCTGGAGAAGCTGCATAACTACGACAGCTCCTGGATCGGCTGGTCCAAAGATAAAAACCTGACGGTCGTCACCGGATTGCCCACGGTCGCTGCTGTGGCACAGGCAGGACGTTCGGCGGTCGGAGATCGACAATGATTATTGCCACAAATTATTGAGCAGGTACCATCTATGAAAAAAAATATTCTTATCCTGCCCGGTATAGGAAGTTCCGGGCCGAAACATTGGCAAACACTTTGGGAACAGTCAAATCCTTCCTTTGTTCGCGTCCATCAGAAAGACTGGTATACCCCGGTATGCTCGGATTGGATTTCTGAGCTGGAAGTGGCTGTGGCACAGTCTGGGCCCGATACAATACTCGTTGCTCACAGTATGGCCTGCCTATTGGTGGCACATTGGGCCGCTGTCTCCACCCTTTCTGTGAGCTCTGCGTTGCTGGTGGCTGTTCCTGATCCTGATGGACCGTTCTTTCCAAGTGGCACCACCGGATTCTCCACATTGCCACAAACCCGTCTCCCATTTCAAAGCATTGTGGTAGCAAGCGTTAACGACTGCTTTGGAAGTGCAGAATTCAATAGACGTTGTGCAGAACATTGGGGCAGCCGATTTGTAAGCATCGGCGCAGACGGGCATATCAATGCAGATAGCAACCTGGGTGATTGGCCGCAAGGTTTTGAACTTCTGAAAAGCCTCAGCCAACTACCGTTGCAGAAATGAAGCACAAAGATAAATGAATATAAAATTTATAGGAATTGCGGTTTTATTATAATTTCATAGCAACCATCTGACCAGAAAACTGGAGGCCGAGAGTTCTGAGCATTGTCGCGCACTATTCCCGGCCTTTTTAATTGCCACAAATTCAGTTGCACTACCACCGGTCTCGCCGGAGGAAAAACACACCACAATGAAGGAGAAAGACACCATGGCTACACGACGAACGTTTTTTACCTCAGAATCGGTAACTGAAGGACATCCCGACAAACTCGCAGACCAGATATCAGACGCAATTCTGGATGCATACCTGACACAGGATCCACTCTCCCGGGTTGCCTGCGAGACGAGCGTCACTACCGGACTGGTACTGCTGATCGGTGAGGTTTCTTCCACCGCCAGCGTCAATGCTGCCAGGGTGGCACGCGATACCATCAAGAAAGTCGGTTACACGGATGTGAATTTTGGACTGGACGGGGATCATGCTGCTGTATTGGTCTCACTGGATCAGCAATCGCCTGATATTGCCCAAGGTGTCAATCAGGCGCTTGAGCACCGGTCGGGGGGTGATCATGACGGTTACTTTGATTCGATAGGCGCCGGTGATCAGGGGATGGTCTTCGGTTTTGCAAGTGATGAAACTGCCGAGTTTCTGCCAACTCCGATTTCACTGGCTCATGCGCTGACACGCAGGCTGTCGGAAGTCCGTAAGTCGGGGGAGCTTTCGTATCTCCGCCCTGACGGCAAGTCTCAGGTTACGGTCGAGTACGAAGGAGACAAGCCGGTCCGTGTTGATACCGTCCTTATTTCGGCTCAGCATAATCCCGATATTTCTGCCGAACAGATCCGGCAGGATATTGAACGTCTTGTTATCCGGTACGCTATTCCAGCTGCTCTGCTTGATGACAAAACCAAAATATTTGTCAACCCCACCGGTCGCTTTGTCGTTGGCGGCCCCCACGGTGACGCCGGCTTGACCGGCAGAAAGATTATTGTTGATACATACGGTGGTTTTGCCCGTCATGGCGGCGGGGCTTTTTCAGGAAAAGATCCAACCAAGGTAGACCGCTCCGGTGCGTACGCTGCCAGATATGTAGCCAAAAACGTTGTCGCCGCCGGTCTGGCGAAGCGGTGCGAAGTGCAGATAGCGTATGCCATCGGCGTGGCAAGGCCGGTGTCAATTCTGGTGGAAACGTTTGGAACCGGGACAATATCCGAGGACGAATTGGCTCAGCGGGTTGAGCGCGTTTTTGACCTGCGACCGGCAGCAATTATCGAACAGCTGGATCTGCGCCGACCGATCTATGGACAAACCGCCTCGTATGGTCATTTCGGCCGTCTCGACCTTGATCTCCCCTGGGAACGGACGGATCGGATTGAATTGCTACAGCGAATCGTGTGACGCAACTGTGATGCGGTATTTCATGTCAACCGATAACGGCCACAACCTGATTACCCGATAGCTCGCATTTAATCTATATAAAATTTGTAGTTATAGTATTTATTACCTTGACAGCAGCTGCACCCCTTTGCTAAAGTTTCAAAAAACAAGGCTGACCAGAAAAACTGGAGGTCAAGGAAAGAGATAACTACTCTCAATCCTTGACCTCTTTTTTTGTTGCGAAAGCAGCACTTAGAATAACAGGCCGAAAATACGGTCGTGAGCTGACCAAAGACTATGGAGGCTTTCATACAAAAAAATAAAGGAGGAACTTCCTGGATGAATAGACAAACATCAAGGGTGAACAGGCACCCTGAAATTTTATTGGACTGGGAATACTGATATAAAAAAACACAAAGGAGTCTTACATGAAATTACGTACACTGTTCGCAATCCTGGCACTTTCGGCAACGGCAACCGGAGCGGCGCTCCTCTCCGGTTGCAACAGTTCCTCGGCGACCGCCGCAACCGCACCGTCAACAACAGCTACATTGAGTGACTACTTCAAAACAACCGACTGGGTGGCAACACACTCAAGTGACCCCAACTTTGTCATAGTCGATACGCGCACAAAAGCAAACTACGATCTGGGGCATATCCCCGGTGCTATCAGTATCCCACGGGATCAGTTTTATTTTCCACGGAAGGTCATTGATGCAACAACTGGCAAATACAAGCTTCAGGCAGATGGTGTTACTCCGGTTCAGATTGCCTATGATATTCCGACTCCGGCAGAACTTATCGATATCCTGACCAGAAACGGCATCACACCGGATACGACGGTCGTGTCCTATGATAACGACACCTCTTCCTATGGCGGCAGGGTAACGTGGGTGCTGAAATCCTTCGGCCATGCCAAGGCGTACACAATCGACGGCGGTATTGATAAATGGAAGGATGCGGATGGACGGGTACTGAGTACAACGGCGGTAACACCGACCGCAAGCACGAAGCCGTACAAGATTGCCAGCTATAATAACTATCGTGTCACCAAGGCCGACCTCGCGGCGGTAATCGATACCACCAACGGCAATGTCACCAAGGCCGGTTACGTTATTTCCGATGTCAGAACGCCGAGTGAATACACCGGGTTTACTACAACAGTTACCTCTGGCGCTGCTTCAACTGGTGTCTGGTCGCAGACAACGACCCCCCTTGTGTACAGCTC
>Ga0209430_1001520_pt1 | contig 16955 bp, 16 predicted proteins | sample BarGraIncub1133A_FD_184504 | JGI IMG/M metagenome (GOLD analysis project Ga0209430, IMG submission 184504) | Arctic peat soil microbial communities from Barrow, Alaska - Barrow Graham LP Incubations 11-33A (SPAdes) (version 2) | ecosystem: Environmental > Terrestrial > Soil > Wetlands > Peat... | reverse complement strand
TTGTTTATCTTTTTATCGATAGATACTTTTAATACACTTTCTTTCCCCTGACCGGTTACTCTATCAAGTATTTCTTTTCTTGCTTCTGATGTATACCAAACTTTATTTCCCATACTATATTTCTCCTCTCGTAGAGTCTATACTTTATACTATACTTATATTTTCTCTACGACAACTATCCTAACACATAGGGGTATGGTGCCGTTTTTGTAAGAAAAATTAATTTCGCTCCTGTTCCTTTAGCGCGTTCTTTGCTCATATATCTGATAATAGATGAACCCATCACAGGAAAGAGTTCAATATTCATGCCTTCGCCTGTTTTGCTTTGAATAAAGCTGATGTTGTCATTGTTCCAGTTAATATCATCAAGTTTGAGTTCAGTAATGTCAATCGGCCTCATGCCTGTCGCAAGCAGTATTGTCACTATCGCTTTTGATCTTAAATCCTTATCATCGCCCTCAATATATTTCCAAAGAGCTTCTACATTTTCTGTACTCATAGCGCGAACCGATTTGCTCTTACGGGGGGTACGAAAACTCGAAAAAATCACGGTGTCTATGGGGTATTCTGCAAATTTTAGATAGGTTTTTAGAGCCGACGGAACAATCCGCATGCTCCTCGGTGACCATTTACTACCTAAATCAGTTATGAATTCCCGTATATCAATTACCGTGACCTCAGCGGGATTACTCTTTTTAATTCTATCCAGATAAAGTAGGAATTTTGTTGCTACCTGAAGATATGATTTTATTGTTTCATACCTTTTTTCTTGATTTCTGAGAAATTGTTCATAGAAATGTAGATTTTCCCGAAGAGATTTGATTTGGATATTATCAGCTTCATTTTCAATTAAGAAAATATGGACAGTATTAGCTGCTGTTGCAATCAAATTAAGAAGCGCTTTTCTTTGTACACTGCTTTGAGTAAGTTTAGGATTCTTTTGCTTTCCTTCTTCAATATACTGAGCAATAAATTCCACTGAGAGCCTTTCTGTGCCAAATAGCACTGCACCATGTTGCAGGTCGTGGAACTTTTCATTGTAATGCCATGTTGTCGATTGAGAGTAACCTTTTGCTTTGATCAGCAATTTCCCTTTCTCAATTAGTTGTGAGATAGGGATACTTTTTAGCTCTTTAGATAGATTTATATGGTTAGATATTTGAGGCATATTTTCACCTCCGTTTTAGTATCGTATAGGAAAAGTATCTCCAATCTTTAATTAAATTATTCCGTGCTTTTAAAATTTTAGCTCGTCGTCATGCGGCTTTTAGGTATGCATAGCCGATAATCAATTCTGCGGCATAATCATAGTTATACCGAATGCGGTATAACTATGATTATCTGAAAAGCGCAGTTCTCGAAGGCTCTGGTAAAGACGCCGTAAAGCAGAAAAATTTCAATAAGCTTGAGGCTCACTACGCCTTTGAAGGCATATTTTGTAACGCTGCTAGCGTAGCGGTTGGGAGAAGGGATCCGTCGAAAATCTTGTAGCCGTTGTTCGTGAGATTGCGTTTACTCCAATGCCCTGGGTAACCAGCTTTGAGGAGCTACAGGAGCATGTTACTCATAAATGTATGGAATACTGTTTGACTCATAGAATTAAAGGGCGGCCTTTGGGAATAAACGAGATGCTTAAGGAGGAAAAAACACACCTCCTGCCGTTACCGATATACCATCTTGATCCAGATGAGGAAGTAAGGGCAATTGTAAGTCATGACCTTACTGTTCGCCTTAATAACATAAAATATTCCGTTCCTGAAGCTTATGTGGGACTTAGTGTAACTCTTAAAATCTCACCTTTTAATGTAACTATCTATCATGAGGGTACTTTGCTTTACAAACATAAAAAAGCATTACATCTAGGCGAACATCAATATATTCCAGAGCACTATCTTGGAATATTAGAGAGAAAACCACGCGCTATTAAAAATGCAGCTCCATTGATTCGTGGCATAATGCCTAAAGAGCTTTCGGATTTTATGCGGCTGTGTAAACTTCGAGATAAGAATTATCAGCTGGTTAATATACTGTTATTAGGTAAGAGCATTGGTGCAGATACACTTTTATGGGCTGTTAAACAAGCCAATATGACTGGAACACCAACCTACGATTTGGTATGCTTTTACCTGGAAATGCAGGCACCAAATACTACAGATTACACACCTATTCATGGTGATATTAAAACTAATCCAGTGGATTTTGAAGAATATGGGGTAGGGAAACGATTCGTGTAAAAAACTATAGTAGGAGTAAAATATTTACATTTGATTCTATTGCAGAACTATTTTTGAATAAAGCATCTCTACTCTAATGAGTTTTTTGCAATAGAATCATATTTAATTTATTTATATAACATTAATATCAAATTTCAATTCTGGAACATCTATATTCTTATCAATGCTGTATTTCCCAAATCTATTAATATGGCTCGTCATATATGGAGCTAATGAAGATATAATATCCTCATTTATATCATAACCTTCAGATGCAAGACCTTGGAGAATGGCTGACATGTGGTAAACGTTATAAAATATAATAGTATTTGCAACTAAATGATTATATTTTATCATTTTTCTCTGATCTTCCCGATTGTTTTCTCTAATAACTCCATCACTCCCGAAATTTATCCACTTCGTAAATCCGTTAAAGGATTCATTCTTATTTGTACATTCTTGAATTGTTCTCCTTAAATCAATATCTGATATGTACTTTAAAAGGAATCCAGTCCTTACAGCTCTCCCTAGCTCACTAAATGCTTGATATAGCTTGTTCCTTCTACTGTAACTACCAAGTTTTCGGAGTATTGCAGAAGGTTTTATTCTTCCCATCTTTATTGAAAGTGCAACTCTCAGCATGTCAGGTAGATATGTTTTGATTAGTTCCCAATCAATTGTATCTGTAAAAAATTCGTCCATATGCACATAAGTATTTGTTTTATCAGCTTTATAAAACTTTAAATGTTTCCAATTACGTATGCGTGGCATAAGATCTATTCCTAATAAAAAAGATAAACCAAAGATAGTTTCATTTTGACCCTGAGTATCCGAATGAATAATGTGAGGTTTTATATCTACATTCTCATTCATAAGCAAATCTAAAATATATAACCCTCCCAAACTCCACAAGGTATAAACTTACTAAAAAGAGCTATATACAAATCTGATATATGATAATATCCAATAGCACCATTTACTCCATATCGTATATGTCTTTCTGATAATATATTTCGTTCGAATATTTCCCATATTGTTCCGTCTGCGGCTACCCTCTCCCCCGTTCCCCAATATTTTAGAATGTTGAATTTTTTATAAAGATTAATGATATGATTTATTGCATTATCTATCTTGTCGATACTTATATGCCATTGATTGATGTATGAAACTTGCTTTCTCGTAATGGTATCGAGAGAATTTGCTGTTTGAGAAGGACCTAAGTTGCACCCATAGCAAAACACCGTTGTTAAATATCTTTCAATTGGATCATCTAACTTGGAATCAAATCCAGACAATGGTCCAAAGAACTTTGTCCATTTATACCATTGCTGGGAAGTATATAGAATATCGAGAATACTAACCTGTTTCATTCTGTCTGCAATTAAAGATTTTATTAGATTTAAATCTCTTGGCTCTTCTTTCTTTTTTAGTGGTGATAAAATTAATTCACCTTTTTGCACCCTTAGATATTGGTTGGAAGGAAAGGATTCGTCAGCTTTATCAGCTGAAGTATTTAATAATGCTTTAACATGCTGAATAAATTCTACATCTGTAACTGGAATTCCCACCTGCTCACTATAAATCTTAATTTCTTGGCCATATTCTTCCCAACTTATAAGCTGATCCCTAAAGTCTGAGTATTTATCGCTTCCCTTAATACACAAATCACCTGACTTTAAATCCTGCATTATTTCATAAAAAGCACATGCTTCAAATTGCCTACGGCTTAATGCATCATTGTTAGTTACCTTGCCTGAATGGCCTGTGAGCAGTTTTGTCCATTTCTCTGAAACCCACGATAAATCTAAATCTTTATATTCGTCCTTTGGTATTTCTTTCAAACGGGTTAATTTTCTATTTTTTTTAATAATATTTATTACGTTCTCCATTGTTTTATCTTGGCTTGTAGAGTATAAATCTACATTATCCAAAACTTTAAAAAGAGTTATTCTACCCTTTCCTTTTATGCATTCCCATGCAAATGGGAAATAATTATCTCCAGCATATGTATTATGAATTTCACATTTATCTATAATTTCATCTGGATTCTTTGTACTCTGTGCTCTCAATGCTTCATCTATTGCATCAAAGCGTTCTTCCTTATTTCCTTCTGTTTTATATGCAACCATAAGATCTTTTAAAGTTGTTATTAAATTACATGCTATTTTAGAATGAGCCAGTTTATATTCAACTTGTTTATCACGTGCTTTATTTTGCCGTGATTTAACTAATTTAACAAACATCTCGCCAATATCATCAAGAATATTAGCACATTTTTGGGTGATAAAAATAACCGCAAGGGTATAACGTTTATACTCTTCAAGCTCTTTCATTTTTGATGCATTTAATGCTTCAGCAGCACATACAAAGTGTTTCAATTTTACGTCCGGTATAGTTGAAAGAATTTGCTCTTCAATATTAAAGGCTTTGATACTTTTAAAGATTTCAAGAACTTGTGATAGGCTCTCAGATGTAAGCTTACCAGGATCTTCTTTTAATATATTCCATCCAGTGGTTGTGTCAGATTGATTATTACTAAAAAGGTTATCAATAAGCTTTTTTGTTTCATCATTAATATTATTATAAATATGCTTGTAATAAGCGGTGTATATAGCATGTCTAACTTTCCTAGAGAGTCTGATTAGGGTACTAAATGCAGGTAACTCAAATCTTTGATGTATCAGCTCATCTATTACAATATTTATAATATCGGCATCATTATCTTTAGTTTTAGACGCATCAGCTGCCGCTTTTATAGCAATGTGTTTAGCTTCTTTTCCGTACGATTTGATATTTAGAAATTTACGAATGAAATCAAGGTGTTTTAACCTTGTTATTGATTTATCGTATTTTTCAAATTCAAATTCCTCATGATACATTCCCATAATATTTGCAATATGTTTAATAATCGCCTTAGGTACATCAACGATATTAATAGAGTACCCTAAACGCTGAAAGGATTTTAACATAATTAAAAACTGCACCTTATTTTTCTGATTTCGTGTTACTTCATTGGCATATAGTATTTCTTGGGATGTAGGAGTATACACATTTTCTAAGTCATTTTCAGTTATAATACTTTTGAATCTCGGGTAAGCAGTTTCATTTATTCCTGCCAAAATCTTTCACCTTCTTATATTTTCTTAAGATAAATAATATCATAAACTGTCTATATAATATACTTTATATAGACAGTTTAAGTGAAAAACGATACTATATTAATAAGAATAACATGTTTATCCTATTTAAAACTGTCTATATAAGTATATGAGGTGACCAAAGTGCTCAATCAATATATTAATTATCTTAAATCTTCAACAAAAGAATATAGTAAATGTACTCTGAAAACTTACAAAATAAATGTGGCCAAGTTTATTCAATGGCTTAAAGAACGTTATAATGAAAATGATCCTTGTGCCGTAACTCTTTTGGATATTAGAGAGTATCAAGAATATTTAATTAATATCAGGAAATATTCCCCTGCTGGGGTACAGCAACGGATAATGTCAGTACTTTCGTATTGCAGATTTCTATATGTGAAAAGATATTTAAAAACAGATGTCACTGTAAATTTTAAATTAATTCAAGTTCAAAGTATGGTTACTGCGCCAAAAGCACCATCTAACGATGAAGTAAATAAATTTAAGAGGGAAGTCTATAAAAAGAATAATCTTCGTGACATTGCAATAATTGAAATGTTTTTAAATACAGGTATTCGTGCAAATGAATTGATAAATCTTGAGATACAGGATATTTCGATCTCTGAGCGTAAAGGAGTGGTTCATGTTAGGCAAGGAAAAAGAAAGAAATACCGTAATATTCCTCTAAATCAAGACGTACGTGAAAGCTTGAATAATTATATAGGAAAATTTAATCCTCAAAAAAAGTTGTGGATTGGGCAAAGAGGGGTTCTCACCCAAGATGCGGTTAATAAAATGATCAAGCGATATGCTAAGAAGGTTAAATTAGAAACTAAGATACATCCCCATGCTTTCAGACATTATTTTGCAATAAGATTACTTAGATATAAAAAAGTTGATATAGCGATAGTCTCCAATTTATTAGGACATGACAATGTGAATACGACTCAAATATATGTTAAGCCAACATTTGAAGATTTATATGATGCTTTGGAAAACTTGAACATTTAATGACCTAAAATCTTATAATTTACATTTTTTTACTCCTACTATAGTTTTTTACACGAATCGTTTCCCTACCCCTTAGAGCTTTTGCTACATTGGCAGCACGCCATGGATTTGTAAAATCGAGTTCATCCATAGCTAAATTAAATGCTATAATTCCATTTAATTTAGCTATCTGCTCTGCTACTTTCATTGCATCCGGATCATCAATATTAAAGGCATTCTGAACTCCATTTAATTTAACTTCTGCAAAACCAAACTCTTCAATACACTGACAGATATCAAAAATAGCCTTATCACCTCTTCATGGACATTGTCCCAGCCGAGGGGAATCATTTTTTATAACTTTTACTGTTTTTGTTCATGTATTGGTTACTCTCTGAAACATTATCTACACCCTGCGGCATTGGCCAGCAGAGAATTCTATCAAAGTTCACCACATCTATACTCTTGTAGAAGTTAATATATGGAGACATATGTGTATCTGCATCAAAAATCATTCTAACATCACCTTAAATATTTATTACACAGAATCATCCATCTCAGCTTATTTTTTTATTACAATCTAATAATATATACAAAGTTAAGCCCTATAAATTGGTAATTAAAATATGTTATACAAATAATTTTTTAACGCAATCTTCTTTTCTTACGTCATAACAGCCACAAAATAGTAGTTCTGTTTTTGCTTTATGGTTCATCAAAAATTTAACTACTGTCTTGTGGCTGTATTTTACACAAATCGTGCACTACCCAGTTTCATCCTTTGATTCCGGTTAAAGTTATTCCTTCAATAAATTGTTTTTGAGCAAAGAAAAATATTATAATAATCGGAATAGTCGTAACCGCAGAAGCTGCCATTATAAGATTCCATTCAACTGAATGTTCACCTATAAAGGATTTCAGTCCAAGACTTACAGTAAACATACTCTGATTGTTTATATAAATAAGTGGACCTAGAAAATCTGACCATACGTTTAGAAAAGTGAATACACTTACAGCTGCTAATACTGGTTTCGAGAGTGGTAATATTATTTTGGTGTATATTGTGAAATGTGATGCTCCATCAATTGAAGCTGCTTCCATAAGTGATGTTGGTAAAGTTATAAAAAACTGCCTCATTAAAAAAATATTAATTGCACTAGCTAAAAAATAGGGAATAATTAATGGCCAATATGTTCCAACTAAATGTAACTTATTATATATTAGATAAACTGGTATCATAGTTACTTGATAAGGAAGTAGTATTGTTGAAAGTATTATTGGAAATAATACTTTCTTTCCCCACCAATTAATACCAGATAATGAGTAAGCAACCATTGAACTTGTAAGCATTTGCCCAACTATTCCAATAATCGCTAAGAACAAAGTATTTATACAATACCTTAAAAATGGAACCTTCACAAATATTTCTTTATAATTCTCCCAATTTATCTTTTTAGGAATTAAGTTCAAAGAAAGAGCACTTGCATCTGTCCCACTCTTAAAAGATGTAGATAATAACCAAAGAAACGGAAATATAAACATAATCCCAATTAAAATCAGTACTATGTGTGGTAGTATCTTTTTCATTTTTATTCACCTCCATAGGTAACCCATTTATTTGATGTTTTAAATACAAGCCAAGTTATAAACGCCGTTATTATGAAAAGTATCCAAGCCATCGCTGAGGCCTTACCCATTTTAAAGTAGCTAAAGGCGTTATAGAATATATAAGTAGCATAAAATAAAATAGAATTTTCTGGTCCACCAAAGAGTCCGGCATTACCACCACCTCCGGCTTCACCAATTACCCAAGCTTGAGTGAAAATCTGAAAATTAAATATTATACTTACTATTAGTTGATATAATATAACTGGTGAGAGAGTAGGTAATGTTATTTTAATAAACTTATTCCAATTATTAGCACCATCAATATCAGCTGATTCATAAAACGATCTTGGTATATCTTGCAATGCAGCAAGGAATATTATCATTATTGTTCCTGTTGCCCACATACCCATTATTATCAATGCCGGCTTTGTGTAATTTGGATCTTGGAACCAATTAGGTTGATAAATTCCGAATATTTTTAGGATATTATTCAATAACCCATATCTAGCATTTAAAATCCAAACCCATAATATTGTAGCTGCTACCTGGGGAACAATGGAAGGTATATAAAATATTGTACGGTAAAATGACATGCCTTTTATTTTCATATTAAGTAGCATTGCAGTTCCTAATCCGAAGAGAAGATTAATTGGTGTAGCAAACGCTGTCATGTATAATGTATTATTAAGACTTTTAATAAATAATTCATCTTTGAAGAGAGCTTTATAATTATCTAAACCAACAAATATAGGAGGCTTAAAAATACTAAAATCTGTAAAGCCATAATATAAAGAAATAATTATTGGATACAAGGTAAAAATCAAAAATCCAATAATCCAAGGGCTTGCAAATAGCAAACCTGCAATAGTATCCTTATGTTTTTTTTTCATCACTATTTTCCTCCCTTTAAAAATTTTTAAAAACACTATTTTTAATATTACAAGATATATATAGGGGATATGTTCTCCTATATATATCTTGTAAAAAACTTATTTACCTAAAATTGTGTTACCTTTCGTCGCAGCTTCTTTCATAGCTTCTTCAGCCGTTTTTTTCATTGTTACAGCTAGTTCTGCTTCATCACCAAACATTTTGTTAATTTCAACCATTTTAGCATTTGCTGGAGCCGAAACAAATGTTGCTTGCTTAGCAAAATCTGCAAAATCTTTGAAGTTAGGTATATCAGCATAAACTTTATTATCTAAAAGTGATTTTTTTATTGGCAAAGTTCCCATTTTCTCATCCCATACACCCGAAATAACCGCAGATTTCAAGAAATCCCAGGCACCTTCTTTATTTTTTCCGTTAGCAGTAATATAGAATATTGAAGAAGATGCTTCTGCAATTGGTTGGGTAGCTGTCTGACCGTCAAGAGTAGGCAATGGGCATATACCAAAATCTAATTGATCTTTGGTTATCTTAAGATCATTTCTTATAATACCAGGCAACCATTGTCCATCTATTCTAAAAACTTGATTTCCTGTCATAAATGGGTCTGTTGCTTGTGTATATTTTCCTGATTGATCAAACTTAAGAACATTGTCGACACCGAATTTAGTTCTATAATTTCTTAACAAATTCAACGCTGAAATAGATTCAGGTGTATCTGGTGTAAACTTTCCATCTGGAGAATAAAGTTTCCCACCAAAGGAAGCTATTAAATTGGAATGATAATATACAAATGGGAAATCTGGAAATCCCAATACATTTATAGATTTATCCTTATTTACTTCTGTAGTTTTTATTGCCATATTCAACAACTCAGTGTTTGTTTTTGGTGGTGCAGTAAAACCTGCTTTTGCAAGTAATTTTTTATTATAAAATAACATAAAGAATGTTACTCCGCCAGGCATTGCATAAGTTTTATTATTATATTTGCATGTGTCCATTACACCAGTTAAAGAATCTTTAAAATCAATCTTATCCCTTTTTATATAGCTATCTAATGGCTCTACAATACCTTCATCCGCATAGGATGCTATGTTTCCATTAAAATCATCTGTTAAATCAGGACCAGAACCACCTGCAATGGCAACTTTAACCTTTTGCATATCTGCTACATAGAGTCCTTTTACATTATACTTTTTTTGAGACTTATTATAATCTGAAATAATTGATTCTACTCTTTTTCCCTCCGCTCCACCCCATAAATACCAAAAATTAACATCAGTCTTTACGACTGCCACCGTTGGCTTAGCTTTCCCGCAGCCTATAAATAATCCACTTACCATACTTGCTGTTAACAATAGTACTGTAATCTTTGAAAATTTTTTTAACATTTTCCCCTCTCCTTTATATAATCAATTTGGATTAAATTATATGATTCCGCAACAAATTATTATTTAGATAATTACATGCCTTAGAATCATTTAACTTCAAGACGTTTAGAGCATATATATGCAGTGTTTCCTACTCTCTTTTCATTAATAACCTTTTAATTTTTCGGGATAATTTTTTATCATCCACTCTAAATAATATTTATATAGCCTAGTGGAATTAGGATGTCCTGCAAAAGCTTTAGTATTTGGTTTATTCATCATACCCTGATATTGATAAATCAAAATTTCATCTACATATGGTGAAATAACCTCAAATTGCTTTATTATACGGTTAAAATCTGCTGGTATAAGAGGACTTATGCCCACCTCTCCTTCGCATTCAAATATTTCAACATCTGCCCAAAGTGCAACCCTTGGAACTAAATCATGAACTTTACGTAGATTTTTAAAGAACCCTCCGCTTTCTTCCACTTTAGTTTTACGAACTCCAATTTCATCTTGATATGCAATTATATCCACATCTAAAATATCTAATTGTTTAGCATATTTTTCATCGGCGACTACTACCCTAGTTCCGTATGGTGCTATAAGTATTTTCCCGTTAGGTGTAAGTTTTCTTGCTTCTTTACTGCAAATATTTACATAATTTATATAGTCTTCTGAAAAGTTCTTATCTATATACGGCTCATCAGGCCAATACCATCCATAAAAGCTTTTATGATTTGCATATTTTTTTGCAACTTCATTTATTCCTTCCTGATAAAGCCTTGCAATTTCTGGAAATAACATTTTCTTGAAAACATCTTTCCATTCTCCAAAAATGCCACCACCTATAAAAAACTTTATTCCATATTTATCTGCCGAGGTTAAAACAGCCTCAATAGGATCTTCACAGCCAAGTATAATCTTTCCATAGTAATTAGAATCATAATATGTCTTAAAATCGACTCCCACTATCATTAAAACCAGATATTCTATGCCTAGTTCTGAAATTTCCTTTAATTTAGTATCCCAATCAGCATCGTTAAAACTTGCACATGCAGGATTCCAATAAACCCCTTCAGGTGTATTATAGTGCTGAAATTCAAACCAACTACCTTTGATATACTTTATCATTTTTACACCTTCCAATTTAAATATATATATAATTTACTTATTAGAATTTTTTATATACTCTGTGAATCTTTTGGCAACTAACTATGGTCTTGTAATCGCTCCGTACCTCGATAATCTCTAATATTTATCCTATATTCTTTATAACATTCAAGGTTCTCTTAGCCATTTCGGATATTTTTACAAGACCAAACCCATCTACACCTGAATGCAAACTATCATTTAAAGGATTTATCCACTTTTCTGGTAAGGTTTCTGCACCAAGTATCATACCTACAATGGAACCAACTGTTGCACCATTACAATCTGTATCAAATGCAGCTGCTACCGCTATTCCTATAGACTTTTCAAAGTCTAGTTCGCCGTAGATAAGTCCAATACATACTATCATGGCATTACTAATCGTATGGCACCAATCATGGCCTGACTTTTCATCATAAATGCTATGTAATTTTTCAATAGCCTGATCCCAATTTAGTCCTTCTTTCTTCCAACTAAATACTTCAAGTACCTTTTCATGTAGCCTTGATTTCTCTGGTATCTGACTTAATCCAATCCTTATAATATGTTCAATATCACAACTTACAACAGCCTCGGCAAGCATGGATGCTATAAACATTTCACCATAAATTCCATTTTTTACATGAGAAATAGAGGCATCTCTGAAGGCAAATTCCGCAGCCCTTTCAGGATCTCCGGGATTTACATAGCCAAAGAAATCTGCTCTAATCTGAGCTCCTATCAACTCTCTGTACGGATTTCTATGACTCGCAGATTCTGGTGGATAAATACTGTTAACTAGATTTTTATAGGCAACTCTCTCTGCCGTAAAAAGATGGAGAATAGGTAAATTCTGAAGCCAACATTCTGCTACATCATCCGCAGTAAAATCTTTCCCATACTTTTCTATTAACTTTAATCCAATAACAGTATAATTAGTATCATCATCTTCTGGCATATACTTAACTAAATTTACCCATGCTCCATCATCAGTAACTCCATATTTATCCTTAATAGCCTTGTCAATATCTGATGAAATATAATAGTTAAAAGGATAATTATTAGTATCTTTTAACAGTCCTAAAATTCTTTCTCTATACCACCCTTCTATGGGTTTACCTAATAGACAACCTGCACACCTGCCAAGCCAGGCGCCATAAATTTTATTTAATAATTCTTCATCATTTAGTTTTATTTTCTTTTTAATATTATTTATATTACTCTTACAACTTGATGTTATTTTTCTATTTTCTCTTATACTATCAAGATTAGAAGGTTCTATATATTTATAGCTATCTTCTACAGTTATTTTGTCAATTTCATCAAAGATTTCTCCAGCAGACTCCTGTTTACTAGGATTACTATCATCCATAGATAATATATTTTTCACTCTTTCTTCAAGGTTAGAAATAACCTTTCCTTCCTCTTTCGCTTGAACCAATTCAACAAGTAGATCTTCTGAATATTTGAAGTGAGGTTGTTTTTTAAGCATTCTTATCACTCTCCCGTATTATTTATCTAAAACTATTCGATTAAAATGTGAAATAATTTTAAAATATCCATTATGAATATTTGTTATATAATTTTAATTTACAATAACTTCACTATTAATTTCTGCTGATTTATAAATAGCATCAAGGATCTTCATAAGTTCAACTCCGTCTTCTCCAGGATTTAAGCATTCTGTACCATTTGCAATACAATCTACAAAATGAGCAGTCTCTCTGTCAAAATTATTTTGGAAATCACTAAGCGCTGGATCAATTAATGGAGTCATATCAGTCATATAATTGTTTTTCTCTCCCAAAACTTGAAACTTTGGTTCCATTGTCGCTCCTCCCCTAGAGCCATAGACCTCAAGATAGAGCACATCTTCTTTAATATGCTGTGTCCAACTTGTCTCAATATTACCCACAACGCCGTTATCAAACTTTATTGTAGCAATTGCAGCATCTTCAACATCATTATAGTCACTGTAATCTGATGCCTTATAAAAATTTACACCCTTTACATTAGACCTATTGCCCAATTTATTAAAGGTTGAACCAAGTACTGATACTGTTTTTGGCTTTCCCATTAAATATCTTAGTAAGTCAATCATATGAACGCCTAAATCAACTAATGGTCCTCCTCCTGATCGTTTCTTATCTGAGAACCAGCCCCCAGGATTACCAATTCTTCTAGTACAACCTGTTTTAACATAATAGATTTCACCTAAATCACCATTATCTATCATTTCTTTTAATGCTTTTGCATTTTCACCAAATCGTCTTACAAACCCAACCATAAGTAATCTTTTATTAGCTTTAGCTACCTTTACCATTTCCTTAGCCTCTTCAGCGTTCATAGCAAGAGGTTTCTCACAAAGTACATTTATGCCAGCATTTAGTGCTGCTTTAGCAGCTGGACTATGTACACTATTCCATGTACATACACTTATTCCATCTAAGTTTTCTTCTTTAACCATCTTATTATAATCTGTATAAACCTTTGGAATACAGAATTCTTTTGCAACTGCCTTTGCTCTTTCTTCATTAATGTCACAAATTGCTGCTACTTCTACATTAGGTAAAATCTTGTACCCATGTAAATGGTAATGTGATATATTACCCGATCCAATTATTCCTATCTTAACTTTATTCATTTAGATCAAACCTCCACCCTTATTAAATAATCGAGTTTAAATATTTAATGCTTTGTTCAGTTTCTAATACAGAATCTCCTACACCTTCATACTCAATTGATAGATATCCCTCATAATCTTGTTCTAAAAGCTCCTGCACTATTTCTTTCAAATTAATATCTCCACTTCCTATTACAGTACCTTGATATAGCTTTGAGTTTAGTCCAGTAAGAGTCTCTTTTCCATTAGGCTGTTTTAATTCTTTAAAATCTTTAAAATGTACATACCCAATCTTTCCTTTTAAATAAATAACTGCTTCTAATGGTTCTTCATCAACTAATAAAAAATTACCGGTATCTACATTTGCTTTTAAGTTTTCAGATCCAACCAGTTCAATAATATTTTTAACCTGAGATGCCTTACCTGCAAAAAGTCCATGATTTTCTAAGACTAAAGTTATTCCATTTGCTTCTGCAGTTTTTATACAACCCTTAAATCCCTTTATTATGCTACTAAAGCCTATTTCGAAAGGAATTTGTTGTTTATCATATCCACTAAATACGCGCATTATATTTGTATTTAATCTTTTCGCAATAACTACCTGTGAGTTTACATAATCAATTTGTTCTTGTAGTTTACTATCATCATCAAGTACAAAATCATTTGCGATAGAATATGCAGATACACCAATTCCTTTCTCTTTAAGAATCTTTATTGTTTCATCTATTTCAGTTTCATTTTTCCAAAAACAATCTAAAAGTTCAACAGCATTAACCTTCCAACCAGAAGCTATATTCAAGAAATTCTTTACAGCTATTTCATTATTAAAGAATTTTTTTTGCAAACACCACATACTAACAGAAGTTTTTAACAAGTTAATTCCTCCTATAATTAAAATAAATTATTATTCTATCTTTTGCCTATACTAATACCTATCTCAAATAGTCGATTCCATGGGAAATATACATCTTTTACATAATATAAATTAGCAAATACAGGTAACTGTTCCTCTATAAATTCATTCAATAACTTTACAGCTATGAGTGCTACATTTTCACCGTCATCTTTTAAATTCATGGTATCTATTCCCATATTTTCTATTTCAACTGATAATTGAGTGCGAACATTTGCCTGATATCCCCAGTCTTCAATCAGTCTTTCATAATGAAACAGATTATTTGATTTTATTTGTAACTGATAACGTATCATTGAATAGGAAATAACAGTACCTAAGGTATTACCTGAAGTATTCCATCCAGCATAAGCTATTAAATCTTGTAGTAAATGCTGCTTATTCATCATTCTCATTAATTCATCATCTGCACCATTGCAAAATGCCACATCAGCTATTGCACATTTTTTACCTTGCTGAATATAATACTTTGTTGCTAATACAAACTCTATCAAGTTTCTATTTAAATAATACGAAATATCCCTATTCTTAGCATCAGGTGCTTCAGCCATTTCAGCCCCACCTATAGTAGGTGCATTAACCATAAGAATAATATCAGCCTGTTGTGAACTGTCCACAATCACTCCTCCAGAAGCTAATATTTGATATTTAACACTCTCCCCTAGTGGCCTATCTTCATATTTTGGGATTATAGATGGGCCAATGCTTGAAGAATATCTTACAAAAACTTTTGGTGTAGAATTTTTTATTTCATTTATAACTCGAGCTGTTAATGTACACCCTATATCGTCTGCACTTGGATACATATAAACCTTGTCTTGTATATCGTTTCTTTCTATGTATTGCATCAGTTGCCTTTGTTCGAGTGCTGAGAAACCATACTCTGAGCAATCATCAATTGGAATTATTAGAAAATCAATAATTCCATTCTTAATGAATTTTATCGTCTCTTTATTTATATAATGGTTTATCTTGCGTCTCTCCATGTAATCTTCTAGTATCAATGCTGGTATTGATTTTTTTAATTCATTGAGCTCTTCATTCTCCTCTAAGCTCGCTTTCTTATGGCAAGTCCTATCAGTCTCCCAAGAATATTTATATATTTTTTCACCATACTGATCATAATACTCAGGTTCTTCCTCACTAGAATTATACGATGGTACACGCATTATTAAATTAAAAGCATTTATCTTAAGAGATGGATATTTTCTTTTCAATTCACTTAATCTATTTAAACGGTTATTACATTCTTCCATAGTAATATAATGAATTCTAGATGGAACTATACCTCCATATATAATCATATCTATGGAAGTTACCATGTACGAACAATCTTTTATATTTTCCTCTATCCATACCCAGAGTTTTTCTATATTGGCAGACTGCTTCTTACATCCAAGTAAAGCTTTAGGCGGCGTAATTAAAATAACTTCTGATGCTTCTTCTGCAATCCTTTGAGGGTAAATAAAATTACATGGTCTCTCATCTAATGGTAAGTACATTAGCTTTGGCATAGTATTTCTCCTTTCAAAATACAATTAAATAGAAATAATTAATTTTTCTAAGTCCTTAATCATTTCATAATTTTATATTTTTATATAAATAAAAATGAAGGTTCCTTTATTAGCCTATCTACTGCAAATTCAAGCATATCCTTAGCTTTTAAAAGCCTTATGGTTGAATTGCCAATCTTCCCTATTTTCATGATCTTATGATCTAAAAATAAATCATCAAATTTATTAAAATCTTTAGAATGTTTTCCCCAATCATGTAATCTATTTCTTACAAGGACCTTTTCTCCTTTATAATCTGTAACATATATATCAGTAGTATATTTTTGAAGATGATATGGTACATTTGCTATTTCCTCGCAACAATGTATTGTAGTATTACAATTTTGATCAACACCTATTAGCATAATATATCCATTCCATAATGCATTTTTGTAATATTGGTGGTAGAATAAAAATAGTACAATAGAAATTGAGAAAGTTCCTGATAAGTATTACAATAAAAATAATAGATGGAGGGACTTAATCATGAGAAAACAACACGATAAACAGTTTAAAGAAGATG
>Ga0209430_1001519_pt1 | contig 16964 bp, 21 predicted proteins | sample BarGraIncub1133A_FD_184504 | JGI IMG/M metagenome (GOLD analysis project Ga0209430, IMG submission 184504) | Arctic peat soil microbial communities from Barrow, Alaska - Barrow Graham LP Incubations 11-33A (SPAdes) (version 2) | ecosystem: Environmental > Terrestrial > Soil > Wetlands > Peat... | reverse complement strand
CAGATCCAATGTTGCCGGACCCGCAATGCCATCCTGTGTCAGACCCTGCTGACGCTGAAATAGTTCCACTCCATACTCGGTTGCGGGACCATAAAGCTGTGTTGGCTCATCCAGATCCAGATAATTGAGATCCATCAATCTTTCCTGCAGCTTCTGAACCCGCTCGTTTTCATCGCCTTTTTTGAGGGTGGGGTCAGGTGTCGGAGTGGGTGTCGGTATTGCTGTGGGTGCTGGTTTAATCGTAATATTCTGTTCTGTGGATTGGATTGATGCTGTGGACGCATCCGGCCCGGTTATTAAATTTGCGGAACCGCTTTGTGACGCTATATTTGCTGCAGATAATGCAGTATCTGTTGATTGCTGAGCTGCTTCCGCAATAGTATTCGGCAGTGTGAAAAAAAGCACCGCCGAAATGACAAACACCGCAATAGATACTATAAAAAAATGAATGGGTTTCGCATGCCGGAGATTAAATGCTTTTGTATTTCGAAAGCCCTTTGATTTGTTTTGGCTGTTCAGAATTTGCTGTATTTGCTTTTTCATCAGAACCTTCCTTGCTTTTATTTAGATAATTTATTTAGTATTATGCAGAACTTTTGTGAAGATTTTATGTAGAGATAGATGTTTTAAAATTATCAAATGTATATATATGATTCTATGAAAATTTAAAATTTGAGCAATTTAAATTTATCTACATCGAATCTTCATAAGTTCGCATTAAAATCACCTCAATATCAGAAAACGATTCTGAAAGGTGGTGTTATGATTTTGAATATTTTAGTTTGTGTTAAACAAGTTCCGGATACAACAGAGATCAAAATGGACTCCCGGACAAATACATTGGACAGATCCAGCGCCGCGACTATTCTCAACCCATATGATGCCCACGCTGTGGAGGAGGCCGTAAATCTGAAAAGAAAATTTGGCGGCAAAGTAACCATTCTCTCCATGGGTCCTCCTCAGGCAAGAGAGGTGATAAAAAAGTGTATCGAGATGGGCGCGGACGATGGTGTATTACTTACCGACAGGGCATTTGCCGGGTCAGATACGTTAGCGACCTGCATATATTGGGAAGTGCTATTCAAAAAATGGCGGGAAATAAATCTTTTGATTTAGTGTTTTGCGGCAAACAGGCGATCGATGGTGATACAGCCCAAGTTGGGCCTGGTATCGCATCCCGTCTTGGTATTCCTCAACTGACGTATGTTGAGAAAATCACAGATTTGGATTTAGTTAACAATTTGATTACTTTGCACAGAAAACTGGATGACGGATATGAAATTGTGGAATCGACGCTCCCCTGCCTGATAACTGTTGAAAAATGCATTAATGAATTGGGCTATGCGCCCTTGCCGGACATGATTAAGGCGGCAAGATTCAGTCCGAAAATTTGGGAAATTAACGATTTGGATGCAGATATAAACCGGATGGGACTCAAAGGTTCAGCCACATCTGTTAGAAAGATTTTTCCGCCGCCAAAAAGAACAGGCGGCGAGATTCTGAAGGGAAATATAACGGAGACTGTGAAAATATTATCGGATAAGATGAAAGGGGAGTTACTGGCATGCAGATCATAGAATCGTTTGACACGCATAAATTTGCTGAAGTTAACGGCGGTGTTTGGGTCTTTGCGGAACAGCAGGAAGGAAGGCTGAATGCCGTTACTCTTGAACTGATTGGTTCTGCTAAGAAATTGAGTGACTCTCTTGGCGTTACGGTAAATACAGTATTAATCGGAGATGATGTCAGACATATTCTGCCTACGCTTTTTGCATACGGCACAGATATTGTTTATTTGATTGATGCTCCCGCTTATCACTATTACAGGACGGAAACATTTGCACAGGCAGGCAAATATCTGATCGACAAATATAAGCCCGAGATACTGCTGATAGGTGCTACAACTACAGGGCGTGATCTTGCCGGCGCAGTGGCGACGTCGCTAAATACCGGACTGACAGCTGATTGTACATCGCTGGATATTGACTTGGAGAAAAGGATACTTCTTGCCAGCAGGCCTGCTTTTGGCGGCAACATTATGGCGACAATTATTTGCCCGAATCACAGACCGCAAATGGCAACGGTACGCCCGAGAGTTATGCAGATGTCAGAGGCGAATCCGGAGAGAACAGGTATCGTTGTCAACGAAACGTTCGAGATCGAAGAGAAATCACTGCGAACGAGAGTCATTAATATTGTTAAAGAAACAGCAGAAAATATGAAACTTGAGGACGCAAGGATTATAGTGAGCGGCGGCAGAGGCGTGCAGGATTTCCGGCTGCTAAGTGAGCTCTCAAATGTGCTTGGCGGTGTAGTTGCCGGCAGCCGGGCTGCTGTAGAAAAAGGACTGATTGATTCCACACATCAGGTAGGACAAACCGGCCAGACGGTACGGCCCAAAATATATATAGCGGTCGGAATATCCGGTGCTATACAGCACATAGTCGGTATGCAGGGAGCAGATAGAATCATTGCAGTGAATACGGATCCTGAATGCGCCATGATGAAGCTTGCAACATATGGCATAACGGGCGACGCTGCGGAAGTGCTGCCGGAACTCATCCGGGAATTCAGACTTGCCGTCTGCTGATCCGGAGATTGCTGCAGATATATTCGAAAGGAGCTTATAAAAGTGGTTCAAAAATTTGATGCTATTGTTGTTGGAGCAGGCGTTTCCGGTCTTGCAGCGGCTTATGTTATGGCGAAAAACGGACTGGATGTAATAGTACTCGAGCGCGGGCAAAAACCCGGGTCTAAAAACGTAATGGGTGGCGTGTTGTACCGCAAAATGATGGAAGATATTATCCCGGAGTTCTGGAATGAAGCACCACTGGAAAGACCGATTGTTGAACAGAATTTCTGGATGTTAGGTGAAAATTCTGTAATGAAAACCGGATACAGAGGGAATGAGTGGGCAGAATCTCCACATAATAACTTTACCGTTTTCAGAAGCAAATTTGACAGGTGGTTTGCGGAAAAATGCACCCAGGTCGGCGCTTTGATCATCAGTGAAACCACAGTGACGGAATGCATTGTCGAAAATGACAGGGTAGTCGGCATCAGAACGGATCGGCCGGATGGCGACATATATGCGGATGTCGTAGTACTTGCAGATGGAGTAAATTCACTTCTTGCAAAACAGCTTGGATTTCACAAGGAATGGCGAAGTGACCAGGTTGCTGTCGCTGTAATGGAAGTACTCAAAATGTCTGCAGAAAAAATCGAAGATCGCTTCTGTCTGGATAAGGGTATGGGGTCAACGATCGAGATTTTTGGCGATGGTACAAAGGGCATGGTCGGGACGGCTTTCATTTACACAAATAAAGAACATATCTCCATCGGCTGCGGAGCCCTGCTTTCGGATGTGTGCAAAGCTGAAACCAGGCCATATGAATTGCTTGCATATGTGAAAAACCATCCAATGATTCGCCCATTATTAGCAGGAAGCGAAGCCTGTGAATATTACGCACATCTTATTCCTGAGGGGGGATATAAAAGCATTCCCCGATTGACAGGTGACGGCGTAGTGGTTGTCGGAGACGCGGCTCAGTTTGTTAACGGTATTCACCGTGAAGGTTCAAACATGGGCATGACGTCTGGTCGCCTGGCGGCTGAAACGATTATCCGGGCAAAAAAGCTGGGCAGCTTTGATAAACAAACACTGTCATATTACGAGGGACAAATCAAAAGCAGCTTCATTGCTAAAGATCTGAAAAAATATAAAAATGCGACAAATACTCTTGAAAAAAATCCTGCATATTTTAATCATTATATTCCTTCCGTCAATGCTGCTATGAGTGAGATGTTCACAGTGGACGGTGTATCAAAGGCCGAAAAACAGAAAAAAATAATCAAGCAGTTTATTAATGACCGGACCATCTTTGGTGCTGCAGCAGATGTCATTAAATTAGTATTGGCGGTGAAATGATGGAAGATAAAAATAGCAAAGTGAATATTGAAGACAAACTATATTTGAATAGCTTTAATGTTGACACCAAATCTCATTTGCATATCATTAATCAAAATATCTGCAGGGAATGCAAAAACAGAACATGCACGAAGATTTGTCCGGCTGACGTATACGAATGGAAAGAGAATGAGATCAGCATCTTATTCGAAGGCTGCCTTGAATGCGGGTCGTGCAGAGTTGCCTGCAGCCAACAGAACATTGATTGGAATCATCCCAAAGGCGGGTTTGGAATACAGTTCAGGCTTGCGTAAGCGAGAACGCCGGGGGCACCTGCAAATCATTACAGTAGTGAGGTAAAGATATGAATCTTGAGAATATTTATAGCCCTATTCATAAAGAATTGAAACTGGTTGAACAACAGCTGGAGCAATTGACAAAAGGGAATGGCCGGCAGGTACTCTCCAATCAAAGGATAACCGATTGTTTCTTCAATATGAAAGGCAAACGTTTCAGACCGGCACTGACACTCTTTTCGGCCGGTATGGTTAATACTCAGCAGGCGCCTGAAGAAAAGGAGAGGGTTGCTCATCTGGCGGCGTCCTTTGAGCTTCTTCACAGCGCAAGTCTTATACATGAATACATACATCTACATCGAATCTTCATAAGTTTGTCATAAAATCACTTCAATGTCAGAAAACGATTCTGAAAGGTGGTGTTACGATGCACAGAAAACTTGATGACGGATATGAAATTGTGGAATCGACGCTCCCTTGCCTGATATCTTTTAAAAAATACATTAACAGATTGAGTTATTCATCATTACCAGACATGATTAGGGCAGCAAGATTCAGCCCGAGAATCAGGGAAGTAAATGACTTGGATGCAGACGTAAATCTGATGGGACTCAAAGGTTCAGCCACGTCGGTCAGAAAAATTTTTCCGCCGCCTAAAAGAACAGGCGGCGAGATTCTGAAGGGAAATACAACGGAGGTTGTGAAATCACTATCGGACAAGATGAAAGGGGAGATACTCGCATGCAGATCATAGAATCGTTTGACGCGCATTAATTTGCTGAAGTTAATGGCGATGTTTGGGTCTTCGCGGAACAACAGGAAGGCAGGCTGAATTCCGTTACTCTTGAACTGATTGGTTCTGCTAAAAAATTAAGTGACGCTCTTGGCGTTACGGTAAATACAGTATTAAAATGTAATATAAAAAATCTAATAGGAGGAAAAAAAATGAAAATTCTTAATAACAAATATGTCTCAGTAGTATGGACTATTTTACGCGTTTGGCTTGGATACCAATGGATTGCTGCTGGCTACGAAAAGATTATAAACCCACTATGGGTTGGCAGTAAAGCAGGAGTAGCTTTAACAGGTTTTTTAAATGGGGCATTAGAAAAAGCGGCTGGCGCCCACCCTTCAGTGCAAAATTGGTACGCAAGTTTTATTAGAGATGTTGCCCTGCCAAATGCGAAAGTCTTTAGCTATATAGTTTCTTTTGGAGAGGTACTGGTGGGTATAAGTCTTATATTGGGTTTGTTTACTGTAGTTGGTTTGCTTGCAGGTGGTTTTATGAATCTTAATTATATGTTAGCCGGTACAACAAGTACGAATCCAATATTATATACGGTTACTTTTATACTGCTAGTTGCCGGTGCAGCAGCATATGTAATAGGTCTAGACCGTTTTGCATTACCTTTTATTAAAAAGATATTTAACAAGAAAGCTCATAACAGCTCGATAAAAACATAAATCAAAATATACAATAAAGGGGGTAATAATCAATGATAAAAAAGACATGCAAATGTCTCGTGATTGCATTTTCATTCGTTATAATATTCTCAACTATAGCATTTGCAGATACAATGTCCACAACTAAAAATCAAGTTGATGGTTACACAGTTTCTTTGGTGTTTGACCAAAATCCGATTATAACTGGCAACAATAATTTCAAAATTGTAGTTATGGACAGTAAAGATCAACCTGTAAGCGGTGCACAAATTACAGAACATTGATTGGAATCATCCTAAAGGTGGGTTTGGAATACAATTCAGGCTTGCGTAAATGAGAAGTCCGTTGCGCTTGCAAATCATTACAGTAGAGAGGTAAGGATATGAATCTTGAGAATATTTATACTCCCATTCAAAAAGAATTGCTGTCTGTTGAAGAGAAACTGGCGCAGATGACAAAAGGAAACAGCCCGCAGGGGCTTTCCAATCAAAGGATAACTGATTGCTTCTTCAAGATGAAAGGCAAACGTTTCAGACCAGCACTGACGCTGTTTGCTGCCGGTATAGTGAGCACCCGGCTGCTGCCGGATGACAAAGAGAAAGTTATCTGTCTTGCAGCATCATTTGAGCTTCTTCACAGTGCAAGCCTGATTCATGACGATATTATTGATGGTGATATGCAGCGAAGAGGGGAGAGAACATTAAACAGCAGGTTTGGCAACAAAGTGGCAGTTCTGGCCGGAGACATCGTGTTTTCCAAGGCGTTTTCTGGTTTTTCATCCATTTTGCCGTCGGAACATGTTCAGGAAATGACGAAATTGACGGAAAGGATGTGTGGCTCCGAAATTACCCAGATAGAAAATAGACGGCCATCCAGGGAAATATATTTTGACATCATCAGAGGAAAAACCGCAGGATTTATGGCTGCGTGCTGCGGGTTGGGTGCAATGCTTGGCGGCGGTACGGAAAGCGAGATCCTGATGCTGAGAGAATACGGACTCAACTTCGGAATCGCCTACCAGCTTGTTGACGATATTTTGGATGGTGACTCTGATCCTTCCCTTAACATCACTATAAAAGACGCCGAAATGTTCGCAGGAAGAGCTATAGACGCCATAAACACATTTCAACCCACGCCCTATTACATGGGTATGGTCAATTTGATGCAGTTCATTTTGGATTACGCAGGAACAAACAGAATCAAAAATATAATTTGAGAGGAAAGACAAAAATGAAAAAAGGAATTATCGGTACAATTATGGCGGCTGTCATCGTTACAAGTATTTTTTCTTCAGCTGTTATGGCTTCGGACATGGGGAGTACAGCAATGCCGCAAAGCACGACAGCAGCACCTGCAGCTGATATGGGGAGCGAAACAGCACAACAGGACGCATCAAACACGAAAGCCGAACTCAAATTTGCCGGTGAAAAAGCCGCGATGAGTGACAAGACATTCAAACTAATACTTATGGATGCCAATAGTCAGCCAATCAGCGGCGCGCAGGTAAAAGTAACGTTTGATATGGTGAGAAACGGCATGAATGATATGTCAATGCATGATCCGGAAGTAGTCACATTAACTCCAGGCAGCAATGCAGGAGAATATACCGGCGATATCAATTTGTACAATCACGGAGCCTGGACAGCGATGGTCGAGTACGCCGCTAACGGAAAAACGCAAAGTACACAGTTGAATTTTGATGTCGAGAATTCGGGGCCTAACTGGATTGTAATCGGTGGATTCATTGGGGCTGTAGCAGTAATAATTGTTACTGCAGCGATTTTGAAAAAGAAGAAATCAGCGAAAGCTTGATCGGAGGACCAGAACCATGGCAAAGGCAGCGGATACAAAACAGACGGTTAGACCGGACAAGGAAAAAAAGACAGATTTCCTGAAAAATAAGTATTTTGCTAAGTTCATAAAGAGCAGATGGTATCCGATTATTTTTCAGGTGCCAATCGCTTTGATATTTGCATTTATTGTGTTCGAGTTGATAGCGGGTTCTTCAGAGGCACATGACAATTTTGGCACCGCCGGTACGTGGGTGCTCTGGTGGCCGCTTTTGCCGATTCTCCTTCTGCTTTTCGGACGTTTCTGGTGCACGCTCTGTCCCTTTGGCTTGCTGAACGATTTAGTCCAGAAGTTAGTTGGAAACAACCGGCCCGTTCCGAAATTTTTAAAAAAATATGGTATTTGGGTTATCGATGCAACTTTTCTGATGATCACCTGGAGTGATCATGTCTGGGGTGTTGTTGAGTCACCGAGAGGTTCCGGTATTCTCCTTCTTATGATTACGGTCGCTGTTATTTTCTCCGGTGCGATGTTTGAAAGAAGGACATGGTGCAGATACCTGTGCTTCCTCGGAGGGGTTTCCGGAAATTATTCCAGAATCGGTATGCTTGAACTCAGAGCCACTCCGGAAATTTGTAAAAACTGTAAATCGCAGGCATGCTACAAAGGCGGAGAAAAAGCAGATGGATGCCCGATGTTTGAATTCCCCAGGACCATGGATACCAGCGCAGAATGCAATTTTTGCGGAAACTGTGTCAAGAACTGCCCGAATGATTCTATTCGAATTTCTCCCCGTGTTCCTACCGAGGAACTTTGGGCAAATAACAAACCGAAAGTGGAAGTGGCTTTCCTGGCCATGGTGATCATGGGAATCGTATTTGTTCAAAACATCACGATGATCAGCATCTGGAACGATATTCTGACGTGGCTGGAGCAAACAACGCATACAACTAATTACTATATCATTTTTACCATTACGTTCCTGATTGCCATGGCGATTCCGGTTGTGCTCTTACTTCTAACCGGACGTATTGCAAAAGTCTTTAATGGTGCAACGGTCAAAGAGAATTTTGCACGGTTTGGCTATGCTATCATCCCGCTTGATCTCGCAGGACATATCGCTCATAACCTGTTTCATCTGCTTGCTGAGGGAAAATCAGTTGCCTACACATTCCTCGGACTTTTCGGGATGCATTTTGATAACATGTCAACGGCTATCCTCGATAATCCGACTATTCAAGTCCTTCAGTTCATATTAATTGCACTGGGCGCGGCAGGTTCGATTTATGTTACTTACAGAATGGCAAAAAGCAGCGGTACCACAAAGCACATACCTGTTACATGGGTATATGCCGTACTAATTATGGCTCTTGCTGTGGCCAACATATTCCTTTTCTCCCTGCCGATGGCAATGAGAATGTAATTTTTTTGAAAATGCAAAAGGCGGTGCAGCATGGAAAAAGGTGAGAACAGTATAAATATTTGGATCAGGGCTTTCCGGCCGTTTTCCCTTTCGGGATCCATCATTCCTGTTGCGCTGGGCGGTATTCTGGCCGTGGACAGGGGCCTGTTCAACATTACCCTGTTTGTTCTTGCAGTCCTTGCAATATCTTTTTTTCAGATTGGTGCGAATCTGCTCAATGTCAGTGATGACTTTACAAATAAAGTCGATACGAAGGAATCCTTCGGATCCTGCGATGTGGTTGTCAAAAATTTGCTGACACCCAAACAAGTTATTAGAATGAGTTTTTGCTTCTTCGTTTCCGGCGCCCTCATAGGACTCTATCTGGCCTATGAGGGTGGCCTTGTAATTTTTTTGCTGGGACTTATTGGTGCTCTTGGCGGGTATTTCTATACAAGGAAACCATTTATGCTGAAGTATCGCGGACTGGGCATTCCGCTGATCTTCTTACTTTACGGGCCGCTACCCGTGCTGGGCTCATCCTATCTTCAAACCGGTCAATTGGGTATGAGAGAAATACTTCTGTCCATTCCTGTCGGACTATTGACGACTGCAATCCTGCATGCCAACGATATACGGGATATTTATCACGACAGTAAGGCAGGGATAAAGACTCTTTCCATCATAATGGGAAGGAACAATGCAAAGGTTTTATATGCAGGTTTTTTACTTATTCCTTATCTTGCTGTAATAATCATGGCCCTGACAAGTGTGACTCCGGTTTGGAGCATCGCTGTGTTGATCACTCTGCCGATTGCCGTGGGCAATATCAAAAAAATGTATGCGGAAAATGGTGATGGAATGGGAATAAAGACACTTGATCAGGAAACGGCTAAACTTCAGATGCTCTTTGGCATTGTATTTATTGTTTCGATACTGATTCCGACATTCAACTAAAAAGCAGGTGTTATTTTGAAAACAGAAGTTCGTTATAAATATGCACTCCTATCGGTTTTGCTTGCCGCAATATTGTGGTTTTTACTGTTTGTTATCAAGCCGTTGGATTTCTGGCTTGAGATGAGTCTGTCGATTGTACTTCTGTCTGCTGTTGCTGCTTTTTTTAACAAAGGTAAATTTCAATTCGGTAAAATCACTCTTCGGTATATTTTGATCGGTGTTCTGTCGGCTGTACTTTTGTACTTTGTATTTTATGCCGGAAACATTATTACGGGCTATATACTTCCGTTTAAAAATGTTCAAGTTATGTCCGTTTACAATAACAAAGCAGGAGTGGATCTTAGGCTAATCAGTTTTTTGCTTGTTTTTATCATAGGTCCCGGCGAAGAACTATACTGGCGCGGTTTCATTCAGAATACATTATCGGCTAAGCATGGCAGCCTGAAAGGCTTCCTTCTTGGCACAGTACTTTATGCCGGGGTGCATATTCTGACAGGCAATTTTATGCTCGTCGTTGCCGCACTGGTTTGTGGATTGTTTTGGGGCTTTATATATGAAAAAGAGAAGAGTCTTGTGCCGGTAATCATTTCGCATGCAATTTGGGACTTGTCCGTATTTGTGTTATTCCCCCTGATGTGATGGAGTAGGATATGAATGAAAATGTAAACAATTTATTTACCTCTATAGCAAAAAGGTACGACTTGATCAACACGATTCTGACTTTGAATATTGATAGTATTTGGAGAAAAAAGACGGTTGCTTTGTGCCAATTGAAGAAAAATGACAAGATTTTGGACTTGTGCTGCGGTACCGGTCAGATGTGTATGAAGCTGATTAATACGCATGTCCGTGATATTTCGGTAACCGGGCTTGATTTCAACGATGAAATGTTAAAAGTCGCACGCAAAAAGTTAGATCAATTATCCGGTTCTTGTGGCATTGATTTGATCCAGGGAGATATATTGGCATTACCGTTTCCAGACAAAGAATTTGATGTGGTCACCATAGCTTTCGGAATCAGAAATATTGCTGAAAAAGAAACAGCATTTGCTGAAATACTTAGGGTTTTAAAACCGGGAGGACGGGTAATATGCCTCGAGCTTTCAAAACCCGACATGTTCCTTTTTCGAAGTGTTTATTCCCTTTACTTTGACCATGTGCTTCCTTTTGTTGGTTATTTAGTTTCCAGAGATAAGGCTGCCTATTATTATCTTCGAAATTCTGTGAATCATTTTATGAGCAAACCGCAGCTGAAATTATTGATGAGTGATTCAGGACTCGTGAATACAGACTATATGTCTTTGTCTGGAGGTATAGCGTCAATTCATTATGGAAACAAACCTTGTTTCTAATTTATTTAGCATAGAAATCGTGACGGAATACATTTACTCGGACAAGTTTAAACATATCAGGAGGTATATTATGAAATTTACCAGGATTCTTATTCTTATCGGGGCTCTGGCAATTATTTTTGCAAGCTCTGCATATCTGTATAATCATCTTTTGAGTAAAAATGCGGCGGTAGAAGGCAATAATTCTTCTGAGAATTCACCAATATTAGCAGGTACAGAAACTGCAGCGGCTTCCGGGATTTTAATCAAGCAGGACACTACTTCTGCAAGTAACCCCGTACAAGAAGGGGTAGAGGTCGGAAATATAGCCTATGATTTTACTCTGACAAATTACTCCGGGGAGAAGGTCTCTCTTTCTGACTTGCGCGGCAAAATTGTCATCCTCAATTTTTGGGCCTCCTGGTGCGGCCCGTGCCAGCTTGAAATGCCCGGATTCCAGGCGATGCAGGACAAGTTTACCTCTCAAGGACAGGATTCCGATACGGTTTTCCTTGCTGTGAACCTTGCTGACGGCATCAGGGAGACCAGAGATACTGCACAGACTTTTCTTGATGAAAAGGGCTATAACTTCCCGGTAGTATTTGATAAGGGCGAAGTAGCAACTTTGTACCAGATTTACAGCATCCCGAGTACATTTGTTTTAGATAAAAATGGGACCATTGTACAGAAATTTTTAGGTTCAACGAGCCAAAAGGATTTGGAAAATGCTGTGGAGGCTGCTCGGTCATGAGCGGTGCAACCATTATTCTCATTTTTCTTGAAGGTCTTCTGGCATTTGTATCACCTTGCATTTTACCTATGCTTCCTGTGTATTTTCTATACCTTTCCGGGGAAAGTGCTGCAGAATCATTGAATGTAATGGAAAAGCAGAACCAGTCTTCCCGGACGCGGCCACAGAAAAGACGTCTTGTTCTAAACACGCTTTTTTTTATTCTAGGATTTACGATAGTATTTCTGGTTTTGGGTGCAACATCCACTTTTATCGGGCAAGCACTGTCAAGCCACAGGGCTATCCTGGAAAAAATCTCCGGTGTTTTCATTATTCTTCTTGGAATACATATGACCGGGTTGATGAAAATTCCGTTTTTGAATCGGGATCACAGGCTGGATTTTGGGGAAAGAAAGGTTAGCCTTCTTTCATCCCTCTTTTTGGGAATTGCATTCAGCTTTGGATGGTCTCCATGCCTGGGACCCTTTCTTGGATCGGCACTTCTTCTCTCGGGGCAGTCATCAACCATTCTTCAGGGTATGGCGTTACTTCTTGTTTTTTCACTGGGGCTCGCGATTCCATTTCTTTTGGCAAGCTTTCTATTCGAAGAACTTACTGCTGTTTTTGTGTGGTTTAAAAAGCATATGAGGTTCGTTAAAATAATAAGTGGATCACTTCTTATCATACTTGGCCTGCTGATGCTTTTGGGTTGGTTCGGTTATTATGCAAGGCTGTTCACATCGTAGCACGGGATACAGATTCGGCGGGGAGAAAAAATGAAAATAATAACAAAATACAGCCTGCAATTTAAACTGACAGCAGCATTTCTTGCATTCACACTATTTCTATTTTCGCTTTTGGGTATCTTCGTCAATTTTCTTCTGGAAAAGCAGTTTGAAAGCTATATCCTCGATAAGATTACGCAAAAGAACAACGAGATCGTCTCAAACCTCGAGATGCGATACATAGACTCAGGCGGGAAATGGGAAGATACCGGTCTTGAAAATATTGGTGTCAATGCGTTGGGGGACAGTCTCATGATTCGGGTCTCTGACGTTCAGGGTACAGTTCTCTGGGATGCAACGAAGCATGACAGCGGCATGTGCGCAGCCATACTTCAAAATCTTGCAGAAAACATGCAGGCACATAATGCCGGCTTCAAAGGCGGATATGTGGAAAAATCTTTCGACGTCATCGTCGGACAGAAGGTGGTAGGTAACGTCAGTATCGGCTATTATGGGCCTTATTATTATACGGATAATGATATCCATTTCTTAAACAGCCTGAACAATCTCCTCCTTCTTGGAACCCTGATAGCGGCAGCGGTCGCCATTGTATTCGGCGCATTTTTGGCCAAGTGGCTGTCGAGTCCGATTTCCAGGGTCATACGAGCAGCCGGTCAGATAGCGCAGGGGAAATATGACGATAGGATTCATGAGAATTCCAACACCAAAGAAATAGTTGAGCTTACATCGTCGATCAACATACTTGCAGAGACCCTGTCCAAACAGGAGACCCTTCGAAAACGGCTGACAGCGGATGTCGCTCATGAACTTCGAACCCCTACAGCTAATTTGCAAAGCCATATTGAAGCGATAATCGATGGAATCTGGCAGCCTGATGCCGCACGGCTCGTGAGCTGCCATGAAGAGACCATTCGTATCTCAAAACTTGTAAGTGATCTTGAAAATTTGGCGCGTTTTGAAGCTGACAATTTGATTCTTAAAAAGGAGACATTCGATCTCAACGCTCTCATTTTGAAAATCATAAAGAGTTTCGAAAATGATATCTCTGTTAAGAAAATCAACGTCACGCATGAACTCGCAGCACAATATTTGTCAGCAGACAAAGATAAAATGGAGCAGGTGATTGTCAATCTGATCTCAAATGCTTTGAAATACACACCGGAAGGCGGATGTATAAAGATCCGAACCAATGAGACATCCGAATTGGTGTTTATATCGGTAGAAGATACCGGTATTGGTATCTCAAACGAAGACCTGCCGTTCATATTTGAGCGTTTCTACCGTGCCGATAAATCCAGAAACCGCGCAACCGGGGGATCGGGCATCGGACTTGCCATCGTCAAATTTCTCGCCGAAGCCCATGGCGGTGCCGTAACAGTGGAAAGTAAGCCTGGCTTGGGCAGCGAATTCACTGTCACGCTTCCCAAAGAACTGTAAGAATAGTATCTTAGTAATAAGATGGTGTGGAATTACATCAAAAATGGGGGCATGATGAAGAACAATCATTTGATTCGGACATTTACTCTTTATAGCCTGATAGCTTTCGCTTTAATGGGAATCGTGCTGTCTTTTGTTATTTATAACCATGTTAAAGATGATAAACTCGCAAATATTGAAGAGGCTGCGCAGGTTACAGTTAAAACGGTTGTAAACAACAACCTTCAAAGGTCGGATTTTTCAACGCAAATAACAAGCACCAAAAGCGTACAGATTAGTTCCAGCGTGATTGATGCTCTGTCGCTATACGAAGTTGAATCCATTGCCTTCGTCAATAATAATAAAGAAGTAATCATGTCGGAAAATTCGGATTTTACCGGGGATCAAGTACAAGACAGTAATTATCTGGATAAAGTGCTGAATTCCGAAGTGCCTTTCGCATTTTCGGATTCGTACCGATCAACCAATGTGAATGCAAAATCGAAAGGTGAAATTGTTTTCAATTTGTATGAGCCAATCGTTATTGATGGCACGGTGGAGGGCGTGTGCGTACTGCAAATACCCTATCAATCCGTCATCTCCCATGCCAATATGCTGCTTCAGGTTATTGCGCTAACCATATCCGGCGGATTACTTGTTCTTTTTCTATTGCTCATTGGAATTCTATTAAGAACGTCAAAAACGATGCTTAAGCAAAATGATGATCTTATTGAACAGAAAAGGGAAATAGAAATATCTTACAAAAAATTGGATGATTCCTATAAATATACGGTATTAGCCCTGTCAAATGCCGTGGATGCACGAGATCCTAACACAGCAGGTCATTCGATGAGAGTATCGAGAATATCGCTGCTTATAAGCGGCGAATTGAAGATGACCGATGAGGATTCTCGAATTCTCGAATATGCAGCGCTCTTCCACGACATTGGAAAAATTGGCATACCAGATTATATACTGAATAAAAAGGGCAAGTTAACTGACGAAGAATATAAATTAATTAAAAATCATCCGGATATAGGTGTTAATATACTTGGTGGAATTGCGTTTCTTTTGAATGCCTTACCGTTAATAAAACATCATCACGAAAGATTCGACGGAAAAGGCTATCCAAGCGGTATAAAAGGCGAGGAAATACCACTGTGCGCAAGAATCATTGCTATCGCCGATACCTATGATGCGATGACATCTGACCGGCCATACCGGAGGGGATTTAGCCATGATGCCGCTGTGCAGGAGATACTCGCAAACAAAGGCACTCAATTTGACGGCATGTTAGTTGATGTGTTTATGAAAATTGAGGGAAGAATTAAAGACTTAGCTTAGAACCTTACTTGTGAAAAGTGGAGACCGACATGGGAAAAAAATCTGTGACTATCATATTTGTATTTATGACAGCACTGGGAGCCTTTTGGGGACTCCTGCTTTGTTGGGTCATTATGTCTTTGACCGGAAATTTACTTGTGCCCTGTGTAATAATGGGAGGCATTCTCGGTCTGATCTACTCGTGTATTACACTGTTCGTTTTAAGACTTTACGCTGCTGAGAAATTTAGAAACCAAAAACTGGATAGTGAAATACGAAAAGACAAGTTAACCGGACTATATAACAGACATGCTTTTGATAACGATATAAGGCGTCTAAACCCGGAAGAAGTATACGCAATGATTTTTTTAGATATAGATAATTTCAAAGTTTATAATAATATTTACGGTCACCAGGCAGGGGATAAAATACTTGTAAATTGTGCAGGCATTATAAAGAGCAGCATTAGAGTTGTTGATTTTGCATATCGTTATGGCGGTGAGGAATTCGTTGTGATTTTATCCGGCTGCAGTAAAAAGGAAGCAGAAAAGATAGCGCAAAATATTGTCGAAAAAATAAGTGAAAATGATATCAGCCCATACCCGTCAATGACTATATCAGCTGGTGTTGCAGCAATACCCGAAGATGTTCATTCTTTTGACCAACTCATCAGGGTAAGTGACTTAGCGCTGCTACAGGCAAAAAGGAACGGGAAAAATCAAGTAGTTGTATATGATAAATTATAAAAAATATTCAGGGAGACGCTTCTGCCTCCCTGAATATTAAATCAAAACGAACATATTCGTATATCAAAGAAATTATGAAAAATTTATTGGTAGTTGCTGGAATCCGAATGGTTGTTGTTTTCAATGCTATGTAATTTATTCTGATCATCCTTACGTTCTCTTAGCATACTAATCATCATAGGGAGCATCAGAAGCGGACATAGAAACGGTGCGATCAAAGCAAGAACACCATAAGAACCTGGAATCAATTTGCTGATGAACGGAAGCAACAAAAAGAGTAGTATGGGAGCACCGCAGCATAAAGCCATCATTATCATATGAGGCATGTGCCCTTTTTTGTGGTCATGTTTTTCGTCATTAACATCTTTAGAATTCTTGCAGCAATTCATTCTATTCATCTCCTTCGTTTATTTGCTTTGGTTTTTCTTTGCCTTTAATTTATTGTTTTAGTATGTAGATTTTATGTAGATCAAAACAAATTATGGGAAAATATGGAGGGCGGACAAAAACCTTGATTGCTTCAAGTTGATAATCGCATCCAGAAGGCGCTTGGAAATCGGAGAATCTGTGAACGTTTGTCAACGCCGGATTATTTTTGCCCCCCCAGACTCAATTTTACTCTGGCGGTCACACGTTCAATTCTTCTGCCAACTATATATTGGCGAGAATGCTTTTTTCACAGAAAATACGACTTCTACATAAAATCTCCACATATCAAAAGTAAACTCTGAAATAGAACTTACTCAAGTATGCGATCTGAAATGATGAGACTTCAGGTATCTGGATTTTTTATTTACAGACAAGATACTATACAGGGGTATGGTACATAATAGTCTAATATACAGAGGAGGGTTATTCAAAATGCAGCAAAAAACT
>Ga0209430_1001517_pt1 | contig 17012 bp, 13 predicted proteins | sample BarGraIncub1133A_FD_184504 | JGI IMG/M metagenome (GOLD analysis project Ga0209430, IMG submission 184504) | Arctic peat soil microbial communities from Barrow, Alaska - Barrow Graham LP Incubations 11-33A (SPAdes) (version 2) | ecosystem: Environmental > Terrestrial > Soil > Wetlands > Peat... | reverse complement strand
AGGCAGTCTGGAGGAATTCGAGCAATCAAAAGACGCCAACATTCAATCATTCTTTAAATAAAAATCATGGATACTCATTCAATAAATTTCAAGATTCGTTTGGGACTGTTTATCATAGGCGGTATGGCGCTGTGCGTTTTAGCGCTTTTCATCATTGGAAAGCAGAAAAACTTATTTGATCCTGTATTCAAATTGACGTCCGATTTCAATAATGTCAGTGGCTTGCAAGTTGGTAACAATGTGCGTTTTTCGGGCATCACCGTTGGAACGGTCGATAACATCAGCATCGTCAACGATTCCACCGTTCAGGTTGATTTGTTGGTCAAAAAAAGCGTTCAGCGGTTTATAAAAAAGGACAGTGAAATGGCCATCGGCTCGGAAGGTATTATCGGTGACCGACTGGTAATCATCACACAGGGTGGCGATCGTTCAGTCATGGCAATAGATGGTCAAAACCTCGCTTCCAAAGAACCGGTAGAAACGGATGCCATCATTGCCAGCCTCGAAGCAACGGCTGTAAATGCGGCCATCATCACCAATCAGTTGGCTGAAATCATGGTAAAAATAAATCATGGTAAAGGTACTCTATCACGCTTGATCCAGGATTCAACCATCGCCGAGAACCTGAACCAGACTATTGTGAACCTGAAAAAGAGCAGTCATGGACTGGATGAAAATATGACGGCAGCCAAAAGCAATTTCTTGTTTTCAGGCTTCTTTAAAAACAAGGCGAAAGAGGCTCAAAAAAGAAAAGAGGCCATTCAAAAAAGGAAAGATGCCGTCCTAAAAGCAAGAAATAAAGATAAATAAGTACCTTTCAGCGATGAAAAGGTGGTTCAAACATATTCTCTTGCTCGTCGCTGTTTTGCTATTCGTAAGTGAGACAACCTTTTCACAGCGTTCAGCCGTTAAAACAGATACGACCCATCTGTATAAAAAAATTGAAAATTATTCCACCCGAAGCAAGTTTACACGGTTTGCCTATGGTCTGGTGTTCAAATCTTACACGGTAAAACCAAGAAAAAAGAAACCCATTCAGAAACCTTATCAGAGTTTTGAGGGGAAAATAATCCGGCGCATCAATATTGAGACATTGGATCCGTTTGGGAACTCCATCGGGGACACCATTGATGTTCAACTGAGTTTTCTTTCGAAAACAGGGAACAAATTTCATCTTAAAACTCAGAACCTGACCATTCGCAACTTGCTGCTGATTCACTCAAATATGCAGTTCGACTCGCTTTTGGTCAAAGAATCCGAACGTTTGGTGCGCAGCAGGCCTTTCGTAAGGGATGTTGCCTTTTTTGTAAAAGCGTCTTCACCAAAAAACGATTCTGTCGATATTTCCATTCGGGTGCTTGACAATTGGAGCATTCTGCCGGAAATTCACGTTTCACCCACCAGCACCACGCTCAATCTGACGGATCAGAACTTCTTGGGAACAGGCCATGAGTTCATGAACGGGTTCACCCGAAACATTCCGCTGGGCATGTACACCTATCGCACCAATTATTATATCCCAAACATCTGGAACACCTATATCAGTGCCGCTATTCATTATGAAATGGACGGAAACGACAATTTCGTAAAAAGCTTCGTCGTAGATCGACCCTTCTATTCCTCGTTTGCCAAATGGGCTGGTGGTGTGAGTATGAAAGATTTGCGTTCCATGCAGGCGCCCTTAAACTTTCGGATCAACACGCAGGATTATTGGGTTGGACAAGCACAACAACTTAGTATCGGCAATTCGGAAGAAAACCGGTTGACCAATTTCATCACCACCACCCGCTATTTGCGTGTCCGTTATTTGCATAAGCCCTTGGATCAGTACGACCCCTTGCATTTCTACTCGGACGAAGACTTCTTCCTGACCGGCATTGGTCTTTCCAATAGAAAATACGTCCAGGACAAATACCTTTTCAAATATGGTATTACGGAAGATGTGCCTGTCGGAAAAGTGTATGCCTTGACGGGTGGCTACCAGGTCAAAAACAAAATTGGGCGCACTTTCTTGGGTGCTCGATTCTCCGAAGGGAATTATTATCCATGGGGGTATCTGAGCAGCAACATTGAATACGAAACATTCTTTCGGGGTTCCAATGCCGAAGAAGGTATTTTCAGTGCGGATGTGAAGATTTTCACCGAGTTGTTTGAGGTGGGCAAATGGAAATTCAGGCAATTCGTTAAGCCGGAAATCACGATTGGCGTCAATCGGTTCGCCTACGACAGTTTGACGCTGAACAGTGGGTTCGGGATTGATGGGTTCAAAAGCAACAAGCTTTCAGGGAGCAGTCGTTTCTTGTTGTCGTTGCAGACGCAGGCGTACGCTCCCTGGGATTTCATCGGGTTCAGGTTCGGCCCGTTTTTTACGTATACGCTTGGGATGTTGGGTACGTCAGGGGATGGTTTCAGAAAAAGCAATCTCTATTCGCAATTCGGTGTAGGCGTGTTGATTAAGAATGAGAATCTGATATTGAATACGTTTCAGTTCTCCTTCTCCTTTTTCCCGATCATGCCGGGCAATGGTTCCAATCTCCTGAAAATGAATTCATTCAAGACAACGGATTTCGGGTTCAGCAATTTTGAGGTGGGGAAACCGGGGGCGAGGGTGTTTCAATAAAAAAAGCCGCAAGCAGCTAAACCACTTACGACTCTTTCCTCATTAAACCAATTTACTTACAATGGGTATTCTTCGAAGGCGTATAGTACGCTGCTCAAGTATCTTTCGCCTGTATCCGGCAACAATGCCACAATGACTTTCCCAGCATTTTCGGGACGTCTTGCCAGTTCTGCGGCAGCGAATACGGCAGCGCCGGAGGAGATGCCTACGAGTAAACCTTCTTTCTGTGCCAGTTCGCGACCAGTTAGAATGGCGCTGTCGTGTGGTACTTTCAGAACTTCATCCACTACGGCAGGATTGTAGGTTTTAGGAATGAAGCCGGCACCGATGCCCTGGATTTTGTGTGGGCCGGGTGCACCTCCGGAAAGAACCGGTGATTCGTTGGGTTCAACAGCAACGATTTTGATGTTGGGATTGTGCTTTTTCAGTGCTTCTCCGACACCGCTGATGGTACCGCCCGTACCGACACCGGCCACGAAAATGTCGATTTTGCCGTCTGTGTCACGCCAGATTTCTTCGCCGGTAGTGCGCTTGTGAATTTCCGGGTTGGCAGGGTTTTCAAATTGTTGCAGGATGATGGATCCAGGGGTTTCAGCCTGAATTTCAATGGCTTGAGCGATAGCTGCTTTCATGCCGCCAGCACCTGGTGTAAGCACCAGCGTAGCGCCAAGTGCCTTGAGCAGATTGCGACGCTCGATACTCATGGTTTCAGGCATGGTCAAAATTAATTTGTAGCCTTTAACGGCTGAAACGAATGCCAGACCGACTCCGGTGTTGCCACTGGTGGGCTCGATGATGGTGGCACCGGGTTTAAGCAGACCTTTGGCTTCGGCGTCATTGATCATGGACAAGGCAATACGGTCTTTCACGCTGCCTGCCGGGTTGAAATACTCTAGCTTGGCAATGATGGTGGCGGGTAATTCTTTCAGAGCATTGTAATTGGAAAGCTCAAGGAGCGGCGTGTTTCCGACCAGGTCGGTCAACTGTTTGGCGATTTTGGACATGATGCGTATGTATTTGGTTTGATTTTCTGATGCAAAGATAGGGGCGATTAGGGTGGTAGAAATACCCTACGTATGGTATAATTCACGAATTCTAATGCAATAGTACAAAAAAAGGACGTATTTTTGCGGTTCTATTAGTCCCTTTTACAACCCGCCCGATGAAGTATCAACATTCTTCCTACCTCAAGCCGGAACCGTACCATGCCTTGCAGGTTCCTGTCTATCAATCTGTTGCTTTTGAGTTCGATACAGCTGAGGAAATGGAGGCAGCTTTTACTGGCAAATCAGCCGACCATTGCTATTCCCGGATCACCAATCCGACCGTTCAGTTTTTTGAAGAACGGGTGCGGAGCATTTCGGGTGCCAGCAGTGTTACCGCCCTGAATTCAGGTATGGCAGCCATTAGCAACACGTTGATTGCCCTTGCATATCAAGGTGCCAATATTGTCACTTCACCCCATTTGTTTGGCAATACCTATTCACTGCTGAACTCTACCCTGGCAGCATTCGGTGTGGAAACCCGCTTCTGCGATTTGACCAATCTGGAGGAAGTCAGGGATTGCATGGACGAAAATACCTGCGCCTTGTTTCTGGAAGTCATCACGAATCCTCAGTTGGAAGTCGTAGACCTCAAAGCATTATCTGCTTTGGCTCACGAAGCGGGAGTTCCTTTGATCGCCGACACCACCATTGTGCCGTTCTGCGCCTGGTCTGCCAGGGAATTCGGCATCGATATCGAATTGATTTCCAGTACAAAATACATCTCCGGAGGAGCCACCAGTTTGGGCGGACTAATTCTGGATTTCGGCACTTTCGACTGGAGCCGTTCCCCAAAACTCAAGGATTTGGCTAAACAAACAGGGCCAAACGCCTTTACTTACAAGTTGCGCAGGGAAATCCACCGAAATATGGGTGCTTATATGACGCCTCAGGTTGCTTACCAACAGACGCTGGGTCTGGAAACGCTACCGTTGCGCTTTGAACGGGCTTCCAGGTCTTGCCTAGAACTGGCCAAAAGGCTTCAGTCGGTGAAAGGCATTGTATCGGTCAATTATACTGGCTTGGCCACAAATCCGTTTGCGGAGCTGAGCAAGGAACAATTTGGGTCCCTGCCCGGTGCCATGCTGACCTTCGATCTGGAAAGCCGAGCCAAATGCTTTGCTTTCATGAATGGGCTGAAACTCATCAAACGCGCCACCAACCTGTTCGACAACAAATCGTTGGCCATCCATCCGGACAGCACCATCTTTGGCACCTTCCCGCAATCCGTACGTCAGGAAATGGACGTTCGGGATACCACCATCCGCTTGTCGGTTGGTCTGGAGGAGGTGGAAGAACTACTGAACGACATCAGACAAAGTCTCTCATGAAAAATGTCATTCTCGCTGACAATCAAGACATCACTCGTGCCGGTCTGCTTTATTTCCTGAAGCAAACAGCCGGCGAAATGCACTTGATGGAAGCCTTTTCCAAAAAAGAATTGTTGGCAGAATTGACGACATCTCAGGACGCTTTGGTCATCATCGACTACACCTTATATGATTTGACCGGGCCGGACAACCTGCTGAACCTGAGTGCCCGTTTTAAGCATGCCCATTTCCTGCTCTTCTCGGAGGAACTCAGCGAGAATTTTCTGCGCACGGTCATTCCGGGTTGTGACACCATCAGCGTTTTGTTCAAGGATGCCACGCAGGATGAGATCCAAGCTGCGCTTAATCTGACGCTAAAGGAAGAACGCTACTTAAGCACCAGAGCAACCAACCTGCTGATGGGCAAACGGATTTCGATCGTCACAAAAGAAAACACTCTGACGAATACCGAACAGGACATACTCCGCCTATTGGCTTTAGGCAAAACAACCAAGGAGATTGCGCAGAAACGTTTTTCGAGCGTTCACACCATAACGACGCATCGAAAAAACATTTTCAGAAAATTGGAAGTGAATACGGTTTATGAAGCCACCAAATATGCGCTGAGAGCCGGGGTGGTGGATTCGGCTGAGTATTATATCTGAAACCGTGAGCACCATCCAGTTCAACCCTCTGAAATATCCGGTCTATGTTTCTGCAAAGCCCGTTGGGGCGGCTTGTAACCTGCGGTGCAGCTATTGCTACTTTCTGGAAAAACAGATTGAAGGTGCGGTTGAACGGATGTCTGATGAGATGTTGGAACGCTTTACCGAGCAGTATGTTCAGGCACAACCCAGTCAGGATGTTTTGTTTACGTGGCACGGTGGGGAACCGCTCCTGTTGGGAGTGGAGTATTTTAAGAAAGCAGTACGGTATCAACAACGATTCAAGCGCAACTACAACATAGACAACTCGTTGCAAACAAACGGGACTTTATTGACAGATGAATGGTGCCGCTTCTTCAAAGAAAACGACTTCCTGATTGGAATTTCGCTGGACGGGCCCGAGCATTGCCACGACAAATACCGCAAAAATAGGGGTGGCAGAGGCTCTTTTGCTCAAACCATGAAAGGCTTGGAGCTGCTAAAGAAACACGGCGTTGAATTCAACATCCTTTCGGTGGTCAACGACTACAACGTTCAGTTCCCCTTGGAAGTCTATCGATTCTTTAAATCAACCGGTGCCAAATACATCCAATTTTCGCCCATTGTGGAACGGATTGATGTTGAAACAGGCTTGCTGAAATCGGGGAACGATATAGGTGGAAAACTAGCTGCATGGTCGGTTCCGTCTTTAGACTATGGAAAATTTCTGAACAGTATCTTTGATGAATGGGTGCGACAGGATATTGGAGAGGTTTACGTCACGACATTTGATTCCACCTTGGCCGGTTACGTTGGAGCGACTCCTGGATCTTGCATCTGGGCTGAAACCTGCGGCCATGCCTCTGCTTTGGACGTAAACGGCGACCTGTATGCTTGTGACCACTATGTTTTCCCGGAATTCAAACGGGGTAACATACACCAAAAAACCATCACGGAAATGATGCTGACCCAAGAACAGTGCCGCTTTGGAAATGATAAGCGTGATCGGTTGCCCGAGTCCTGCAAACGATGTGATTTTCTTAAACTTTGTCGCGGTGAATGCCCAAAAAACCGATTCCAGAGGCATGAAGGTGAAAAATATCCATTGAATTATCTATGCGAAGGCTTAAAGCTATACTTCAGCCATACCGAGTCCTACATGATGTTTATGGCCGTTGAGCTAGCCAATGAGCGACCACCTGCCAACATCAGGAATTTTTTACGTTAAGTATTTATGAAACGATTCGCAGTCATTACCGGTTTGTTGGCTGGCCTCTTTTTTGGAGTAGCCACGCCATTCAGCAAATTGCTTCTCGAAGATTTCAACTCCTTTCAGTTGGCTGGCTTGCTGTATCTGGGAGCAGCATTGGTCATGGTGCCGTTCATTCTGAGAAAAAACCAAAACATCCGTTTGCTTTTTAAAAGCAGAAATAGAAAAACCACGCTGGGTATCGTTTTTTTCGGAGGTATCCTTGGGCCTGTCCTTTTATTGGCCGGTCTACGTTTGTCCAATGCGGCTTCGGTTTCCATTTGGCTGAACTTGGAGCTGGTGGCCACTGCGCTTTTAGGGGTTGTCTTTTTCAAGGATTCATTGGACAAAAGGGCTTGGATTGGTGTCATTCTGACGCTTTCAGCCGGAATTGTCACGTCTTTGGGTGCAGGAATGAGCGGGTTGACCTCTGGATTGTTCATCGCAGCGGCGTGTTTTTGTTGGGGCGTGGATAACCATCTTACTGCGCTTTCAGACGGTGCTTCTCCGCAAGCGGTCACGTTTGTAAAGGGATTGGCTGCCGGCGTGGTCAACTTTAGCATTGGTTGCATTTTATCCACCCAGAGCATTCAACTGGGCAGCATCTTTCCCGCTTTGGTAGTTGGAGCCTTTTCATACGGATTGAGTATCGTGTTGTATGTCACTTCGGCACAAAACATTGGGGCGACCCGCAGCCAGATCTTGTTTTCAACTGCTCCCCTGTGGGGCGTCCTACTCTCCTACCTGATTTTTGCCGATTCCTTTCAGTGGATGCATTTGTTGGCACTAGGCTTGTTGGCACTGGCTATATTTACGATGAACACCCTATCGCACAGTCATCTGCATGCGCACGAAGTCATGGAACACACCCATTATCACAAGCATGACGACGGGCATCACCAGCACGAACATGAAGACGGGCTTTCCGCAAAGGGGCATTCGCACATGCACCGGCATGAAGCTTTAACACACGAACATCTGCATTTCCCAGATTTGCATCATCGACACAAACACGATAAATAATCGTACGCAGACCAACATCAGGCAACTTTTTAGCAGGAAATCCGAGTTTTAATGCCTAATTTTGTAGGGAGGACTAACCATTCCCTTTTTTGGCAAAATCGTTATGGAGATACTACCCTTAATCGGGTTGACGGCAATCGTACTTGTCGCTGGCATCATTGGTCTTGTACTTATTTCGGACAGGTACAAGGCAAGACTTACGTTAATCATTGTACTGACCAACACGGTCCTGACTTCCATCCCTTCCATTCTGGCACTGACCGGAACCCCACAAATCGGCTCTTTTGTGATTCCCCATTTCATTGGAGACATTGCAGTCCGTGTAGACAGCCTTTCAGCCTGGTTCATCTTAATCATCAATTTTACAACGCTGAATGGTGTCCTGTTCGGCATGGGCTATTTAAAGTCCTACGCAGCGCTGAAAGTGAACTTGGAAATGCACTGGGTTTTCTATACAATTTTCCACATTTCCATGATTTGGGTCTGCATGTTCGAACACGGCTTGGCATTTTTGGTTTCTTGGGAACTCATGTCGCTTTCGTCGCTGATGTTGGTCATTTTCGAGTTTCAAAACAAAAGCACGCTTAAAGCTGGGATCAATTATATGGTGCAGATGCACCTGAGTGTTGCCTTCCTCACGCTTGGATTCATTTGGCTTTATGTGCAGACGGGATCGTTTAATTTCTCCGCCTTGTCTGCATTGCCGCTTACGAATCAAACCATCTGGGTCTTCATTTTGTTGTTCGTCGGGTTTGCCATCAAAGCGGGTTTCATTCCGTTTCATACCTGGTTGCCCCACGCCCACCCTGCGGCGCCTTCGCATGTTTCGGGTGTGATGTCGGGCGTGATCGTCAAGCTGGGCATTTACGGGATATTCCGAATCATCACTCAGTTGCAGGAGGACTGGCTGCTCATCGGCGAGGTCGTTCTCAGCCTTTCGGTGGCTACAGCTCTTTACGGCATTGTCAATGCAGCTGTGAAGTACGATTTCAAGCAAATGTTAGCCTATTGCACCATCGAAAACATCGGGCTGATCGGCATCGGCATCGGCATTGGACTTATTGGTCTGGGAAATGGGAATACGTTGTTGGTCCTGCTTGGTTTCAGCGCGGCCTTGCTGCATACCCTCAACCACTCCCTGTTCAAGTCACTCTTGTTTTTCGCGGCAGGCAGTGTGTATCAGCAAACACACACCCGGAATATGGAGCTTTTGGGCGGCCTCATCAAGAAAATGCCGAAAACAGCTGTCTTTTTCCTCCTCGGAGCCATGGCCATCGGCGGACTGCCTCCGTTGAACGGATTTGTATCGGAGTTTCTCATTTACACGGGTTTGTTTCAGGCACTAAGTTCTCCATCTGGCATTCCACAATTGATTTTAGTTATTCTTTCCGTAGCTGGACTGGCTGTGGTGGGCGGAATATCCTTGCTCACGTTCACCAAAACCTTCGGTGTCATTTTTCTGGGAAATACTCGGACGGAATTACCGCATGAACCCAAGGAAAGCGCCTTTGTGATGCTTTTGCCTCAATACTTGATTGTCGCAGCCATGCTTTCTGTCGTGGTATTCCCGCAATTTTATTTTCACCATGCTGCCAATGTGATTTCCACTGCTTTTCATATTGATTTGGGCAATACAGTTGTTTCCATTTCAGAAAATTTGGCTGTCATGGGCAAAGTTTGTCTAATGTTCATCTGCGTTTTACTGTTGCTTTTTGGATTGCGTTGGTACCTTTTACGGAAGCGTGATAAAGTACTTTACGAGACCTGGGGCTGCGGCTATGTTGCTCCTGTCCTGAAAGCCCAATATACCGGCAAATCGTTTACCCGTTCGTTCGGGCAGTTGTTCAGCTTTTTAGTCAGGGAAGAAAAACATTTTGAAAAAATACCCAAATCGGATTTATATCCGGCAAATCGAACTTTTGCGACCACCTATTTTGATTTGTTGGAGAATGCCTTGATTCATCCGCTTACCAAAGGGCTGAATTTCTTCCTAAACCGATTTGGGTTCATTCAAAACGGGCAGATACAATCCTACGTCCTGTATGGCATATTCTTTATTATCATCGTATTTTTGGGAACTGCTTTTAATTGGATCTTTTAGATACTATGGAAATAACACTGATCGAACTTTTTAATATACTTGCCCTTGTCGGCATTCTTGCTTTTCCTTTCTTCAAAATCAAAGGAAGGGGCATCATTGCATTGACTGTCATCACGATACAGGTGCTGATCGCTTCGTTCATCGCTGTTTCGGTTTTTGTGAACGGTCCTGTGGAATACGCGTACACCGGGTCTTTCATCACCGGACTCATTCCAGTGAGGGTGGATTATTTGTCGGCTTGGTTCCTATTGGTTATCGGTTTCACCTTCCTGACCGGTGCTTGGTATGGCATTCAGTATATGAAACAGTACATTGATCAGCCCTCCAATCTGACCTTGCATTCAGTCGCTTTCATCGTACTTTTTACGTCGCTCATCGACCTTTGCATGATTCAAAACAGCCTTGTGATGTTGGTTGTTTGGGAAATGATGGCACTGAGTTCGTTCATCACCATCATCTTTGAAAGCTATAAATCGGAAACCTTGAAAGCAGGCATCAATTTTCTGATTCAATCGCATGTCTGCATCCTTTTCCTGACGTTTGCCTTCATGTGGGTGAAAGTAAAAACAGGAAGCTTTGATTTTCAGGCAATTACAACTTATACTGCTTCCCAACCTGCCATCACAGGTTTCGGCTTGTTTATTTTCTTTTTTATCGGATTTGGTATCAAAGCTGGCTTTGTTCCGTTTCACACCTGGTTACCGAAGGCACACCCGGCAGCACCGGCGCATATTTCAGGTATCATGTCCGGCGTCATCATCAAAATTGGAATTTTCGGCATCTTGCGGATGTTGATGCTGATAAAAACGGACATGGTTACCATCGGTTATTTCGTTCTGTTCGTGTCCACTATAACTGGGGTGTATGGTGTGGCTTTGGCAATTGTCCAACACAACCTCAAGAAACTACTCGCTTACCACAGCATCGAAAACATCGGCATCATCGGGATCGGCATCGGGATCGGTTGTCTGGGGCTTGGCTACCACAATCACTTGTTGGTGGTCACCGGTTTTGGTGGTGCCTTGCTGCATACGCTGAACCATTCACTGTTTAAATCCCTACTTTTTTATAGTGCCGGAAACGTCTATCAGGCAAAACACACCATGGACATCGAGGCGATGGGTGGCCTATTGAAAGAGATGCCCCGGACAGGTTACCTATTCTTGATCGGATCATTGGCCATTTGCGGCCTTCCGCCTTTCAACGGCTTTATCTCTGAATTCTTTATTTACAGCGGTTTGTTCGATGGTTTATACGCCAATCAGTTTTTAGTCAATCTGTTTCTGCTGTTTGTAATCTTCGGAATGGTCATGATCGGTGGTCTGGCACTGATTTGCTTTACCAAGGCTTTCGGCATCGTTTTCTTAGGAACGCCCCGAGTAAAAACACAGCATCCTGTTTTAAAAGAAAAGCGGACCCGCATTTTTCCCATGTATCTGATAGCAGGGTGCATCCTTTTCATCGGCTTATTTCCTATCGTGTTCAGTGATCCTCTTCTAAAAATTGTTGGGCTGTATCAGCCTGTTGCTGGTCCTGCAGGCAGGATTCAGGTGGAATCCATTTTTGAAAACATCACGGTAGTGGGTTGGTTTTCGCTTGGTTTTATCGTCCTGACAGGGATGTTGTACTTAGTACGTTATCTCGTGACACGTCATAGACAACCTCTCGAGGATGCTACTTGGGGTTGTGGCTATACCGGAGAAACGTCGAAAATGCAATACACGGCCTCTTCGTTCATCCGCTCCTACCGCAAACTGGTGGAACCCATCTTGTTCATCAAAAAAGAGAAAGTCGAAGCCGTCGGCCTTTATCCGGAAAAAGTCAAACAATTCACGCATCCGGGTGATAAGCTGGAACGTTGGTTGCTGGACAGACCCATTCATTTTTTCAGAACCATACTCAGCCGTTTTACTTTCCTTCAGAACGGAAACATTCAGGCCTACATTCTGTATGGCTTTATTTTCATTGGTGCTACGATATTGATACCTCTGTTAATCAGCAAATTCTCCACCTTAATGTCCTTCTTAAATCAATTATGATATGGTAAGCTTCCTCCTTATTATACTGGCCAGTTTCTTTTTCATGGGTGTGATCGTTCGGACCAAGAGTTTGGCTTCGGGTCGAAAAGGACCTGGTATTTTTCAGCCCATGCGGGATATATTCCGATTGCTACAGAAAGGCTCCGTGTACAGCAAGACGACGAGTTTCATCTTTCAAATTGCACCAACCGCTTATTTCGCCTCAGTTCTGATGGCCGTTTTGATGATACCGCACGGGAGCAGCCCGGGTTTCATTTCTTTCAATGGAGATTTTGTAATGTTTGCCTACCTTCTGGCTTTCGGAAAGTTCCTGATGATTGTTTCCGCCCTCGATACCGGAAGTAGTTTCGAAGGCATGGGTGCCAGCCGCGAAGCCTTGTTTTCCATGTTGGTGGAACCTGCGTTCTTCATTCTGATGGGTTCTTTCGCCCTGTTTACGGGCCATACTTCATTCCAAAGCATTTTCAGCGAATTGCATTACGGGTCCTACATTTCGTACATGCTGGGCGGACTCGCCACGTTCGTGTTCGTGCTCATCGCTATGATTGAAAACAGCCGCATGCCAGTGGACGATCCCAAAACGCACCTGGAACTGACCATGGTGCATGAAGTGATGATATTGGACAACAGCGGATTCGACCTGGGCGTCATTTTTTATACTACCAACCTGAAATTCGCCATGTATGGGGCCATCATTGCCGATTTGTTTATCGGGGTATTGCCGTTGTGGTTCTCCATACCGATGTTTATCGGCATTCAGGTCTTGTTTGCCATTGCCGTGGGGCTGATTGAATCGTTCGCTGCACGTTACCGCATGGGGCACAACCCGCAGTTCATCTTCATCCTCACCTCCGTTTCCATCCTGATTTTTTTCGGGGTGTTGCTGGTATTGGGTAAATTTATTTAACACACGAGGTTTATGACTGACATCCTATTGATTGCATTGGCCATGTCGCTGCTTTACATAAGCATCGCCAACAGGCTATCGACGTACCTGAGCATCCTGGTGTTTCAGGGTTTTCTGCTTTTCGGCACGACTTTTTTGACACTGACCCAAATCAGTACGCTGAACTTGTTGCTCATCATGCTCGAAACCGTAGTTTTCAAGGCTCTGCTCGTGCCCTGGTTCTTAAATCACCTCATCAAGCGCAACCACATCACCCGAATTGCTGAGCCCTATCTCCCAAACTTTGTCTCGCTCATCATCGTTACGCTGATCATCGTGGCCACCATCATCATGTCCGGGGCCATTGACGACAAAAACATTGACAAGACCTTCTTTGTAGTGGCCTTATCAACCTTGTTCACAGGCTTGTACCTCATTGTGACTCGAAAGAAAATCATCACCCACGTCATCGGCTACCTCATCATCGAAAACGGCGTATTCATCCTTTCGTTGGCAGTTGGGAACGAAATGCCAATGTTGGTGAATTTGGGCATCATGCTCGATATTTTTGCCAGCGTGCTCATCCTCGGCGTTTTCTTCAATAAAATCGGAGACGTCCTCAAGGATCCGGATGTGAACCGTTTAAGTAACCTGAAAGACTAAAAGACCATGATACCACTATTTTTAGCTTTGGTCCTGTTGATCAGCGTCCTGTTGTACTTCAACAAAAATACGGTTGTCAATTATGTGTTGCTGGGCATTTATCTGGCCGCACTGATTGGCTTCGGAATATACGAATACCTGAACCTGAACGTCATTCAGTACACCTACTTCAAACCCGATGCTTTGGGCATTCTGATGCTGATGGTCTTGTGCGTGGTGGCCGTTCCAGTCATCATCCACGGTGGCAGGTATATTGAAGTGCACAATGTGGATGAAACCACGAAGTCAAGGGGGTTGTTTTTTGCAGCCATGGTATTGTTGATTTCAGCCTGCAGCATGGCCTACTTGTCCAACCATATTGCCGTGACCTGGATTTTTGTAGAAATCACGACGCTGAGTGCATCGGCCTTGATTTATCACCACCGCAATATTCGCGCATTGGAAGGGGTTTGGAAATATGTGTTCATCTGCGCCATTAGCATTACGTTCATCTACATCGGCATCTTGTTCCTGAGCCTATCGCTCAAACAAGCAGGCATTTCGGACATGTCCTTTCAGTCCTTGTACGAAAACAGCAGCAAGCTGAACCCATTTTGGCTGAAGCTGTCGTTCTTGTTCATTTTTACTGGTTTCACGGCCAAATTGGGGCTGGTTCCCATGTACACGGCAGGCATCGACGCCAAGGACAAAGCGCCTGCACCGGCAGGTGCCCTCCTATCGAGCATCCTGATGAATGTCGGTTTTATCGGAATCTTCCGTATTTATGCCGTCGTAGCACACACGCCCCTTCGGCACTGGGCGGACAGCATCATGATCATCGCCGCGCTGCTCTCCATTTTTGTGGCAACAGTCTATATGACGCGCATCAAAAACATCAAACGCATGTTTGCCTATTCGGGCATCGAACACATGGGGCTCGTTATGTTGGGCCTTTCTGCAGGCGGAATCGGTGTGTATGCGGCCATCCTGCACGTCGTCTTGCACACCCTTGTCAAACCCACATTATTCCTACAGTACAACCAGGTTTACTGGGTCTACCAAAGCAAGAGCATTTACGATGTCGGCAATTATTTCAAGTACAACAAGACGGGTGCCATCCTAATGCTGCTGGCCTTTATTTCAGCCACCGCCATGCCGCCTTCCGGATTGTTCGTGAGTGAATTCCTGATCTTCCAATCCTTGTTTCAGGCACATTCCATTCTGATCCTGCTGGTGGTCTTGCTGCTATTGACCATGATCATCTGGGGTTTTGGCAGCAACATCTTCAAACTGTTGTTTACACCGACCACCGCACTGGATGAATCGGCTATTCCACGGATTTCTCCCTGGGAATCGTTCTCCCAGTATGTCTTGCTGGCACTGGCGGTTTATGTAGCCTACAACCCACCAATGGAAATTGTGAATTTATTGACGGAAGCCGTAAAATTAGTACCATGAAGACAACCGAATACATCCCTGTAAAAAACAATCAGGTTATTGCCCTGAAAGATATTCCGGAGTACGATTACGAGTTTTTCCTGGAGTTAAACGTGGGCTTTCTTAAAGACAACCCTGCTCGGCATTGCGTGAACTATTTTGGATTTGCTTCCGGAAACGATGTCAAACTGATTTGTTGCATGGCCGATGACGAAACGCACTTGATCGAAGTTTCTTCTTCGCTGGTGGGACATGCCGCCACGTTACCATCGTTTACCGCTCAGCATCCCAATTTTGAGAAGTTCGAACGGGAAATCCACGAAAATTTTGGAATCAACTACACGGACCATCCTTGGCTGAAACCGATGCGGTTTGCATACGATCGATCGGATGCATCCAGTCAGATAGCAAACTACCCATTTTACGCCGTCGAAAGCGAAGAACTGCACGAAGTCGGCGTCGGCCCCATCCATGCCGGCATCATTGAACCTGGGCACTTCCGCTTCATTTGCAACGGCGAGCAGATCATGCACCTCGAAATTCAGTTGGGTTACCAGCACCGAGGCATCGAACAATTGTTCCTTCAAAAAAAGAAATTGCTGGAACGCACAACGCTTGCTGAAAACATTACCGGAGATACCGTGGTTGGACACAGTACTGCTTTCGTCAATCTTTGGGAAAGCCTTTGCGACTATACTCCCGATCATTCCTTGATATGGTCGCGAACAGTGGCTTCGGAACTAGAACGAATTGCCGTCCACACCGGCGATTTGGGCGGCATTTGCGCCGATATGGCCTATCAACTGGGCGAATCCGTCTTTGGACGTTTACGCACCCCCATCATCAATTTCCTTCAGGAATGGTGCGGAAATCGTTTTGCCAAAGGCCTGATCCGTGCCGGAAAAATCAATTATCCCTTTACGGCTGAACTGGCGGAACGGCTTCAGACGGTATTGGATGCCTACGAACCGGATTTCGATGAAATGGCGCAGCAATTGTTTTCACTATCCAGTGCCCTCTCGCGTATGGAGAAAACAGGTATACTAAGCTATGAACAACTCCTGGAAATCGGAACAGTCGGAATGGCAGCCCGAATGAACGCTTTGCAGCGGGACATTCGCTCATCGCACCCATACTGCCTGTATGAAACCATCGATCATCAGCCTATCATCAAACACCACGGAGACGTTTATTCAAGAGCGCAGATCCGCAGACTTGAAATCAAACAATCCATCGACTATATCAGAGAATTATTGAAGGATGTACCTGTTTTCAATAAGCCGACAGAGCTGACGTTAACGCCCAAAGCCAATGCTTTTGTACTTTCGCTGGTGGAAGGTTGGCGCGGTGAAATATGCCATTGTGCCATAACTGATGCCAAGGGTAACCTGGTGGTTTACAAAATTAAGGATCCCTCCCACCACAATTGGATGGCGCTGGCTCAGGCGGTTCGCAACAACGACATTTCCGACTTCCCGATTTGCAACAAGAGTTTCAACCTGTCCTATTCGGGACACGATTTATAAGAATATGCTGGATAATCTAAAAATAAGAGCACATCAGGGTAGTCAATACATTCCCGATGTAACGAAAGCCAGGGTTCCCGGTATTTTTAAGGGAAGACCCATCCTGACAAACGCAAAAGTGGATGAAGCTTCGTTGGCTGATTTATGCCCGACGCACGCGATTACTGTCCACCCTGTTACTCTGGATCTGGGCAAATGCACCTTTTGCGGTGAATGTGCGGTGCACTATCCGACTAAGATTTTTTTCACTTCCGACTACAAAATGTCCAGCAACGACAGGGAAAAGCTGATCATAAAGGAGGGTGAGGACCTTTGGATTCAAATGAATCCGGATTTGATTCGCGAAGAAATCCGTCGCCTGTTCGGTCGTTCGCTGAAGCTGAGGCAGGTTTCAGCAGGTGGAGACAATAGTTGTGAAATGGAGCTGAATGCTGCAAACAACGTGCAGTTCGACATGAGCCGGTTTGGCATCGACTTTGTGGCTTCTCCGCG
>Ga0209430_1001513_pt1 | contig 17033 bp, 16 predicted proteins | sample BarGraIncub1133A_FD_184504 | JGI IMG/M metagenome (GOLD analysis project Ga0209430, IMG submission 184504) | Arctic peat soil microbial communities from Barrow, Alaska - Barrow Graham LP Incubations 11-33A (SPAdes) (version 2) | ecosystem: Environmental > Terrestrial > Soil > Wetlands > Peat... | reverse complement strand
TTATTTGGCTGTAATCAAGGTGAAAAAGCGATATAGGAAGCCTGGAGATCCACATCCTAAGAAAAATGTATTGGTTAGAAATTTTAGTACAAGTTGTCCATTTGACAAGATGGTAACTGACGTTACTAAGTATAAAATAGATGCTGAAAAGATATATATATCGGCAGTTAAGGACCTCCACATTGGGATGTTAGAAGGATTTGCGGTTAAGAATTATCAAACTAGGGAACTTATTCGAGAATCCTTTAAAAATATTTTGAATAAATCATTACCAGAAGGTACTATTATCCATTCGGACCAAGGAACCCTCTATAATAATGTTAAGTTCCAGAATAAACTTAAAGATAAAAACTTCATCCAAAGCATGTCCAGGAAAGGAACTCCTATTGATAATTCTCCTATGGAAAGTTTTTTCAGTTGCTATAAGAGCGATGTGTTATACAATCATAACATTAGCATAGTGAGCAAAGTCGATCTTCTAAGAGTAACATGGCAATATTATCATTACTACAATAATGTAAGAATTCAGAAAAGATTAGGATACCTAATACCTGCTGAATTCAAAAAACATGAACTTATAAGGATTAAAAAAGAGAAAGAATAATACATAAATCGTATTATTCTTTCTGTACATTTTATTTATTTGTCTACTTTTTTGGGTATAGATTAACAAAGGGTACACTTTAATACATCCTGTGATTTGTTTTTCTATATAAAACTACAGTTGCTGATATTCATGTCTAAAAGTGAGGATTTACTTCAAGTTAAAGTGTCCTCTAACATATTGATAACTGATATAGGTGATGTAAAATCACTTCTATTAGTTTTTCTTTTTTTTTGTTTTGCATGTGACTGTGCAGTGACTGAACTCAGTATATTTTATGAGTAGCTGGGGATCTAAATGAGGATAAGTAAGGATTAATATGTGACCATCTCATGGTAATATTTGTTGATAGTATGAAGCTAAGGGGAATTGATTATGGAGATGAATGATAACAAATCAGAAGGTCTTACCTTAAATATGGGAATAGCCACATCTTTTTTAGTAAAGATACAATACAGGCAAAATACAAGCTGGCAGGGGACAATTAGATGGTTAGAAGGAAAGCAAACAAGACATTTCCGTAGTTGCCTTGAAATGATGATGCTAATTGAGGATGCATTAACAAGTGATAGGGCTGAGAGTAAAGGGATTGAGTTTAACTCATGGAAGGAGAATGACGAGGTTACGTCTGTAAGTGACCTAGAGGTTGAAAGAACAAAAATTTACAGAGAATATGCATGTAAGAATAAAGAATAAAACAATATAAATAGTTAAGAGCTGTTTAGAATAGAAGAAGGGAGAGCCATATGGCAGACTTACAGACTAATGTCACTTATAATACAGAAAATATAAAGCTTAAAAAAGATATTACTATTTTATAATAAAGAGATTTATAGATGTAGTGGGATCAATAGTTGGAATTATATTATTATTACTAATTATGTTAGGTACGTCTATTGCTATAAAGTTAAATTCTAAAGGAAACATTGTTTTTGCCCAGGTTAACGTGTTATTGGAAGGTAATGGGTAGAAGTAATATCGGATTTGAAGAGTGGATGGATCTAGACATAAAATATATTGAGGAAAGGAATACTTGGATTGATATAAAGCTTATTATACAAACGGTGTTTGTATTGCTTGGTGATAAAAACGCTGCTTAGGAGATTCAATAAATGGAGGGGTGCATCATGGAAGTGAAAAATTACATGGGAAGTAAAGATTACTTAAATGTAATCAAAAAACGAATAAAAATAATTGTGTTAATAACGATTTTTGCAACTATTATAACTGGCATATCAAGTTTTTATGTGCTTAAACCTATATACGAAGCTCAATGTACAGTCATTGTTGGAAAAGATAGTACAGATAAGATTACAGCCAGTGAAGTGACGATGTATGAGGAGTTGACAAAGACGTACAGTCAAATTGCAAAATCCAGGGTAGTAGTCGAAAATGCTCTTGGAAGATTGAATCTAGGTGTATCTTGGGAAGAATTCATGTCAAATGTAGATATTACACCTGAAACAGGCACACAAATATTAGATATCTCTTATAAAAGTCAAACTGCAGAAGTAGCACAACAAGGAGCTAATGCTTTATCACAAGCCTTTGTGGAAGAATCTCAAAAGCTTCTACCCTCAGGCAGCGTGAAAATAATGGATAAGGCTTTGACTCCTGAAGCACCGATAAAGCCAAACAAGAAGTCGAATATTGTTATAGCATTTATCCTAAGTTTAGTATTTTCTTTGTGGCTAGTTTTTTTAATAGATTATTTGGATAATACAATTAAAAATGAAGAGGATGTAGAACGACAATTAGGATTACCTACCATTGGATTAATTCCAAAACAAAATAAGATGGTGAATCTTATTGTAGAGAAACAGCCTAAATCACCAGTTACAGAAGCTTTTAAAAGCATGAGAACTAATTTGTTGTTTTCTATGGAGAACAGAGGAATAAATACTTTAATGGTTTCTAGCTCAAGTCCTAAAGAGGGTAAAACTTCAGTGTCAACTAATATTGCTTTTGCCATTGCAAAGACAGGAAAGAAGGTTTTACTTGTTGATTGTGATCTTAGAAAACCTAGTGTCCACAGATACTTTAATATTAGCAACAGTGAAGGGTTAGTAGATGTAATTTTAAAGGAAAGGAAAGCTGAGGAAATTGTAATAAAAATTAATGATAAATTAAACGTAATAACTGCTGGAATAGTTAATTACAATTCGTCGGAGTTATTATCATCTCAGAAGATGAAGAACTTTATAAATGATATGGAAAAAGAATATGATTATGTAATACTTGATACACCTTCAATAGTTGCATTTGCAGATGCGCTTACTTTGGTTACTGAGAAAGTCGGAGTTATTTTAGTAATAAGCTGCGAACACACAAAAATAGAAATTTGTAAAAAATCAAAACAATTGTTAATGAATGTCAACGCTACATTAATTGGAGCCGTATTAAATAAAGTTGATAAAAGAGTGTTTGTGGGTTATGGATATGACCACTATTCCAATAGTAAAGAAAAGAAAAATAAAGTTACTACTAAAAGGAAGTTTAAAGAATCTCATAAAGGTGCAGCTATATAAGTGGACTGAGAGGTTTAAAGAAGAAAGATTTATAGAAAATATGGAAACAAAATCAATAAATGAAAAAGATAAGAGGTGTATATAATGAATATGAACCAGCACCATTTAATCTCACTTTTGTCGATAGCAATACGCCAGGATAAAATGGATAATAGCAAAATAGCAAATATTGATTGGAATATAACTTTTAAATTAGCTAAAGAACAGAATATATTTGCAATTTTATATTCTACTGTCAAGAATTTAGATGAAGATATAAAGCCAAATAAGGAAATTATGTCAGAATGGAAAAAGCAGACTATTTTAGCTGGGCTGGTTCAGATACAAAACATTAATAAAATTGGATTAGTTTTGAAGGAGTTTAAAAATAAATCTATACAAGTGATGGCACTTAAAGGATTAATATTTAGAGAAATGTATCCGTCGAAAGAACTAAGGAATATGGGAGATAATGACTTATTAATACATAAGAATGATTTAGATGATGTTAAGGAAATACTTTTACAAATGGGGTATTACGAGGACCATAGTGATTTGAAACATACACTTTTTTTAAATGAAAATTGCCTTCCTATTGAAGTTCATTGGTTACTAATAGATACCAATCATTTTAAACATGCAGTATATTTGGAGAAAGAAATTTGGGAAAATGCTTTATATATCGACATAGGTGGAACAAAAGTTTTAAAACCTTCCGTGCAAAACCAAATTTTACATATGTTTTTACATATGGTGGTTCATTTTATTTACTCAGGTTTTGGACTTAGGCAACTTTGTGATTTGGTACTCTTCGTTGAAACAAAAGAAGATGAAATTGACTGGAATGGGTTTGCAGAAGGTATACAGGAATGTAAAATAAATAATTTTGTTATAACTATCTTTGAAGTTTGTAGAAGATTGTTTGACCTTTCATTACCTGAAAAGTTATACGAAAATAAAATTTTTAGCAATCAGTTTCTTAATAATCGATGTATAGATAGTATGATATATAATATTTTTTCAGGTGGAATTTATGGAGGCACATATGGGAAAAAGAACTTTGTACTAGTTGATGATAACCTGCTTTCCTATTATGAAAATCAGGGACAAGTTAGTGATATTAGAGGGAAAATTAAATATTTGATTAAACTTTTTTTCCCGTCTCCACAAAGACTTAATGGCAGATATAATTATGCACGCAAGTATAATATAGTTCTTCCTATAGCCTGGATACATAGGTTAGTTTATGGAATTATTCGTAAGGATCAAACAACCGATGAAAAAAAGATCCGTTTTTCTTTTAATTCAGATAAGCTCAGAGAAAGAGCTGAATTATTTAAATGGTTGGGGTTATAGTAAAACATTATAAATAAAGGAGATAAAAATAAAATTTATATTAATAAAACTATTTCTTTAGATAATATAGTAACTCAGAAAAAGGGGCTCGATGCCACAGATATGGATGGCGAAATCGTGATGATGGATATTGATAGGGGTAAATATTATAGTTTCAATGAAGTTAGCATGAAATAGAATTGGATTAGTCGTTCAAATAGTAAGTAAGGTTACTCCTTGGGAAAGTAAATGTTTAGTAAAGGCGCTTACTTGAGAGAATGAGTGCCATATAAAGTAAAGTAGCAAGTTTGTCGGTGATTGCTACTTTTAAAGAAGTATAAAAGGAGAAATTTAAATGAAAGTTAAAAAGGCTATTATACCAGCAGCAGGTCTAGGAACAAGATTTTTACCTGCAACAAAGGCATTACCTAAAGAAATGCTACCTATAGTTGATAAGCCTACAATGCAATATATTATTGAGGAAGCTGTAGCATCTGGAATAGAAGAGATTTTAATTATTACAGGAAGAAATAAAAAGTCTATTGAAGATCATTTTGATAAATCAGTAGAGCTTGAACTAGAACTAGAAAATAAACATAAAGATGTTCTTCTTAAACAGGTTAGAGATATATCAAACATGGTTAATATACATTTTATAAGACAAATGGAACCAAAGGGACTAGGACATGCTATAAATTGTGCAAGAGCCTTTGTAGGGAATGAACCTTTCGCTGTAATGCTGGGTGATGATATAGTTGATGCGAAAACTCCATGTTTAAGACAACTTATGGATTGTTTTGAAGAAAAAAATAGATCGATTTTAGGAGTTCAAGAAGTTGCTAAAGAAAATGTCGATAAATATGGCATAGTTGATGGAGTTCAAATTGGTGATAGAGTATACAAAGTAAATAATCTTGTTGAAAAACCACAAGTTAATGTAGCACCGTCAAACATAGCTATACTTGGTAGATACATAATAACTCCAGAAATCTTTGATATATTAGATAATACATTACCTGGCAAGGGCGGAGAAATTCAGTTAACGGATGCGCTAAAGACATTAATTTCACGCCAAGAAATGTACGCATACGTATTTGAAGGACGTAGGTATGACGTAGGAGATAAATTGGGTTTTTTAGAAGCTACAGTAGAGTTTGCTTTAAAAAGAGAAGAGCTTAAAGTTCCTTTCATGAAATATCTTCAGACATTAAAATATACTAATAACTTTAAGGAGATATGTGAAGAAGTAGCTTGTAGTAATGAGAAATAAATTATATGGTCAGAAAAAAGTGTGATTGGTGTGGTTAATAAATTCTGGAGATGTTGTTATGAATTATAAAAAGATCTTATTACGAACTCTAATGTTATTACTAATGTTATTGGTATTTAAAAGTGCTTCGTATATACTAAACAATTTAAGTACTGTTGAAGTAAGCAAAACATTGACTAAGAGCAAACCAAATGAAAAACGAGGAATACCTACTTATGATCATATTATAGGGAAAGATAATTTGCCTCATTACCGCGTGTTTTTTTGGGTTCCAAGTAGTGCTACCCACTTTATACCTTATTCTGATAGTGGAGTTGATACAGATGTCTCTGAGCATGGACCTGTTGAAAAGTGGTCTGTAGTTGCAACTAAACAAATAAAAGGTAATGAAAAATTAATTTATATATATGTACCTAAAACATTTGTTTTTATGTATGGAGGCGGCTTTGACAAGGTTATACATATAAAATATTATTAATACGTGTACAAATTAGCAAGCATAGATGCGAAAATGGCTTGAAGACAGCCATATATGGTAACTACTGAAATTTATAGAAGTGTATATTCTCAGTAGTTTTTTGTATTTTTTGTTTTATATGTGACTGAACTGTGACTGAGCTAAGTTTATTTATATCAATGTTCCCAAGTAATTCTAAACATCGGACTAAAGGATCATCATTTAGTAGTTCCGATGTTATTCTTTTTCCAAATAAAACTTCACAATCAAGATCTTTAAATGAATCTTCAACATACATAAGCGGCGTTCTACAAGTCAAAGTATTTATTATTTTATTATTTTGTGCGGAAGGTGAGTTATAAGCATGAAGAAATAGCTATTGATGCAGTAAATACATTATATGTATATATATACCATGTATAATAATGTATAATAGTGTATAATAATAAATATTAATGTATATTTATGAAATAATAATACGACAGTATAAGTTTATTGGTTAAAATATGGCGAATAATTGTATTATTATGAAAAAAATAGGTTGTTGTTTTATGTGCAAAATTAGCATATTAAGTATATAATGGTATAAATAAAAAAATATCAAATAGTAAAGTATGAAATTAATGTCTTGGAGGCAATGAAACATATTCTAAATTGGTCACTTTGAATATGTTGAGCTAATAGTGAACCCACTCCTTTTTTATGTCCTTAAAGAAAGTGATTAAACATGATAAGGGGGAGATTACTTGTTAGCTAACAATTTAAAGTGTGTTGAAAATATTAATGAAGAGTGTCTAAAGGTATATTCACTGGGGTGTTTTGAAGTAAAATTAGGTGGAAATGTGCTTTCAAATGATTTCAAGAGGTCTCAACAGCTGTGGAATTTATTTAAATATATTCTTACATATAGAAATAAAAGGATTGTCCAAGAAAATTTCTTCGATATTTTATGGAATGATAAGGAATGTGATAACCCTGTAAAAGCTTTACAGAATCTGGTCTATAGACTTAGAATTCTCCTGGATTGTAAAGGGGTAAATAAAGGTGGAGAGTCAATCATAAATTATTCACAAGGCTGCTATAGTTGGAATAATGAGTCCTATTATTGGACAGATGTTGATGAGTTTGAGGATAATTATAAAAAAGCAATAGTTGCGCAAGAGAATGATGATTTTGTTAATGCAATTGAACTTTACCAAAGGGCATTCACGCTATATAAAGGAGATTATCTTTGTGAAGATTCTTATAATGAGTGGGTAATTCCGGTTAGAAATTATTATCATCGCATTTACATGGATATAATCTTCAAGTTAACCAAAATACTAAAAAATTATGAAAGGGCGGGGGATATTCTAAAAGTATGTGAAGAAGCGCTAATGATTCAACCTTTTGAAGAAAGCCTGCACGTGATTTATATCGAAGCACTAATTGATGGTGGCAATATGAAACAAGCACAAAAACAATATGAATATGTGACATCAATGCTATATGAGGAGATGGGAGTGAAGCCGTCAACTGCATTGCGTAACTTATACAGCCAAATCAAATGTAATGATAATAAGATTATGTTGGATTTAAGTTCTTTACAAAAAATAATGATTAACGGTAGTGACTCTGATGGTGCTTTCTTTTGTGAGCCAAATACTTTTATTTCAGTTTGCAAATTAGAATGCCGTAGAGCTGCAAGGACTGGAAAAGTTGTATTTATGGGATTGATTACATTATCTAAGGAAAAACATAGGACTTATCATCGTAATACATTATCAAAGGCAAGAGGATCACTGCTTGATATGTTAGTACAAGGTCTACGCGTGGGTGATGTTGTGTCACAATGGAGTGAGACAAAAATACTTGTTAGACTTTCAGAAGCGACATTTGAACAAGCGAATATGGTATTAACTCGTATTATAAATAAACATAAAAAGGCTCATATTTCAGATAATATAATTGTAAAAATATTATTAAAACCAATCAATTACCGTGATTGATATAATCAAAAATTATGGTGTCAAATTAATTAGAAAATGATAACGCTTTATTTTGCCACTTGTAATTCTTTACTAGCAATAGTGGTTGAGAATCAGAAAAAGTGCCCTTTAAGGCACTTTTTTTAAGCTATAGCAATTATACTTGTACCTGTAGTAACTATCTTGGCATCTTTCTTGCCAGTTAAATTACCATCTGCTGATGCAAAGATGTTGCCTGAGATGACTAAATTCATAAGAGCATTTACCTGGGCTGCGGTTACCGTTGGAACTCCACTTTCATCTGCTTTAATGTCATCTACAGTTAAAGTAAAATACTTACCTTCTGTATTTGTTAAAAATCTCATAACTAAATTATGCATATCATTTTTCCCCCTTTAAATTAATCCTTTTAAGTTTTGAACTTAACTAAAAAACTATGCTGTTACCAAACTAAACTGATCTTGCCTGTCTAGGCCAAATAATGGATAAGTTTTGATGTTAGAGATAGCTTGTCCAATTGCAAAGATGTCCGCATCCAATGCAGTAACTTTTAGGTTACCTATTGTCTTTGTTGCAAATTTGTCTTTGCCATTTACATCAACACCCACTTTCATTGTAAGTCTTAATGCACTTGATACCTTTGTTGATACAACTGCCATGTTAACCACTCCTCTCATTTTGTTTTCATTTAATATATATGATGCTGCAAAATTTTGTGCGGAGTTTTTAAATATATATAAACCTACATAAGAGCTTTCAATTTATCTAATGCTTTTCTCTTAATTCTTGCAAATTGATGGTAGCTTTTATCATTATCACAAGCTATTTCTAAAAGGGAATGGCCCATAATATAATATCTCTCAAGGATTGAGCGCGCGTACGGATCAAGCCTCTCTAGAGCAACATATAATCTCTTCACTTCATCATAGGCTATCACTTCATCTTCTAATGTAAATTCATAATTACCTGTTGCATCAAAATCCAGCATATCATTGTTTGGAACCTCTCTAAAATGCTTGATTTCGCCTTTTAAAAGAGCCTTGAAATTCATTCTGATAGCATTTATGCAGTAACCATTAAAGCTATTGCTGCCTAGCTTATACATGGCTATAGCCTTTATAACAGAAAGATATCCATGCTGGACTAAATCAGAAGTATCATAACCTGGAATATGATACCTGGTGGCCTCCTTAAATATAAGATATTTGTATTTCTCCAGGAGTAGCTCAGTTGCCCCACTTTCTTTATTTTTAGCCTTTTCAATGAGTTTTTCCATAATAAAACACCGCCTTTTTAATATCTTAGAGAGGGTATATAAAAAGATAATTGCTTATTATTAAGCTGTTCCTAATAGCTGTTTTTCTAGAGCATCAAAATCATAAGTGCGTTGCTCATAGTCACAGAAACCGCTACCTTTATCACCACATTCTTGTTCCTTATTCTTTTTGCCTACCCATTGACTTTGATAAGCAATTACATGTTCAACAGTTTTTATTCCTTTACTTATCCAGCTATTGAGAATTTGGGAGATGTATTTGATGGTTTTTGCATTATAATTAACAGCCTCGTGAATAGCCAAAATAATAACTTTGCTACTCACATGAGTTGTAAAATCTAATATTTTTTCATATACCAGTGGTGTAATAGCATGAATATTTTCTTCAAATATTTTAATTATAGTTTTTAGACTGTTAGCATCTGCAGAAAAACTATTTTTATATTCTATTACTTCTTCTTTGGTTAATACTTCTTCTTCTTTATTTATTAGTTCTTGTTTTTTAATTATTACTTCTTGCTTATTACTTCTTATTCTATTACTTACAACAGGCTCATAAGCCTCTTGAAGGCCCCTTGTAAGGGGCTTATGGATTTCTTTAATCTCTGCAGGAACATTATTTGTTCGAATTTTTGAATTTTCTATTTCCATGCAAATTACTTTAGAACTTGAACAATTTACAGAAGCATTATCAATAGTAGAAGCACCAGCAAAAGACTTCGTTATAATAAGGTTATCAAATATTTTCTCTGCATCTAATTGGGCTGCTTGGTATTTTTCAAAGAGAATTTCTAGAAACTCTTTGTTTTTTATTTTCTTCAGCTCATGTTGAATACATTTTACAATATTGATATTATTATTTGGAACATTGTATTTCATCCAATTTATCACCATAATCTCTTTTGTATTGTCGCAGTATAAAATCTTATTATAATCGCAAAATCTGTTGATTAGTTTCTCAACTGCTTCCCGGGTAAGACTTGTTTCCATTTCTATGAATTTTTTAGAAAGTTCGTATATTCCGCACTGCGATGTTTTATTATTTGTTAAAAGATACAGATAAAAAAGCTTTTCCTCGCAGGTAAGTTCAAGGACGAAACTATCACTCCAAAATTCTGTATAAAGCTGTCTATATTTAGCCATTATTTGTTCTCCCCCTTTTTTTAATTAGAATATATGCTCAACTTTAAGTCCATAGGCTTTTGCAATTGCTTTTCTACTTGAGGATCTTGGGTAGGATATTCCTTTTTCCCAGAGCCAATAATTCTTCTTGTCGGTTAAACATTTTTCGCTAGCCTGCTTTTGACCCCAACCATTTATTGCTCTTAAAACTTCCAGTTTTTTGTGCCAAGGTAGTTTATTAACCATTTCGACTATCATCAGTAGGTCCCCCTTAGAGTTTATTTCAGGGCGTTTAAACCCTTCTAGTCTAAATATAACATAGAATAAATTAACTGTATACCCAAAAATATACAACGATATTCGCAAATTGATATATATTAACAAATAATACTTTATTTACACTTATTTACTCTAGTTATCTTGATTTTATCGGTACTTCACCGTCACTGACGTATATATATTGAATAATTTTAATAAATATTGAATATTTATGGTTATATGAGGAAGTTTATTAAAATTACTTCAAACGACAAATTAATACTCATTTACAAGAATATTACTATATATAAAGGGAATTTAAAATTAGTGTAGAATAATTATATGTATTCAGAAATTATATTTTTTAACGATGAATATAAAATAAAGTATAAATTGCACCAGGAAGTATTTGTTTTACAACTAATGATTGACAAGGTTATCCAACTCACACCTTTATCGAAAGTATATACAGTTCGCTAATAAAATTGGGCATAAACTGTTATTATAAGTAAATTAATCAAGGAGGTTTTTTATGAAAAAGCTCATTTTTATTTTTATAAGTTTTACATTACTTAGCTCTATATCTATTCCTTTATCTGGGAAGGAGCTAGATCCTAAACAAAATTTAGGAAAGATACAAACTATTCAAAAACTTAAGACTTTAAGCAATGGCAATCTGAAATTAAGCGAAAAGGGTGGACAAGTATTTATATCGGGGAAACTTGCTAGCAAGCAAGTAGCAGGTGAGAAATCAGCATCCAAATTTTTACAAGAAAATAAATCTCTATTTGGAATTGACAATGCGACAGATGAACTGAAGACTGTTGAGGTAAAAAAAGATGATATCGGACATACCTATGTAAAACTTGCACAACTTATTAAGGGGACTAAGGTATTTGGAAGCTTGATAAATGTAAACTTTGATAAAAATGGAGTTATAGTAAGTGCAAATGGTAAACTGGAAAAAAACAAAAGTGTAATAACGCTTGGAAATAAGGCTGTTTCTGAAAGTGATGCTGTGGACATAGCTAAAAAACAGTACACTTATAAAAGCTTAAGAAATACTCCAAAATCAGAGAAGCTAATATTAACTAAAGATAATAAGAATTATGAGGTATTTAAGGTGAATATTTCATATACAGAGCCTACAATAGGAAATTATGATGTTTTTGTTGAAGCACATTCAGGAAAAGTAATTCAAACCGAAAATAATATAAGATATGATGAATCAACAACCGGTTCAGGGACGGATGTACTTGGACATACTAAAATTCTGAATTTATACAAATATGGGCTATCATATCAAATGAAGGATTTAACAAAAGCAGCAAGCGATATAGTTACTTATTCCTCAAAACATACTACAAGTATACCCTCTGGAACCCTAGTTTCAAATAAGTCTAGTTCTTTTGCTTCTGAAGATTATAAGGCGTCTGTTAGTGCCCATTATAATGCTGGAAAAGTGATTGACTTCTATAAAAATTTATTTAATAGAAACAGCTTGGATGACAAGGGATTGGCTATTAAATCTTATACACACTATGATACTAACTACAATAATGCTTTCTGGGATGGATATGAAATGATTTATGGAGATGGTGACGGCTATAATTTTACATATCTTAGTGGTGATCTAGGTGTTGTTGGGCATGAAATGACTCATGGGGTAATAGACAATACTGCAGATCTTCAATATCACAATGAATCAGGCGCTCTAAATGAATCAATGGCAGATGTGTTTGGTGTACTCATTTCTACATATGATAAATACAATGTTGCATCTGGAGGAAACTGGGTATTTAATGCTGCTGACTGGGTTATAGGTCAAGATATTTATACACCTTCTATTCCGGGAGATGCACTTAGAAGTCTATCAGATCCTTCGCTTTACGATCAACCGGATAATATGAATAATTATGAATATGATCCTGACACTGAGGATGGCGATTGGGGTGGAGTTCATATAAATTCTGGTATTACAAGTAAAGCAGCATATCTTGTGGCTAAAAATATAGGTTTAGATAAGACTGCAAAGATATATTACAGAGCCTTAGTAACCTACATGAGCCCGTATACGGATTTTAAGCAAGCAGAAAATTGCCTTAATGAAGCTGCTACTGATTTGTATGGAGCAAATTCTGCGGAAGTAAAAGCTATTAATAATGCTTTTTACATAGTTGGAGTTGGAGAAGCTACAGCATCAGTAACAGGAGTAAGCTTAGATAAAACTACGGCAAATCTAAAAGTGGGTGGGGTGATAACTCTCGTAGCAACGATAAGTCCAATAGATGCATTAAACAAAAATGTAACATGGAAAAGCGACAATACATCTGTTGCAACTGTAAATAGTACAGGAAAAATAACTGCAGTAGGGATTGGAACAACTACCATAACGATAACAACACTAGATGGAGGATATACAAGAACCTGCTTAGTTACAGTTATTCCAAATACGCCAACATCAGTAAAAGCGACATCATCTTCATACAATAGCGTTAATGTTAACTGGACTGCAGTAACTGGTGCAAGTGGATATGAGGTTTACAGGGCAACTACTGCTGCAGGCGCAAATACCTATATAGCAGCTACTACAGGAGCTAACTATAACAGTATTGGACTTGTAACTAATAGTATTTATTACTACAAAGTTAGAGCATTTAGGATGGTTGGTAGCGTTAAAGTGTACGGCGCTTTCTCATCTGTTATAAGCACAAAACCAATACCTGCGGCTCCAACAAATGCTAAAGCTACTAGAGCTAGTTCTAAAAGTATTAAAATCACTTGGAACGCAGTAACAGGAGCAAATGGTTATGAAGTATATAGAGCAACTTCTAGTAGTGGAACCTATAGCTTATTAAAAGGTATTACAAATTTGTATTATACAAATGCTGGGTTATTATCAGGAAGAACTTATTACTATAAAGTAAGGTCATACCGAACTGTTGGAGAAACAAAAGTATATAGCAATTGGGGTATGATAGTTCATGCAAAACCATAGGGTATAAAGAAGTTATCGTAATGTCCGATTATTATAGAGAATGCGTAAAAATTTTATTAAATACAATTAGTGTGTAAAGGGGAAAATTTCAGCGACACTAATAAAATGGGGGGAAGATCACAGTGAAACGGAGAAAGGCTATAGTAATAATAGCAACATTAGCATTGGTAGCATTGGTAAGTACTGGTATTAGGACAAGTTCAAGTAAGGCGGAAGAGATAGTCAAAAATAATGTTTATTTTGCCAGCCCCAAAACAGCGGTATCTGAAGTTATTAAAGCGGAAGAACAGGCTGAAGCTAGCAAATTGGCTCGAATTGCTGCAAATAAAGCGAAGCAAGAGGAAATCGATAGAATAGCTATCGAGAGGCCAGGTACGTCTAAGCAAGGGAAGGTAGCAGCGAATTATGGAATAGTGAATCCAACATCTAATGATGTGGAATCAGCTAGAATTGCATCATCAGGACCAAACCAAACAGTAAATGGAGCAAAAATGTCAACTTACTTAAGCTCAGCACCAAACATTGTTAGTGTACTAAACAGGGCTGTTGTATTACATAATGGAGATGCATCAAATACTTGTGTTTATTTTTCAAGTGAAGCAATGAGGAGGATAGGTGTAGTGGTTCCAACTGCAACAGCAAATACAGGACAGTATTTAAGTTATCTAAATGCACACGCATATATACGCTCGTACAATATTAAAGGGCTTACGGCAGGGAGTATTTGTTTTACAAAACCCACCAAATACGGCTACTACCCAACTCACACCTTTGTATTTATGGGATGGGTTACTACTGGAGACTATACTTTAGCATATGTTGCAGATAATCAAGGTAGCTCTGTGCATGTACGAAACATGGGTGTAACTACTGCAACAGATGCTTTTGACTTCTTTATGCATACACCCACGCCACCATCAGAAATACATGGGGGCTCAGTGGAATATAATAAAACGTATATCAATTGGAGTGCAGTAACTGGAGCATATGGATATGAAGTTTACAGAGCAACATCCAGTAACGGCTCATACGCTTTAATATTAAGAACTACAGCCAAAAGTTATAACAATACTGGACTTACAACAAACTGTACATATTACTATAAGGTTCGCGCATATAAGATGATGGGTGCTACTAGAGTGTACAGTGGTTTTTCGGCTTACATAGGATTGAAACCAATACCAGCTTCGCCAATATCAGTAAAAGCAATATCATCTTCATATGATAGTATTAATACTAGTTGGAATGCCGTAGCAGGAGCAAATGGATATGAAGTATATAGGGCAATATCGAGTAACGGTTTATACTCTTTAATATCTAATGCTACTGAGGCAAAATATAAGGATACTGGACTTATAACGAACAGTACTTATTACTATAAAGTTCGCGCATATAGGATGGTTGGTACTTTAAAAGTGTACAGTGATTTTTCAACTTATACAGGCTCAAAAGCAATACCAGCTTCGCCCACATCAGTAAAATCAACATCATCTTCATATAATAGTATTAATACTACTTGGAGCGCTGTAGCTGGAGCAAATGGGTATGAAGTTTATAGGACAACATCGAGTAAAGTCCCATACGATTTAGTATCAGATACTTCTGACAAAAGTTTTAACAATACTGGACTTACGGACAATTGGACTTATTACTATAAAATAAGGTCATATCGAACTTTTGAAGAAACAAGAGTATACAGCAATTGGAGTGTTGTTGTACATACAAAGGCATAGAGCATAATATGAAAAACTCTAGTACTAATGTATCATTTGACTAGTGCAAAAAAACTTTGATAATAAACTAAAAAAAAAAGCCTCAGTATATCTGAGAGCTTTTTTTGTTAGTTTATTAATTAACCATATAATTTATTTTACTTTATTTCCTTAAACTGCATATTATAAAGGTAAGAATATAATCCTTCTTGATTTATAAGCTCACCATGTGTTCCTCTTTGATTTATTCCCTCATCAGTAAGAACAATAATTTCATCTGCATTTTTTATTGTACTTAGTCTATGAGCGATAACAAATGTTGTCCTGTTTTTCGTAAGGTTTTCCAATGATTTTTGAATATATTGTTCATTTTCATTGTCTAGTGCAGAGGTAGCTTCATCAAGTATTAATATTGATGGATTTTTTAAAAATACTCTTGCTATAGATATCCTTTGCTTTTGTCCGCCAGAAAGTTTTACCCCTCTCTCTCCAGTATAAGTGTCATAACCATGCTTAAGACTCATGATAAACTCATGAATATTGGCATTTTTGGCTGCCTGAATTATTTCATCCTCAAGTGCTCCTGGTCTGCCATATAATATATTCTCTTTAATGCTTCCAGAAAATAAATAAACATCCTGTTGAACTATTCCAATAGATTTTCTAAGTGAGTTCAGTTTTATATTTCTTATATCCATGCCATCTATTGTTATTGAGCCGTCATTTACTTCATAAAACCTTGGTATAAGACTGCAAAAGGTTGTTTTACCACCGCCTGATGGACCAACAAGTGCAATATTTCTACCAGGCTTTATGTTTATATTTATATTGTTTAATACGTTATTACTATTATTATAACTAAAGGATACATTATTAAAAGATATCTCTCCATTTGGATTAACTAATTCAACTGCATCTTCCTTATCAATTATATCTGGCCTAGTGTTTATGACTTCAACAAATCTTTGAAATCCTGAAAGTCCTCTTTGGAACTGCTCCGTAAAATTTACAAGTTTATCGATAGGATTTAAAAATGTATTTATATAGAGTATGTAAATCACAAGGTCAGAAACTTTTAATGAACCATTACTTATAAATAAGCCGCCTACAAGTATGGCACTAAGATAAAGCAGTCCTTGAAAAAAGCTGTTACCACTATAAAATCTGCCCATTATAAAATAACTTTCCTCTTTTGTTTTTAAATATTCATTATTACCTTTAGTAAATTTAGCATTTTCTATGTCTTCATTAGCAAATGATTTAACTACTCGTATACCTGATAAACTGTCTTGAATTTGGGCATTTACTCCTGCAATCTTTTCCTTGTTTTTCGTAAAAACATCTCGCATTTTCTGATTATAGAAATATGAGAAATACAACATTACTAGTGTAAATAGAAGAAGTATAAGTGTTATTCTTGAATTTATGCCTGCGAGTATAACAAAAGATCCCACTATTTTTAGAATGGATATGAATACATCCTCGGGACCATGATGTGCAAGTTCTGATATATCAAAGAGGTCCGTA
>Ga0209430_1001511_pt1 | contig 17041 bp, 14 predicted proteins | sample BarGraIncub1133A_FD_184504 | JGI IMG/M metagenome (GOLD analysis project Ga0209430, IMG submission 184504) | Arctic peat soil microbial communities from Barrow, Alaska - Barrow Graham LP Incubations 11-33A (SPAdes) (version 2) | ecosystem: Environmental > Terrestrial > Soil > Wetlands > Peat... | reverse complement strand
ACTACTATTCAATATCTTCAAAGAACGCTTTTGTTTGCTTCGTTTAGCAACCTTTTGCGAAAAAATAACCGAGGACTTCTCAGGCTCGGCTTTCTAATTTGCGAAAGGGTTACAAAGATACTGCTAAAAACTAAACCTCCAAACGTTTCGTTGATTTTTTTTCTCAGAAAAATCAGGAGGATTTTGTTGCAGTAAATGTGTAAGTGCTTCTCTCTTAAAGCGGGTGCAAAAGTAGGAGGATTTCCAATACAATCCAAATATAAAGGGCATAAAAACATGTTAAAAAACATATTTATTCTCAAATAGCTATAAATCAGGATGAATTTATACAATAATAAATCATTAAGTCGGGTAAACGCACGCAAAATGCGACTTATAAGGTTGACATTTGTCAAAAGTGAGTATGAATTTAAACCATTACTAGATGCGATTCCTTTCCGGAATACATTAAATTATACTTGAAAGCGTTACGAAACGGTCTTCTTTTCATCTAAAAAGCAACAACAACACAAAAATTTATACAAATGAAGAAAATCATGCTTGCAGGATGCCTCCTGATTTCAACAATAATGACAATCAACGCTCAAAACGGAGAAAAGATTTTCATTGACAAACCTTATATATAAGTTACCGGGAGGGCTGAAATGGAAGTTATTCCGGATCGGATTTACATGAGCATTACCATCAACGAGAAGGATAGTAAAGGAAAAATCGTACTGGCACAATCCGAAAAAAAAATGATTGCGAAACTAAAGGTCTTGGGAGTCGATACTAAAAAATATCTCTCCGTACAGGATAAGTCCAGCAATTTCAAGAACTACTGGATAAAAAGCGCTGAAATTATGACAAGTAAGGAATACCAGCTATTGGTTACGACCGAACAAATGGCAGTATCTGTCTTGCAGGAACTGGAGAAAATCGGAATATCAGGTCAATGCAAAGTTCGAGTTGAATTGAAGTATGGAATTCAGCCTCTCAAAATAACTGGCAAATCGAACAATGTCGTTAACTCTGTATAAGGAGTAGTCGGCTTCTGGGTTCTTTCGTATTGCCACTCTGTGTGAAAGGGTACATGCACGGCTTTTCCGCCAATGGAAAGCACAGGTAGGATATCGGATTTGAGGGAGTTTCCGATCATGAGGAATTCATGAGGTTTGATATTCATGAAATCGATCAATTGATGGTAATTGGATTCATGCTTTTCGGTAACCACTTCCACATGTTGAAAAAAGGGTAACAATCCAGACCTCTTGAGTTTACGTTCTTGATCGAGCAAATCACCCTTTGTCACGACAACCAAACGGTATTTATCAGAAAGTTCAGGCAAAATGTCGGGGATTCCTGGAAAAAGTTCAATGGGTTTATCCAAAATGGACTTGCCCGCTTCAAGCAAATCTGAGATGATGGTGGCTGGAACTAGCCCATTACTAACCCGAATGGCTGTTTCAATTAGCGAAAGTGTAAACGCCATAGCACCATAGCCATACCATTCCATATTTTTCATTTCCGTCTGATAAAGTTCCTGAGCCAGCTCTTCCTTTGTCATAAAATCGGTGAGCAGTTCGCAGAATTTTCGCTCCACCTCCTGAAAAAAGCAAGCGTTGGACCAGAGTGTATCGTCTGCGTCAAAACCGATGACTTTGATGTCTTTCATAAAATTAAAAATGGATGCTGTCAAAGATAACGATTTTGACAGGTTTGACTGCATGGGGTATTTCATTTTAGGACAGAAAAAAGTATATTTGCTCTGATATTGATTGGCCTCAATTAAACTATGGAATAACTATGAACATACTTGAAATGACTAGGAAGAAAGATCATTATAAAATTTCATTCGTATATCCCGGAGAAGTTACCAAACGCACTGAAGAGGAGTTGGAGGCTTTGCCATACCTACCTGTCTGTGGATTAAACCTTTTCACTACAAAAGATATAAAAAAGATGCTGACTTCCATCAAGTCGGACTTTTTCGTTCTATATACCCGGGCTGAAGTACCGGTTTTGGGTGAATATGCTTTGGAACGACTGATGCAGGTGGCAGAAGACAGCGGTGCCGGAATGGTTTATTCGAATTATCAAGAAATCATCGGTGGCGTTCGCAAAAACCATCCGGTGAATGATTATCAAGTTGGTAGCATCCGCGACGACTTTGACTTCGGGCCTTTACTTTTATTTCGGACGTCGGCAGTTAAAGCAGCGTTGGACATTAAAGATCAGGCATATGACTATGCTGGGTTGTATGACCTTAGACTGAAGGTATCACAGAAATTTCCGATCATCCATTTGGAAGAAAACGTGTATACGATTGAAGAAACAGATCTGAGGGATTCGGACGAAAAGATGTTTGCATACGTGGACCCAAAGAACAGAGTGGTTCAGGTTGAAATGGAACAGGCTTGCACAGCGCATTTGAAGAATATCGGCGCATGGCTGCCGCCCTATTTCGAAACGGTGGACCTAAAAAAAGGGAAATTTCCGGTGGAGGCTTCGGTCATCATTCCCGTAAGAAACCGGATCAAGACCATTTCAGACGCTATCCGTACAGTACTGGATCAAGTCACTGACTTCAAATTCAATTTGATCATTGTGGATAACCACTCCACGGACGGAACGACGAATGCCATTGCCAAATTCGCAGCTAAGGACAATAGGATTATTCATATAAGTCCTGAACGACAGGATTTGGGCATAGGTGGTTGTTGGAATGTTGGCGTTCAGCATCCGGAATGTGGAAGGTTTGCCATTCAGTTGGACAGTGATGATGTCTATAGCGGTCCGGATACCATAAGCCGTATCGTAAAAGCCTTTTATGAACAAAAATGTGCCATGTTGGTGGGAACATACCGGATGTGCAATGTTGATCTGAAAACGATTCCGCCTGGCATCATTGACCATAAAGAGTGGACGGAGGAGAACGGAAAGAACAATGCATTACGTATCAATGGGTTGGGTGCTCCCCGGGCATTCTTTACTCCCGCTTTGCGCATCATCAAGGTTCCAAATACCAGTTACGGAGAGGATTATGCGTTGGGGCTCCAGTTCTCGAGGAGATGGAGAATCGGACGAATATATGAAGTGCTGTATCTCTGCCGCCGTTGGGAAGACAATTCGGATGCAGCCATCGACATCGTTCGGTTGAATGCGAACAATGCCTATAAAGATAAATTAAGGAGCATCGAAATAGCTGCCAGGCAGAAACAGAACAATTAGTTATGAGAAATTTCAGTTACGCGAATCCAGTTAAAATCATTTTCGGTAAAAACGCCATTGCGCAGATTGCTGGTGAAATCCCAGCCGACAAAAAGATACTGCTTGTTTACGGTGGTGGAAGCATCCGTACGAACGGAGTGTACGATCAAGTGATGTCTGCGCTGAAAGACAGGGTAATTAGTGAGTTCTCCGGAATCGGGGCCAATCCTGAATTTGAGACGTGTGTAAAAGCCATCGAATTGGTTCATAAGGAAAACATTGGTTTTATTTTGGCGGTTGGTGGCGGTTCTGTCATCGATGCAGCCAAATTCATTGCTTTGGGAAGTGAGGCTGAGGGGGATCTTTGGGATATTTTCGCCAAGGCAAAATACCCTTCGTCAGCATTGCCATTGGGGACGGTTTTGACATTGCCAGCTACTGGAACTGAGATGAACGACAGGTCCGTTTTGACACGTGTGGAAATTCAGGACAAGCGCTCATTCCGTACGCCTTTGGTCTATCCAAAGTTTTCGGTGCTGGATCCTGAAGTGACGTTTAGCCTGCCTCTGAAACAAATTGGGAATGGTGTTGTCGACACTTTTGTTCATACGACGGAGCAATACCTCACCTACCCCGCCGGTGGAGCGTTGCAGGACATGTTTGCAGAAAGCATTCTTAAAGTGCTGGTTCAGAACGGCGAAAGAGCACTGAAATCTCCGGAAAATTATGAAGTTCGCGCCAACCTGATGTGGGCTTCTTCATGGGGGTTGAACGGTTGGATTGCTCAGGGCGTGCCAGAAGACTGGGCCACGCACATGATTGGCCATGAGCTGACAGCTTTCTTTGGTCTGGATCACGCGCAAACACTGGCCATTATTTTGCCGGGTTTGTTGGATGTGTTGCGTCAGGACAAAGCAGAAAAACTTATTCAAATGGGTGAACGGGTGTTCGAAATAACAACAGGAAGCTGTGAGGAACGTATTCAGGCAACCATAGACGCCATCGATGAATTTTTCAGAAGCATGGGTGTAGGAACCCATTTCAAGGATTATGGTTTGGGCGAAGAGGCGGTGATGAAAGTTGTTCAACGGTATCGCCAGCGGGGTTGGATTTTGGGAGAACGCCAAAACATCACGGCTGAAGTGGTTGAACGAATGCTGAGGAAAAGACTGTGAGCGCTCACCAACAACTTTTTAACGAACAAATCAGGGATTGGGCTCTGGCAGCAGGCAATTATGCAGCACTGGACCAGATTCTCACCAAAAATTATATAATAGATGGCCTGAACTTCCGATTGCAATGCAATCCGAAGCGTTTGGTTTCATCTACGGCCAATATTTCGGTTGCGGCAATACAAGAGCGGCCTTGTTTTTTGTGTGAAAAAAACAGGCCTTCTGCACAAAAGGGAGTGGCTTTCGAAGATTTCACCATTCTGGTTAATCCGTTTCCGGTTTTTCCAAGACATTTTACGATAGTTGGGGCCCACCAACCCCAAAGCATTCAGGGACATTTTGGTTCATTCCTGCATTTAGCGCGGGAAATGGATGACAGTGTTGTTTTCTACAATGGGCCCAAATGTGGTGCTTCGGCACCCGATCATTTGCATTTTCAGGCTGGCAACAAGGGTTCAATGCCCATTGAGGCCGATTTTGACAGTTGGAGAACGAATCGTGTTTCCTCTGTTTTTTCTTGTGATGGAGTTGGTTTGCTTGAATTGAAGGGTCTTTTGCGTGGAGGTTGGTTGCTTGAAGGTGCAAATGAAAAATCGTTGACAGTGGTCTTTGAACAATTGGTTCTTTCGATGAAAAATGATTCATCCATTGATGAACCGATGATGAACATTCTTGGTTGGTTCGCTGAAAAGGCTTGGCACTGCATCGTTTTTCCGCGTAAGACGCACCGTCCATCTTGTTATTACAGAGAAGAAGTGGAAAAGATGCTGATCAGCCCTGCTTCTGTGGAAATGGGCGGACTTGTCGTTGCAGCGCGTCTGGAAGATTTTGAAAAGATAACAGAAGGGGATTTGAGGACAATTTTCACTGAAGTCTCCATGTCTGAGACGGAGGTATCTAAACTTAGTGAAAAATTCCTGGAATACTGGAAGGAGCCACGACTCGAAGTGGGCATCGTTTCTGCAACAGAAATACCATTTACGTTTCCGGAACAGTTTCTATTGATACAGACCGGAAAAATCGTTCAAGGAAATTATAAGGTCTGTCTGAAAAACGGTCGGATGGAATTTGAAGATGACTTTTTCGACAGCCTTGAATTTATACCGGTTCAGTCCGATGGCGCTCGTTTTGAATTGCCCGAAGTAAAGATTGGCATTGGATTCCATTGGGAAAGGACTGATAAACAAGCCTTTGAAGGACATTTGAAATTCTTGGTCGAAGGCGATAGATTGACGGCTGTAAATAGCATTCCGCTCGAATCGTATCTAACCAGTGTCATTTCTTCTGAAATGAGCGCCAAGGCATCCGGTGAATTATTAAAGGCACATGCTGTGATTTCAAGGAGTTGGCTGATGGCTCAGATTCGACAAAAAGGGAAAAACTCAGGCAAAATTTCCGAAATGGTGGAAACGGAATCGGAACGTATCAAATGGTACGACCGGGAGGACCATTTTTTATATGACGTATGTGCTGATGATCATTGTCAACGCTATCAGGGTATTACTAAAGCAAGTACTGCACAGGTCCGAGAAGCCATCCGAGCTACCCGTGGCCAAACGCTGGTTTGCGAAGGGCAAATCTGCGATGCCCGTTTTTCAAAATGCTGCGGAGGCGTGATGGAAACTTTTGAAAACTGCTGGGAAAATGAACCGAAACAGTATTTGCAAGGATTGTCGGATTGCGACCTGCAAACGGCTTTGAAAGCACAATCCAACATTTTGAAGGTCAGAAAATTCTCAGGATTTGATGCTCCTTCGGCTAGGCTGGTTAGTGGAAATCAGGACCTTTCCTTTCCGGATTTAAGTGACGAAGCCAATTCCAGTGAATGGATTTTGGGTTCACCACCCGCTTTTTGCAATACCACCGACAAATACATTTTGGAGCAAGTGCTCAATAATTACGATCAGGAGACTACAGATTTCTTTCGTTGGAAAGTGTGTTATTCGACAACTGAAATAAGTAAAATGGCAAGGGAAAGGTCAGGCATCGATTTCGGGGATATCCTCGATCTGATTCCGGTTGAACGCGGCGTTTCTGGACGGTTGGTGAAGCTGCAAGTCGTTGGTAGCAAGCGTTCGATGATTTTAGGCAAGGAATTGGAAATTCGTCGTACATTTTCAAATTCACACCTGTATAGTTCCGCTTTCATTATTGAAAAAACAGCTGATGGCTTTGAGTTGATTGGTGCCGGATGGGGTCATGGAGTCGGGCTTTGTCAGATCGGCGCTGCCGTCATGGGAGAGCAAGGATATGATTATAAAGCCATTTTAAGCCATTATTACCCGAATACCGAGTTAGTAAACTACTATTTATGAAGACACGTTCTCCTTGGACTTGGGTTCCCACCCTGTATTTTGCAGAAGGCATACCGTATGTATCGGTGATGACCCTTGCTGTAATCATGTTTAAGCGGTTCGGTATGTCGAACGGTGATATAGCGCTATATACCAGCTGGTTGTACTTACCTTGGACCATAAAGTTTCTTTGGAGTCCATTTGTAGACTTGTTCAAATCTAAACGCTGGTGGATTGTGACGATGCAACTCATTATCGGTGCATGTATGGCTGGCATTGCGTTGTCCTTACAGGGACCGCTTTGGTTCAAGTACTCCATGGCCTTTTTTTGGCTTCTAGCCTTTAGTTCTGCAACGCACGACATAGCAGCAGATGGTTTTTACATGTTCGGTTTAAACGATAAAGATCAAGCCTTTTATGTGGGCATTCGCAATACGTTTTACCGAATCGCCATGATAAGTGGTCAGGGTTTACTGGTAGTGTTTGCAGGGTTATTGGAGAAATCGGTTCTTCCGACTTGGGCAAAATCCATGGGTAGCATTCCCTATGCCTGGACATTGACTTTTGCGCTGATAGCCGTCATGTTTGTAGGTTTTGGCATTTATCATCGGTTCATGTTACCTAAACCTCAAAATGATAAACTATTAGCCCCAAGAAAATCGAAGGACATTTTGAGGGAATTCGGAATGACCTTCGTGACCTTCTTTCAAAAGAAAAACAGTGGGGTGGCTGTGTTGTTTCTGCTGTTTTACCGTTTCTCGGAAGCACAGTTGCTAAAACTATCCTCTCCGTTTCTGCTGGATGTCAGGGAAGTCGGGGGGTTGGGCTTGAGTACGGTGGCGGTTGGAACAATTTACGGCATTGTAGGCGTCGTCGCACTGATTGTAGGTGGTATTCTCGGGGGAATCGTTATTTCGCAGGGTGGTTTAAAAAAGTGGATTTGGCCGATGGTGCTGTGTTTGACCATGCCCAATCTAACATCCATCTACTTTGCGTATGTTCAGCCAGAAAGTCTTTGGTTGATCAATGCAGGGATAGCCTTTGAACAATTCGGCTACGGGTTTGGCTTTACAGCCTATACCATATTCATGCTGCAGTTTGCCAAAGGGCTGCATCAGACGGCACACTATGCCATTTGCACGGGCTTCATGGCCTTGGGCATGATGCTTCCTGGCATGGTAGCAGGTAAGATTCAGGAATTCATGGGCTATCAGCATTTCTTCATCTATGTGATGATCTGCGCATTGGTTCCAATTCTGCTGGTCAAGTTTATCTATCCAAAATTGGAAGAAAAACACGACCCAGACGGAGTTTAAGTTATCTTTGATAAAATATTTCTCTAATTTCCGGACTCATGGCAGCTACTTTAGATATTAAATCGATTACAGTCGAAACCAAAATGGTAGATTTGCTTCGCAGCAACCTTAATCTGTTGTTTGTTCTGAACCAGTTTTCCATACCCCTTGGTTTCGGTGAAAAGACCATACGTGAGGTTTGTCTGAAACATCAGGTGGACAGTCAGAGTTTTCTCACTTTGCTGCAATTGCATGGAAATCCGGACAATCCGGACATGCAGCGGCTTGGAAACCTGAAACCTGAAATAATCCTGAGTTATTTACGAAAATCTCACAACTATTTTGTCGGATACAGATTACCAGCCATTCGGGAACAATTCGCAACCGCTCTGCCTGTCGGCGGAACGCGAGAAACCATCCTGTCCTATTTTGAGGAATATGAAAGCGAGGTTCGGGAACACATGGGGTACGAAAACACGGTATTCTATCCCTACGTGCAGAAATTGATCGACCATACGGACAAACTTCTCTATTCCGTGAGGGAATACGAAGCCAGGCACAACAACATCGAGGAAAAATTGGATGACCTTATTAACCTTATAATAAAATATTTACCAACAGAAGGAAATGCTTTGATGCTGGCCGATGTATTGGAAGATCTGCGTCAATGCAATCGTGACTTGAATTTGCACACGTTCCTGGAAGATGAAATTTTAGTGCCCAAAATTCGGAAAATGGAGAAAAAACCGGATTCGGAATTTGTTATGCCCTACAAGGATCAGGAAGATTTGAGCGAACGGGAAAAGGATATTGTTCGAAGTGTGGCCAAAGGGCTCAGCAACAAGGAAATCGCCGATGTTCATTTCATTTCTATTCATACGGTGATCACTCATCGGCGCAACATCAGCCGGAAATTGGCCATTCATAGTTCAGCAGGGTTGACGGTCTATGCGATATTGAATAAGTTGGTGGACATTGAGGATTTGAGGAGGTAATTTCCAACCAGATTTAAGAAAAAATAGTTGCACTAATCATTAGAGAATGCGATATTCGTAGTATCAAATCGACCAGCAGAATCATGAAAAAAACAATTACCCTTTTCTTTTTAATTTTTTTAGTAATTCGTATTAATGCCCAAACCGGCAGAGAGTTGACATTTCAGAAATGGGCGCTTACTCCACCAATGGGTTGGAACAGTTGGGACTGCTACGGGCCATCAGTTAAGGAGGCTGAGGTGAAAGCCAATGCCGATTATATGGCGGCAAACCTAAAACAATATGGTTGGGAATACGTGGTGGTGGACATCCGATGGTATGTGGACAACCAGACGACTGGAACGTACAATTCGTACGCCACTTCTACTTTTATATATGATTCGTATGGGAGGTACATGCCTTCCCCTACCCGCTTCCCCTCTGCAGCAAACGGTGCCGGCTTTAAACCCTTGGCCGATTATGTGCATGGCAAAGGCTTGAAATTTGGAATTCATATTATGCGTGGCGTTCCCAAAGTGGCTGTCACCAACAATTTACCCATAAAGGGAACGGACAAAACTGCCGCCAACATTTATACGACAGCGGACCAATGCACTTGGCTGCAGGATAACTATACTGTTTTGGCGACTCAGGTTGGAGCGCAGGAATATTACAATTCCATCTTTGAACTTTATGCTTCCTGGGGTGTAGATTTTGTTAAGATTGACGATTTATCCAGACCCTATCATCAGGATGAAATCGACATGATCCGCAAAGCCATTGACACTAGTGGACGGCCCATCGTATTAAGCATGTCTCCCGGAGAAACACCGGTCGAAAAATTCAGCCATGTAAAAACACATGCCAATATGTGGCGTACAGTGGATGACTTTTGGGACAACTGGAGTCAGTTGAATTATCAATTCAATGTGTGCAGTAAATGGGCACCTTATGTTGCTCCTGGCACTTGGCCGGACGCGGATATGCTTCCTTTGGGGCATATAGCCATTCGTGGTGAACGAGGTGTGGACCGACAGAGCAATTTTACGCAGGATGAGCAATATACCTTAATGACCTTGTGGTCCATTTTTAAATCTCCGCTTATGTTCGGAGGAAATCTACCCGACAATACTGCCTTTACCAAAGGCCTGCTGACCAATGAGGAAGTACTTGACATGCATCATTATGCTGTCAATAATTGTCAATGGTCCAATACGGACGTCCAGATTACATGGACCGCAGACGACCCCAAAACTGGTGATAAATACATGGCTTTGTTTAACAATGGTGGTGATGGTTTCGTCAATACCAAAAAGGTATTGTATCGGAGTGGTACGGTTTCCAGACTGACGGACAATTACAGTGTACAGGTGGATGTGGCTCTTCCAACCGGTAGCAATTCCTTGTATCTGGTGGTGAACGACGGGGGCGATGGATTCACCAACGACCATTCCGACTGGATCAATCCAGCAGTGTATAAGGCGAACGGAGATTCCTTGTTGCTGACTTCGCTGACTTGGGAAATGGCGACGGCAGGTTGGAATTCGGTGGTTAAAAACAAGAGTGTCAGCGGTGGAACGCTGAACATCAAGGGTATCACGTATGCCAACGGTATCGGTACCCATGCCAAATCGGTCATCTTATTTGCATTACCTGAGGGGTATGTTCGATTTAAAGCGATTGCCGGACTGGATGTCGGTGGAACAAACCAGACTGGCGGTGCGACGGTGGAATTCTTGGTTGCAACGCAGGATCCTACTGTCAGGACGGTTGATGTGAATAAGGCTATTGCCAATACGGGTCGGATCAGCCGGACGTTTCAGCGGGCAGGAAAAAAAGTAGCGGCAGACATCACCGGTGCCACCAAACTGTATCTGGTGGTGACCGATGCCGGGGATAATCTCAATTACGACCATGCGGACTGGATTTCGCCGGCTATTTACAAGCCGAACGGAGATTCCATATTGCTGACTTCGTTGACTTGGGTCAGTGCCACAAGCGGATGGGCAAGTGTTGTCAAGAATAAAAGTCTGGACGGAAATGCTTTGAAAGTGAATGGAGTGAACTATGCCAACGGTTTTGGGCTGAATGCAAACTCCATCATCCAATTCAATTTGCCGGAAGGTTATACAACTTTCAAGTCGTTCTGCGGATTTGATGATGAAGTCTTGAGCGCGGCCAACGGTGTGACCGTGGAATTTCTGGTTTTCACGCAGGATCCGTCCATTTCAAAAGTGGTGCCGATGACGGTGGATCTGCCTTCGTTGGGATTCAACGGGGATTGTTTGATTCGCAATTTGTGGGCGAAAAAGGATACGGGAACGTTTTCGGGCAGCCAATTTATTCCCTCCATCAAAACGCATGGTGCCGGACTGTATCGGATTTCGGCTTTGAACCGTTCGGCAGAAACTTCGGTGAACCTTTCAACTTCTGCTTCGATGGCTTCATCGACCGATACGGTGTTACTGGACGTTACAGTGACAAAGACAGGTTCAGCCGTAGCGCAACCGACGGGTTCATTCGTCATCACCAACAACGATACACTGGTGGGCATTGTTCCGGTTGACGAACAAGGCAAGGCGGCTTTCCGAGTGGTTGGATTGACGGACGGTGCTCACGTGTTCAAGGCGCAGTACAGTGGTAACACGACGTATACATCACAAAGTTCCAACACAGTGACGGTTGAACGGGCACCTGTATCGACTTCGCGGGTATTTAAAGGCAAAACCAAAATCGCGGTAATTACGCAGAATCACCACAACTATTTGAGTGGGACGAAAACGGGGGACAAAATCTTTTTGTACAATTCCTTGGGGCAGCTCATCACCTCGTTTATCGCACCAACGGATATGGTCGAACTCAATCATTCAGGCATCACGTTGATTGAGGTGCGATCTGGAAAGGACCATTATTTGTTGAAGACGGTGCTGTAATTACTAACTATTTGAACCAGAATTAAGCAATTCTTGCGTACCTTTAATGTCTAAGATAAAACGCTATGTACAATTTTGATTTTTACAATCCTACAAGGATATTTTTTGGAAAAGACAGGCTGGATGTCATTGACAGTCAGGTACCTGCAGATGCGAAAGTGTTGATTACATACGGTGGCGGAAGTGCCGTCAGGAGCGGCCTCATCGGTAAAGTGAAAGCAAGTCTGGGGAGCAGAAAGGTTTCGGAATTCGGCGGCATTGAACCGAATCCGCAATATGTTACCCTGATGAAGGCGGTGGAAGTGGTTCGTAGTGAAAATATTGACTATGTACTGGCAGTTGGCGGTGGCTCGGTCATTGACGGCACCAAGTTCATCACGTTGGCTGCCAATTACAACGGTGTCGCAAGTGATTTGCTGAAATTAGGCTTCGGTGGAGTACCCCGCGAGGTGGTGAGCAAGACCACGCCCTTTGGAGCGGTTCTAACTTTACCGGCCACAGGTTCTGAGATGAACGACGGAGCGGTAATCAGTTTTGAACACGGTAAGTTCCCAGTGATGTGCGAATTGTCCTATCCGAAGTTTTCTATTTTGGATCCCCAGCTCACATATACCCTGCCCAAAATCCAGGTAGCAAACGGCATCGTGGACGCGTTCATACATACTACAGAGCAATACATGACCTTTCCAGTGGATGCTAAAATTCAGGACCGATGGGCAGAAGGTATTCTACTGACACTTATTGAAATCGGAGCGACTACTTTGGCTGAACCCGAAAACTACGATGCTCGGGCCAATCTGGTCTGGAGCGCCACCATGGCGTTGAACGGCATCATCGGTGTGGGAATACCGCAGGACTGGACCACGCACATGATCGGGCATGAACTGACGGCCAAGTTCGGTATCGACCATGGTCAGACGCTGGCCATCGTGTATCCGGCTGTGATGGATGTGATGCGGGTGCAAAAACAAGCCAAACTGTTGCAATATGCCGAGCGCGTGTGGAACATCACCACGGGTTCAGCCGATGAAAAGATAGATTTGGCGATACAGAAGACAATCGGGTTTTTTGAAAGTTTGGGCATCAGGACGAAGCTTTCACAGTATGGTGTGACCAAAGATCAAATCGGGGACATTGTTGATATGTTGAAGGCCCACGGCATGACCAAGCTAGGTGAAACGCAGGAAATTACGTTGGAGGTTAGCCGGAAAATTTTGGAGAAGGCGTTTTAGTGAATAAAAGTTACCTTTTAAATCAATTATTAGTACACATTTATTAACAGTTCAAAAAAAAAATGTATTTTTGGAGTTTACTACCTTAACCTTCATCAAATAGGAAGCCATCACCTATTTTTTAAGACTGCATAATTGTTTTTGAAGAGATTCATCAATATAAATCAAGAAATATGCAAAGATGTTTACTCCTTTTGTTTTTTGTAATTTCTTCAACGTTGTTAGCTGTTTCTCAGATTTCGGTTTTGTCTTTTAAGGCTTTACCAAACGATTTGACGGCCCGTCTCAAAGAAACAAAAGAATTGGATCAAAATGGAGAAGTCTGTGCCATTATTAAGGTTGTTTCAACAGAGACTGGCTTTAACTTTGACACGGGAATGAGTGGGATCGTAAAGACCGTTCAGAAACCTTCAGAAATATGGGTTTATGTTCCAAGAGGGACGAAGCGGATAACCATCACCCACGAGAAATTGGGTATGCTGAGAGATCATATCTTGGGTCAAGCCATTGAAGCTGCTTGTGTGTATGAACTTGTTTTGACTTCCGACAAAGTGGTCAATACGGTGGTCAAACGCGAAACAGAAACTCAGTATCTGACCATCATTTCTAATCCAGATTCTGCAGACATTTTCATCAATGACCAACCGGCAGGGAAAACGCCCTTTTTGAGAGAGATGGTTCTTGGGAATTACAAATGGAGCATTCAAAAAGAGCTCTATCAATCGGATGGTGGATTTGTTGATTTGAAGGGTGGTGAGGCTGTCTCTCTTTCTGTACCGCTTAAGCCTGATTTTGGAAGCCTTACAGTGACGTCCACTCCCGAATCAGGAGCGCAAATTAGTCTGGATCAACAACCCACTGGAAAGCAAACACCCTACACTTTTGAAAGAGTTCCAACTGGCACTCATGGGGTTACTGTAAGTCGTGATATGTTCGTAACCACCAAAGCATCCGTTTCAATCAGTCCTGAGGATTCAAAAATTATCAATATCAAAATGGCTCCAACGTATTCGGATGTGAGTATTCAGACTGATCCCCCTTCTGATATCTATATCAATGGCGATTTGAAGGCAAACAATATCTGGAAAGGGCGCTTGAATATGGGTATCTACAACTTTGAAGCCCGCTTGGATAAATACACCAGTGCCTTGCAAAAACAACAGGTCGAAACTGGTGTTCCTCTCAACATCGTATTAAGGCCTACGCCTCGTTATGGAACAGTAAAGATCATTTCCAATCCTTTTGGTGCGACTATAAAACTCAATGGAGAAGAAATTGGGAAAACACCTCTCAACGTTAAAAACAAACTGATAGGAGACTATACTTTAGAGCTTTCAAAAGAGGGATACGGAGTTTTAAGGAAACAAGTCACCATTTCAGATCTGACAATCACAGAAATAAACGAACAATTAAGTTCGGGAGTGAATGTGAATTTTACAACAAATCCTTCGAACGCAAGATTGACCATTGATTCAAAATTTGTAGGAATGACACCTTACACGGGTCTAGTAAATTTGGGTGCGCATCGTATCCAGATATCCAATGGAAATTTGTTCACAAATATTGACGAGACAATCAATATCACAGAAAATCAGACTGCTTTCACCTACAATTTGACGACCAAAGGAAAGAATCTGAGCATCACATCCAATCCTGTAGGTGCACAAGTGTGGTTGAACAATCTGTACCACGGTACAACACCGATTAATGAATACCTCGAGTTCGGCGATTACCCCATCCAACTCAAGAAAGATAAGTATACTACGTTTTCTTCTACTCTTTATTTGCGAAATACGACGCCGGACCAGCTTGCATATAAAATGGAGCCAGTACCGAATACCTTGGATTATGGATCGAATGATAATGCTTATACAAACCGGAATGCCGTTAGGCAGCAAAGGGTCTCCAACACACCCTCAAATAAAGAAAACGCATCTTCTATAAAAGACTTTACATCTTTTGGCTTATATGTCAACACCCAGAGTATTTCATTTTCAAATGATACGTATCTTTCCAATATTGAAAACGGTGAAATTGTAGAGACTGCGGGTATGGGTATGGGGATGTACCTGCATGCCTACCCAACCAGAATTGACGTTTGCGGATTGATGACCAACTTTGATCTGCCATCGTGGAATCTGGATGACGAGGGCTGGTCGCTCTTTCATTATGCTGCAGAAGCCTCGATTTCAATGGATATCATTCATCTTGGCAAATTCTTTTTTCTATATGGTGGACTTGGATATCAGGTTTCATCCCTGAGACTCACAGACGAAAATAGTGAAGATCTATCGGTGATGAATACATCTTCGCCTTTCGCAAAAGTTGGTGCTCAACTGCTATTAAGTAGATTATCCCTTTTTGGCGAATACAATTACCACATTCTGACAAGCAATAAAGCTGATAATCGTCAAATCAGATTTGGCATGGGCATAGATTTTCACTAAAAAACATACAATATGAAAGCAAAAAAATTATGTTGGTATGTGGCAGCTCTTTTATTGATTGGTTTGCCCTCCTGTGAAGACTTGGACAGTGTGTATTTGCATGACCTATTTGTGGAAAAACAGGTTGAATATACGTTGAACATCAGCATCAATAATACGTCTTTGGTGAGTAGTTTGATCGATCCTTATGATGATCTTCCGTATTTTATTGGTGGAGAGGTGGCTTCTGGATATTTTGTACGTACAAAACTTTTCATTTATGACTCGAATGGCGATTTATGGGGCAGCAGCACGGATTACAATAGTTCATTCAACACCTTAGTTGAAAAACAGGCTACGATGTCACCGGATGATTATACGGTAGTCACTATTGTGGATATTACATCAGATACGCTGGACACGTATTGGCAGGTGTTAGAAGAATCCACTTTGAATACCCTACATACATCGACAAGTATCTGGGGCCAAGATTCTTACGGCATTCTGGCCTATAGCATCAAAACGGCGAGCCTCTCAGATGCCAATGCCAGCATTTCCATGTCTCCGTCGCATTTAGGTGCATTGTATTCCATTTTCTTTAGCAATGTAAACTACAACAGTATTAAAAACATTTATTATTCGGTTAACATAGATCCAGACTCTTTCTCTCCTGATAGCAGGCAGTATAGCAGATTATTGAACCGATACCAGTATAATAATCTACCCTTTACAGGGACCTATACTGGATATTATACGACAGCGTACTTGCTACCGAAATCTAGTGGGCTTACATTCTCCTATATATTGGAGGATGCCTACCAAAATCAGATTGGATCCACTCGTTCTATTACGCTTTATCCCTATGCCAACCAGCATAAACTCTTAACAATTGATGTAACTGCCAATACAACCAGCACGACTGTACTTGGTCCCCGACTTCTAAATGCACCTATTGGAAATGCCAATACTGATAAGAGTAATAGAACTTCGGTTTACTTCAATAGTAATGATCATAAAGCCCGTATCTCAACCCAAAGTGAAATAGTTCGATAATCTGTTTAGTTATTTCTTTGATTGTTCCTATGATGAAAAAAATCTTCATTTTTTGGATATTGGCTATTTTCGTATCAGTCAATCTTTCAGCTGAAATCACTGTAAAATCGTTCACCAAGTTAGAAACAGATCTTACAGCAAAAACATTTGCTTCCAAGAAGGATCAGAATGGAGATGTTTGTGCCATTATCAAAGTGGTTACAACCCAAAAAGGGTTTTCCTGGGATCCTGATGCATTGGGGATAGTTTCTATTGTTCCAAAGTCTAGCGAATATTGGTTATATTAGTCGGATGAACCACTTATTTCTTTAGTAATTCAATTATTTTATTATACAATAGCCTTTCGTCAACAGGTTTTGAGATGTAATCATTCAAGCCAACAGCTTTGCATTTTGCTAAATCAACGGTGGTTACATCGGCCGTTAAAGCGATGATGGGGATTTTAGAATTCATTGTATTGCGAATGTATTCAG
>Ga0209430_1001508_pt1 | contig 17066 bp, 16 predicted proteins | sample BarGraIncub1133A_FD_184504 | JGI IMG/M metagenome (GOLD analysis project Ga0209430, IMG submission 184504) | Arctic peat soil microbial communities from Barrow, Alaska - Barrow Graham LP Incubations 11-33A (SPAdes) (version 2) | ecosystem: Environmental > Terrestrial > Soil > Wetlands > Peat... | reverse complement strand
ATAATGAGCAAAATAGTTTATACAATTTAGCTTCCACGGAGAGGTGTCCGAGTGGTCGATGGTGCCTGACTCGAAATCAGGTGTACGGCAACGTACCTAGGGTTCGAATCCCTACCTCTCCGCCACTATCATAACTAGCTGAAAAAGCTAGATAATTTAGCCCTTGTACCCCCGGTCGGTACACTTTTAGTACACCACGTACTATAGTGTATCTACCTGAGGATACGGGTATGTCACGCCATCATTTATCATGTTCTAGCGGTTACTTTTACTACAGGATTAAGATACCTGTAGACCTAAAGCATCTCTTTCCTTCACCAATAATCAAAAAATCCCTCAAGACAACAGATATAAAAGCGGCAAGGTGTATGGCTGTAGGCATGGAGTACAAGGTACAACAGACCTTTACTATGTTGCGCACAGGCATGCTCACAGACGATTTGATCCGTGGGCTGATAGCTGAATTGTATCCACGTCTCAAGTCTGTGGAGCCTGTAGGGGAGCTGCTTTCATCGTTAATAGGTGATTACGTCAAGGCTAATGAGGACAAGTGGACCCATAAGACCAAGATCGAGGTAATGAGCTGTCATAGGCTGATAGTGGATGTCATGGGTGATGTTGATGTTAAGGGCATCAGTAGGCAGATGGTCATTGATTTCAAGGATACTATGATCAGGCTACCGTCAAACCTCTACAAGATACACGCAGGAAAGACCATCCAGGAAGTGCTTATGCTGGCTGGTATCGCTCCGATGAGTACGACATCTGTAAACAAGCACATATTAAGGTTAAGCGCCCTGTTGGGCTACGCTGTCAAGGAAAGCATCATACCAGCAAACCTGGCTCAAGGAATGATGATACCAGAGAAGCGTAGGAGTGATGAAGAGAGGAAGGCATATTCTCTTGAAGACCTGCAAAGTATTGTAGCGAATCTTCCACGTACACAAGATAGACCTGATCGGTTTTGGGTGCCGCTTATATCAATGTTTACAGGCATGAGACTTGATGAAATATGCCAGCTCTACCTGGAGGATGTCCAGCTGGTAGATGATGTATGGTGCATTAGTATTAACGATGAGAAGGACAAGAAAGTTAAGACGATCACTGGTAAGAGAATTGTTCCGGTGCATCCGGTCCTGTTGTCATGTGGGTTCATTAAATATATAGATAGCTTACGTAAGGCTGGTGTTCCGAGGCTATGGATGGATCTAAGGTGGAGACCGTCTGACGGGTATAGTAATGCCTTAGGGAAGTGGTTTCAGGTGTTCAACCGAAGGCACGTAACAGACGATCCCAAGAAGGTGTTCCATAGTATGAGGCACACACTGGCAGACACGCTTAAGCAAGCCGGTGTTCAAGAAGTGGTAATAGCCGAGATCATGGGTCATGCAAACGATTCTATGAGCATGAGCAGATATGGTAAGCGGTATCAGCCGAAAGTGCTCTTGGATGCCTTGATGAACTTGGACTATGGAGTGACAGTACCGAAATGGAATATGTAGGAAGGGGCTTTGTCCCTTAGTTGTCGGTAGGTATGATTGCGCCTCTTATTCATGACGCCGGTTTAAATGTGACATCGTCTACTTTGGTTTTGGGTGTTGGTGGTATTGGTTTTGGTGGTGGAGAGTTGTTCTGGTGTAATTCGGTATTGAGATTATGATTGGTCGGTAGCGGTGTCGAGAATGCTAAGAGTGTTGTTTTCGTGTCTGTAGTCGAGTATTCCGGTGTTAAGCTGTCGCGCTATCGCTTGCCTCCTCCCTCTTCATGTCATACGATGAGGCCGTATGTCATTCATCACGAGGCTGTTATAAATCTGGTCGTTGGAACCTGTTGTACCCTTCCTGATAGATGATCTTTGTGGTATCTGTAAAATACATTCGGAAGTTATTTCCCCGTAGCTATTCACAATAGGTAGCTGTAAGTGCTTGTAATATAAGCTATTACAATGGATAGGTTATCCATTGTGCTGTTGAATAGGCTTGCAACATCTTGTAATAATGATGTTTGTAGTGAATGTATAAAAGTAACCATGCAGAAGGAGTCAAACCATGATTGACGACTTTATCACCTTCAAGCTGTTCGATAAATATAACTACCGGAGAATGGGACTTGTAGGTGACTGGTCTCTTGGGGATGCAGTCCTTGTACTTGCAAGCTTCGATATGCAAACTAACGGGCTCTGTGAATTGAAGGATGCCGCTGAACATCAAAGCAGACTGTATAACGACTACGTTGCTTATGTCATGAGCCTTATTGATTCTGGCAAGCTCAAGCATGATGAAGACAACAATCTCATCAACAAAGATGAATTATTAGAGCTAATGGAAGCCAATAATGTATTGAAGCTGGATGTCGCTAAGCTGAAGAGGTTTTTATCATGTGAAGAGGAACCGAATACATCAATTCCGGTGGAAGAGATCACACATGTTGCAGCTGTTACTACGCTTGATGTCGAGAGTATGACTTGTATTGAGAAGGATGCTATATGCGCAGAAGAGTTACCCAGGGTCGAAAGCTGTCACGTATCTGATGCTATTCATAGAGATGAGCATACAGTAGAAATTGTAGGGGATGGGGCGAATAGATGTACCGATGAATCATCTGACTCCCAATATCGTTTCATAAAGCATGGACTGGGCTGGAATATTCTGTTTGGCAGTACGAAGCTCGATGGCGTCAAGCATTCTGTTGGTATGGACTACATAAAGCTACTACTCCAGTGTCCATATACTGATATTGGGGTGCTGGAGTTACAGTCAATGATGAACCCTGCTACGATTAGAGGTAGCCGGGAGCGTATGCTTGAGGAATTTAATAGTGATGATGGGGAGGAAGGCACGGATAAACCTGAGTTTGCAGATTCTGATATAAAGGTGTTAGTTAGCTTGTCAGATGAAAAGCGCAAAGAATTAATCATATATACTACGCAAGTTAAAGAGTTGAAAGCTAAGCATGAAGAGGCCAGGCTGAATAATGAGACATCTGAAGTGACCCGCCTGAATGGGTTGATATGTATGCTTAAAGACCAAGCAGAAACCATATTAAAATCAAGGACAGATGACCCCGTATTAAATGCAAACAGAAAAAACGTATGGAAAAACATACGGGATGCCAAAGTCAACATACAAACATTTGAACTTGAACATGGGTACTCAGAGACTCCCACATTCAACTACCTGGATAAGTACATCGAAACTGGATACACGTGTAAATACAATCCCCTTGTGGAAGATCCTATCTCTTGGATATTTTAGTACTTTATGTGAATGCTACTTTTGAAGTAGCATTCTTAGATTGATATGCTACCCCCACCGTAACAATCTCTCCAGCAAAAGTATCCCTTATAAGGTAGAGGCAAAGCGAACCACCCGACAGCATCCTAGGCAGTCTGTCAGTGAAGCTGAACCTACTACACTTTGTAAGGAGTAATACGATGTCAGTTCAAAACCTCACCCCCGTAGTAGATTCCACCCAGGCCGCAGCACAGACAACCACCCCGAACCCAACCGACAATACTATTATGTCGGACACTCCCGCACCAGATGTTCCTGCCATCAACCAGGAAGTCACCGACCCTGCTCCATCAGATCAAGAAGTACCTGGTGGAAGCGTTACCCCTGCTGTCAGTTCCATTAACCCCGAAGTCGTTGCACTGTTGGTTGCTATGCTTGCTAAGGCAACTGGAAGCGCATTCTATATGAGCAACGACAAGCGTGTCGCTGTACTGAAGGAGGCGTTGAACATTCCTGTGTCGGACGATAAGTCCTTCCAGCAGTTTTTCAACCATGCGGAAAAAGACTTGGTTACAGCGTCCTACCAGAACGCCCGTAAGAATGGTGGAACCCCTGTCGAAGTAACAACCGCTATGGTTATGGCTGCTGCCCACGAGAAGTATGTCGCTAAGCATGGCAAAAGGGCAATCGTCAACGAAGAGTACACTGTTTAGTAACTGCACTCATGACGGGGGAGCAATCCCCCGTACATCACTTAATAGGAGCCAAGCAATGATACCAATGTATAAACTTTCAATAATAGGCAATCCGATCCTGGACGGCTACCGTCCGTCCGACCCTTCTTCGTCCACACCACCCAGGCTGCATCTAACCGAGAACGAATCCATGAGCGACTATGGCAATGCACAGCGGTTCATCCATCAGCACGGCAGTAAAGTGTTCTACTGTCGAGCAGAAGATACTTGGTATTTCTGGGACGGTAGAGTGTGGAAGCCTGATACACATAATCAGATCGAGGTGTTTGCTCAGAACACCGCACGTAGCATTTTCGAAGAGATTAAGTACATTCAGGATGTCGGCTTTAAGACCGCTCTTGAGAAGTGGGGGCGCGGAAGCTTGAACCATGCTCGCTATGTAAAGATGCTGAAATCTGCCAGTTCTCACCTGCCGGTTTCGCTGGAGCGTTTCGATAATGATAAAGAGTTGCTTGGGGTCGGTAATGGAGTGATCGACCTGAAGACCGGAGAACTGTTACCGCCAAGGCGGGAGTACATGATTAGTAAGTTGTGCAGTGTGAACTATGATCCGGCTGCTAAGTGTCCGAGGTGGATCAGGTTCATCGAAGAGATCTTTGCTGGTAATGTTGACCTCATTCGGTTTGTGAAAAAAATGGTTGGCTATTGGTTAACTGGCATCGTTAGCGAGAAGTGCTTCTTCATTCTCTTGGGAGAAAGTGGCGATAACGGAAAGACCGTCTTTATAAAAGTATTGATTCAGCTTTTGGGTGATTACGGCATTGATATGCCAATGGATAGTCTGTTGAGAAGGAAACCTGGTGCACAGAGTAATGATATCGTTCGGCTTAAGGGTGCACGGTTCATATCGTGCTCGGAAGCCAACAAGCAGTATTACTTTGATGAAGCCCTGGTAAAGCGTCTGACTGGTAGCGATCCCATTACCGCAAGGGCATTGTACAAAGAACACATAACCTTCCAGCCTGAAGGTAAGATCGTTATTGGAACTAATCAGATCCCACGGTTCGATAAGGAAGATACTGCTTTTGATAATCGTATTAGGCAGATCCCTTTTGACGTAACTTTTAAAGACGGTGCAAAAGACCCCAACCTGTATGAAACACTTCTTGGCGAACTGGAAGGAATTCTAGTGTGGGCTGTTGAGGGCTGCCTGTCGTGGCAGCAAGAGGGACTTGGGACTGTACCTGTAACGGAGTCAATAAAACATGAAGTCCGGCCTAACAGCGACTTGGGTAACTTTATCGAGGTCTGCTGTGAGTTTGCTGATAACTTACAATGCAAATCGAGTGACCTTTACGAAGCGTACCTGACATATCACGAAGCGAGTGCTGACAGCACGGAACCTTTAAGTAAAACAGTATTCGGTAGTGAACTCGGGAAGTTGGGGATAATAGCCACTCATCATAGGGATGGTAACTACCGTGTTGGAATCTCTCTAAAAGGTGAAGCTACCAGTGAACCTACTATGACACCGTAGTTTCATTAAATGATCTGGTAACTATGTTGGCCCCCTTAATTGGGGGCCTCTATACCGTTATCTCTATTTATAAGAACTTTTGTGAACTCTGTGAATACGTGAAGGCTATTATTTCTAAAAATTATTTCTTTTGAAAAAAACTTTAAAAGTAACCTTCACAGACTTCACACCTTCACAGTATTAATAATATAAGTTAATGCTCTGAGTAAAACATCAGCGTCTGTAGTGAACTTCAATAGTGTAAAGCCCGGTTCCAAGCCGGGCTAATCACTTATAATAGGTTATTTTACCCTCATAGTATTGAGCACAATCAAAGCGGCCCACTTCAGCTGGTAATGTATCCTGATAGCCGATCAATGCTAGAAGAGGACACTGGTAAAAGTGAAATATTAGTAGGGACGACCTCAGGGGGAGTCTATCACTTAATCCGATATAAGGGGCTTTCGTGTAGTACTTTTATTGCTCTGGTAATTACCCCTACCGACCACTTTTACAATGTTAGCCGCTCGTCTGAACTCGCTCTCTTGAGCTGGCTGGTATTGGTGATCTATTCATAGAGCCAGCAACACATATGCAATAAACCCTGGTAGAGAACCTGATGATTGAGCCTGTGTTAACGCTATCGACAACCAACTAACGTCACTAACGGCCAAACATATTAGGACAAATTCACAGCATCCTCACTATCCCATTCATTAACTTAGTTAGAGGCGTACAGGGCGAATACGGAAGCCTGATGTATGGTTTCAAGCATGTAGTTCCCCTCCAAGTTTGAAAATAACTTGTCTGGTATATACAGGCCAAACATACAGCAGAACCAAAAAGAAAAAACCAGGGGCTATCAAAGTTTCTGTCACTATATCAGATTGCTTGTGCGGATCATGGAGCCTCGGTAGTGGTAAAATGGGTCCTACTTTTGTGGAGCATACGCGACCCCGCTTCGATTTCTGCGCTAGTGTATGCTTTTAATGAAAGTCATTAGCAGAAAACCTCATAACCTCTGCGTGTTTAGCATGGTAACTCAGCTCAATATCTGATAGGTATATCACGTTAAAGAATCACACATGTCAGACCCAACCCAAAGGCTAAACGTGATAAGGGTGGTTGGTAGGATCTACTGAAGCCTGATGTGTGTTTTCAAGCATGTAATAATTGCTAAGTTCTGAAAGGGAGTGTAATGGCAAAGAACGAGCGTAAAACCGAGAACGTAGTGCGCGAGGGATTACGTATATGTGGGTTCTACGATCCAGCATCAGACATTCAAGTTGAGGAACAAAAGAGTAATATAGAGGATGTCAAGCAGTTGATGAAGACTGCTAGTAAGTCTGGCGGTGGTGGTGGCGGTGCGCCTGAGTTTATCATTAGTGCTCCAAGTTCATCTGACTTTTTACTTATCATAGAATGCAAAGCTGAAACGAAAGACCATGGCAGTCCTCTGTTTGCCAGTCTCCTTAGCGGACTAGCTTTCACAGAAGAAGATGACGCTAAAGCGAAGAGGACACAGCGGTACGCAATAGACGGTGCTCTCCATTATGCAAAGTCATTGTCTCGTAAATTCAATGTTATCGCAATCGGCGTGAGTGGTGAGACCAAGAAGTCTGCATTGATATCCACTTATCTTTGGCCTAAGGGTGGTAGCAAACCTAGCGAATTACGCGCCAAAGATGGTGCCGCATTAAATGGTTTCATACCTTGGCCGGACTACATTGAGCATGCCACGTTTGATCCAACTGTTCAGAAGCTCAGATTCGATGAATTAATGAGCTTCGCTGCTGACCTGCACGAATTTATGAGAGACCATGCAAAGCTTACGGAAAGTGAGAAACCACTACTTGTTAGTGGCACTTTGATTGCGTTGAGAAACAAAGCCTTCGTTGCATCTTATGGCGTTCAAACACCTGTTCAGCTACAGAAAGATTGGATGCGTGTCATTCAAGAAGAAATCCAGGCTGCTAATATTCCCCAAGCTAAAAAGGATAACATGACACAACCTTACTCAAGCATTGGGGTCCACCCCGAATTGGGCAAGGCAACAAAGTCGTATCCAAAAGGTCCATTGCACGAACTTATAGACAGGCTCAATAGCAAAGTCTGGCCATTCATTAGCGTTTATCACGACTTCGACGTAGTAGGGCAGTTTTACGGGGAGTTCCTTAAGTATACTGGTGGCGATAAGAAGGCGTTGGGTATTGTGCTTACGCCCAGACATATCACAGAGCTTTTTGCTTTACTGGCTAATGTAAGTAAAACCAGTAAGGTCTTGGACATTTGCTGTGGTACCGGCGGGTTTCTTATATCAGCAATGCATCGAATGTTCAAAAGTGCGACTAAAGATGCTGAAAAGGAAAGGATTAAGAAAGAAGGTTTGGTAGGTGTTGAGCAGCAGCCTAACATGTTCGCTCTGGCAGCTTCCAACATGATCTTACGTGGTGATGGCAAGGCAAATCTATATCAAGGTAGCTGTTTTGATGATGCTATCACGCTTGCGATAAACAAACACCAATGCGATGTTGGTATGATTAATCCACCTTATAGCCAAAGCGATACTGATCTTCATGAATTGCGATTTATAAGGCACATGCTAGATTGCTTGCTGCCTGGAGGCACTGGAATTGCTATTGTTCCGGTGGGATGCGCTTTAAGCGCCAACGGTTTGCGTGCTGATATACTTAAAGAGCATACACTTGAAGCCGTTATGTCTATGCCAGACCAACTTTTTTATCCGGTCGGAACAGTTACATGTATCATGGTATTTACAGCACACAGATCTCATGCAAGTGAGAACCGCAAGACTTGGTTTGGATATTGGAAAGCTGATGGGTTTGTGAAAAGTAAACTTAAAGGTCGTATCGACTTAAATGAGACTTGGCCAAACATTCGCGACAGATGGGTAGAAGCATTTCGCAATCGTGAAGTTCATCCAGGTGAAAGCGTTCTACAAAGAGTCACAGCAGAAGATGAATGGTGCGCGGAAGCATACATGGAGACGGACTACTCGAAGATAAATTGTGAAGACTTTGAGCGCACTGTTCGTGATTATACAATATTTAGAGTTCTTGGTTCTCAACAAGATGCTAGTGATGAAACTGAAACAGTGGAGGCTGCATAATGGAACTTGTAACCTTGTCATCGTTGTTCAGTGTTACTTACGGAGTGAATCTTGAACTCAACAAGATGTTAGTCGATGAAAACGGTATTCCATTCGTTGGCCGATCAGATCGAAATAATGGTGTAACCGCACGTGTATCACTAATGACAGGTGTCGCTCCAAACCCTGCCGGAACACTCTCTGTTGCTGGTGGTGGATCTGTGCTTGCTACATTCCTTCAACTTGAACCGTATTACTCGGGGCGAGACCTGTTCTATCTAACTGCCTTAGCGCCAATGACAGACGACCAAAAGCTCTACTACTGCGCTTGTATCAAGTCAAATAGGTATCGCTACAGCTATGGGAGACAGGCAAATAAGACTCTCAAAGAGCTGCTAATTCCGGCTTTGGATGATATGCCTGAGTGGGTAGAGGGAGGACTTAGCAGGGTCATATCTAACTTTTCTACTCGCCTCAAAAACATTGCGATATAGTTGGTAATAGCTTAGTCGAGAAAAACGTATAGAGAGGTATGGGTAGAGCTACAGGACAAGTTTGCAGAACAGGCCAAAGAGGTAGTAAGCAATCAGGAAGTTATTGGTGAAGCTCGCCAGAAGCTTAATGATCTTTTTAACTCTCTGATGGATAGATGCATGAGTGGACAGATCTGATTCATATTAGACAATAGAAAGGTAAGTTATTGAAATGGGAGAGACAAGTAATATATCAATAATGGCAGAACTGTTGTCAAAAGATCTGTTCACAATGTTTAAGTGGGAAAGAGTTGGTCCCATTAATATTAACTGGAGTTGCCAGAACGAACATCATAAGAAGAAGACGCATCCTTCTGACGTTGTTTTATGTTATCCAGAGCCTTATCGCAACAGGACAACATATGTGAACTGTGACCTAAAGAGTTATGCAAAAGGCTCTATAGCAGCAGGGTCTATTATAAATAGTATAGAGAGCCTGGCATTGGCTGTAGAGTGCGCCAATGTAAGTCAAGACTGGCAAAAGCAATATCTAAAGTATAATGAGAGTAATGCTGAAATTGTGGGTCTCTTGTTCATTTACAATCATGATGGTCTCTTTGATAAAGACTTTGATCGGATGATCCGTGAAGCTGCGAAGGATAAGATAAATATTCCAAAGAATGTTAAGGTTTTTGTCCTAGGACCGAGAGACATCTGTTACTTAAACACAGTCGTAAATGATGTTAAGCGAATGATTGCAGATGAAGTGATTCCGGTAAGCAGTGGAGATAGATGCTTTTATTACCCAGACTTGTATAATGAGAAGGTGATGCAAAAAGACTGGTCAGTTGCTGCTACTCTTGAAACCTTAACTGGACCTTGGCAGATGATAAAGTATAAGAAAGCTAACTCATCTGAACATGGCATTGTGATCTACTGTAAGGATACTGGCGATAGAGTTGAAGAGTTCATATACCTCATAGACTATCTATTTCATTACCAGATACTACAGAACTACTCTGATATAAGAGTCAAACTGCCAAATGCTTCATCTCATGCAGCATCAGTATTCACCCATGCGTTAAAAGAGTATACAGCTAGATATGAAGGGAACGAAGAGCTTGTAAAAAGGCTTGAATCACTATCTTATGAACCTGTTACTAATGTGATCTCTACATTCAATGAGACAGATATAGGAATGAGACTATGACTATAAAATCAAGCACTTACTATGCAACTGAAAAGGATATATTCGATTGCCTTATGTCAGCCAGACAAAAGTTCCCTATGGACGAGTTGATAGATTTGTGCAGAGCGAGAGGAATCTTCGTATCTCATCTCGAACCCAGGTCTAACCTCGTTAAATACATATCACTACTACCACATAGCTTCCTTCAATTTGATGACATTGCTGAACATGTAGAAAGCGCAACGCGAGCCGACAAAGTATCATCTGTAGTGATACCAAAGCCGGTAACTAAGACAGAGATTGGCGAAGCTACCAACTTACTTAAAGATCATTGTGAGAAGACTGGTGAGACAATAACCTTAACGCAGGTCGGTGATAAGACTCTGCTTAAAATAGCCTACTCTGAGATGGATTACTCAAAGACACGGATGAGACAGAGGCGTGATCGAGAATGCACCATTGAGCTTGAAAGCAAGGCTGATGGATTAAGAATACGTAAGCCCGTTAATGATAAAGTAGATGAGATTTATGCAACTTTTATGATGAAGCTCGAAGAAGCTAGAAAAGAAGAGATCGTACCTGAAGCTATAGACTTGTCTAGCATAACATCGCCAGAGCTTATTAATGAGTTCTTTAATATACTGATAAAGAACATAGATGGCTTTACGCTTAATGATGTTACGAGCATTAAGATCAATGCAGATACGACTTTGCCATCTGATGACCAGTATGATGATGAGGACATGGATGAAGAAGATGAATCACAAGAGCAAAAGGCTGAAGCCGAGGAACAAATGCTTGTCTTTATAAAGAGAGCGTCGCTTGATGGAGGGGGCCTGCTTAACTCAGAAGATTATAAGCGATTGGTAGAAAAAGGATTCTTTATAAGCAGTATAGTGTGGCAGTCAGTAGAAAATACAACAAGTGCACCTAAAGTTGAGTTTGAAGCACTACTAGGCAAGCCTAATGAGGGAGCAGGGTTTAAATATAATATTAGAGGTGTATACAGATGGAGGCAAGACCACCACACTTTAACACGGCGACCAATCAAGGAAGATGACAAATCTAAGTACCTTGAGCTAGTTGAAGTTGCTGCAAGAAATGCTTATAGCACTATTAAAACCAAAGTTATAACGAGTCAAGGCAATGAGTAGATATAGATGGTTTCATTGCGAATGGCCAATCCCTATAAATGATGTTGCCACTTTGCTGATGGCTAAATCTTTCAATCACGATACAGGTAGTGGATTCAAGATTGATAAAACTCGACATAACCACATATCGGGTAAATACCTAGTAAAGCATGATATAGAAGAAAATGTTAATGATCCCATTACTGGGGCAGTTACAATTACTCAAAGAACAGTATATGAAGTCGTGAACTTTAACCTTAATTCCATCAAGCCAGCCATTGAGGTTGTTGATCCTCCCAGGTCACTGTCAGGATTTATATCAGCGTTGAGTGACGCAATAAAAACGAATATCACTATTATAAATATAAGTATTGACCTTAATGACTATATAGAATTACTTAGAAAACACTTGAAAAAGACCAAAGTAACAATGATGGACTGTTCAAACATAGTCATTAACTATAACACAAATGCTAAGCTAACTATCAGTAGTGGCGATGATGTACGCCAACATCTCAGTGAATTATTAGTGCTAAGAAAGCATAGCATTGATAAGGCTAGAATAGCTTTTATGAACAATTCAGGAACTCAGTCATGGTTTGACATAACAAGTAAAGGCACGGCTAAAATCGCTGATAGGGACGCAGATGACTTGCTGCCAATATTAAAAGAATGTATCTCTGCTCTTAATTAATCAAGTTGAAGATCCTATGCCGAGACTGCCAGCAAAAGCAACCTAAGTGAGCATGAAAAGACTAAACTGATATCTGAGTGAGTATATTCTATGATCGCGATGTATCAGGTGGGTACATTATGACAAATGTTGTATCTTATATTGATGAATCTGGTGATAGCTCTCTTTGCCTAGAGAAGAACGGAGTTACGCGATACTTCGTAGTTACAGCTATATTGATAGAGCAAACAAACATTGATAGCTTCAAACAAGGCGTCTCAACTCTCAGATCTAAATTCTTCTCAGGTAGTGAGCTTAAGTCATCAAGCTTAGGGAGCATCAAACGAAGGACCGATCTGATTACTGCTATTAATGGGCTCGACTTTAGAGCATATAGCATAGCTGTTGACAAGGCAGAGGTTAGCAAACACTCGGGCTTGATTTACAAAAAACCATTCTTAAAATATATAAATGGGCTGTTGTATAAGAGGCTATTCAAAGCTCATCCTGATTTAGTCGTCTACTGTGATCAGCATGGTTACCCTGAGTTCCAGCAGTCCTTTAAAAAGTACATAGAGACGCAGCATCGACCTAACCTGTTTTCAACATGTTCTGTAACTCCTGTTGATAGCAAAGATCATGAGGGTGTTCAAATTGCTGATATAATAGCTGGATCTATAAGACATTGCCTTGAATCTAAGAACAAAGAGTTGATTCAGCTGATAAGAAGTAACTGTATCGGCATTGAGGTGTGGCCTCCACGTAAGGGCTATATCTCTTTAGAACAAGTTGTAAGTAATGATTTCGATGAAGTAGTTGAGCAATACTGCATGAACCAAGTGAAGACATTCTTGGAACGCAATATTAGCTCCAACAATGATGACAAACGGCTACAAGTATCTGTACTAGAATACTTATTGTCTAGGTACTATGGTGACAATGAATATAGCCATTGCATTACTAAGAGTATTATTAAAGGTATTGATTATGACACTGGTGATAAAAGTGAGTACTACTTCAGAACTAAGATTATAGGCGGACTCAGAGACGAAGGTGTAATAATCGCAAGCTCTTCTAAAGGCTTAAAGATACCTACAAGCGTTAAGGATCTTGGAGGCTATGTTGATGAAAGCTTTAAAAAGATATTACCTATGATGCAACGATTAGATCATGCAAGAAAGCAAATAAAGCTAGCAACACTTGACAAGTTAGATATCCTAGAAGGCAAGGAGAAGGAAAGGCAATTAATAGACTTTATGGATAGTTGCAATCTTCTGCAATAAAGTGCTTAGTGTATGATATTAGCTACTTCACACGCTTATTCACCTTACCAACCAGCTTCAATATACAGCCCCGAAGCTCAACATTCTTGATTCTTCTGAATGACTGTAACAGCTGATCCTCTTCACCAGTAAGCCTCACATGCTGCGTAGGAGCCGAACTAAAGAACTCTAATAGCGATACCTTAAGAGCTAGTGCTATCTGCTGTAGCTTGAGGATATTAAGCGTAGTGTAACCATTCTCGTACTTCTGTATCTGCTGGAAAGTAACACCCACCATCTCCGCAACTTTCTCTTGTGATAGACCCGCTTGCTGCCTTAACAGCTTAATCTTCATACCCAATTCAACCGAACTAACCACATCACCCATAGCGCACCATCCTTGACGGAAGATTACAACCATCAGTTGGTGTACGCTACCTAGCCACATTAGAAATCATGTGACTTGTAAATGTATACTCTTGGTGGTATATGGTTCTTAGTGTGTTGTCAGTTTACGCTTGGGATGGGGACTGATATGGGAATATTCTTAGTGTTTGTGCTGTTTAAGATTGGCATCATTGGAGGTATCACGGCTCTTGTGGTGTTGGGTGTAACAGCATTGTTCAAAACCATCACCAAGTAATCTCTCCGCATGAAGCGTGTATTGAAAACCATCAAAGGTATAAAGAGTGCAATAAATGTTAGAATCAATACCCAGACATTTAAACACAATAAGGCAATGTATTAGCAATAGCATTGATTCCATTGCTATTGCCGCCGCATTCCTCCCAGTCTATGCATCAGTATATTATTTCATTGGCTACATGAATAACAATGCAATAGAATTTCAAGATTTTATGCTGATATATGTAATAGGTTATTTTATCGGCTCTTTTGTATGGGAGCTTGCAGATAATATGACTAACATTAATATGGATAGCTATCTTATTAAGTGCTTATTTGAGTTTACAATAGTAACCCTATTGCTGTTATCGTTTCCTGATAGTGATTACCCTAATATTGCAACTACAATAATGCATCACTTAAGTAATATGTTAGAAACGCATGTAACAATGTCTCAAAAAATGGTTCTAGTACCCACACTAATTATAGGAATCGCAATAATCAGTATATACGTGATCAAAATAGCTGATATAGGGTGGATTATGTTGTTCTTTGCAGTTTTTTATTTATACACAATTCTAGGGCAGTACATATTTATACCATGCATTAAAGGTGTTGCTACTCTAAAGATGTTTCATTAGTTAGTAGTTAGTTTGCTAAGTGGTGTCATTATATGACTCGTAATTGGATACATTGATTAAAGATATCGACGATGAAGAAGACAAGTGAACGTAACTTAGCAAGAAGCACTTACAGATAAGCTTGATGATTATAGCAGTACTGGATTGAGGGATATGGATGATTTACTGTACATACAAATGGCTGATGTCTCAGCATTAGTCCATCACATCAAGTCGGCTCATTTACTAATCTAAAAGGTGGGTGACTCTTATGGGACTCTTTTTAGGAGGAGTTATAGTCGTAGGTGGCTTTATCGTCATGATGGTTGTCTTCTATGCATTTGGTGCATTTAAAGGAATTGATGATGACGATGATGATTATGATAAGGAAACCTCTCCTGGGAGTAATTTATTAAGAGATGGTGTGCAGGCTGCTAAAGCGGGATATCACAAAAGCGCCATAGACAGACTGACAAAGTATCTAACGTATGATGACAATAATGCAAAATGTCATGAATATCTAAGTTCGGCATACTCAAATATTCATCAATACGATCTAGCAAAGAAGCATGCTGATATCGCAATTCGATTGTCACCACACTCTCATCACGCCCATGTGGCAAGATCGCAATATTATCGGTCTTTGACTCCGCCAGATTGGCATAAGAGCCTAAGTGAAGCTAAATCAGCTATAAGCATTAACTCTGATGAATATATTGCCCATGCAGACGCAAGTATCGCATATGCAGCTATAGGTGAATTCACCTTAGCTAACTCTGAAAGAGACATAGTAAAAAGAACTAATACTGCGATGAGTGATTATCTACGTGACTGGATTAATGAATGCAGGGTATAGAATATCATATGAGCGAGAAACACATATAGAGAGGTATAAGTATAGGTAGATAGAGGCTCATTCCTCAGTATATGCGACCCGGCATCACTTTCCAGCCACAACATATCAATAGTATCATCAAGGGTCACTTCTCTAACGAGAGGTGGCCCTTTTTTCTTCTCATCAGCAGTCGGCTGCATTAACCACCAGACGTGGTGGCAAACTAACCTGGAGAGGAGACGATTATGGACGTGTATCAAGTAATTAACAGCAGGATCATGGAGTTATTGGAGAGTGGAACCGTACCGTGGAGGAAGACCTGGAACGCACAGAGTAACTATCCGAAGAATCTGGTAAGTGGGAAGAAGTATCAGGGTGTCAACGTGTTCTTGCTGGCATGTCAGCAGTATAGCAGTCCTTGGTTTCTAACATTTAAGCAGTGTCAGGATAAGGGAGGTCACGTAATCAAGGGATCTAAGAGCTGTCCGGTGATCTTCTGGAAGATGCTCGACAAGAACAACAAAGACCCGGACGAGGAGACAACCAGCAACGGCAAGGCATTCATACTCAAATACTATTCAGTATTCAACATCGAGCAGACAGAAGGGATAACTAGTTTACCAGAACCAGAAGAAACACATAATCACTTTGACCCAATCACCAAGGCAGAAGAGATCATAGCCAACATGCCGCTATTGCCAGAGATAAAATACGGGGGCAACCGAGCATACTACAGTCCCTCCTTAGATTATGTTCAGCTGAGTCATCAGCATACCTTCGATACCATAGAGAGCTTCTACGATACGCTATTCCACGAACTATCACACTCTACAGGGCATTCTAAGCGTCTTGGCAGGAAAGGTGTTACTGAGCCTTCATACTTCGGGAGTCATGAATACAGTAAAGAAGAGCTTATCGCCCAGATGTCAGCTAGTTTCCTATGTGGTCATGCTGGTATCGAGACTACCATTGAGAATAGTGCTGCTTATATCCAAGGCTGGTTGAAAGCTTTGAAGAATGACAAGACGCTCCTCATACAGTCTGGCGGGATGGCCCAAAAGGCCAGTGACTATATCCTTAATGTTAAGCCTGATGTTGTGGAGGAATCAGCATGATCACCTGCTATCAGTGCAACAAGGAACTATACGAGACTGACGATTCAGAACCCTATCAATGGGTACTGGTAGACGGCAACCTATACTGTTGGGACTGTATTGACGACAACTAAAATAAACCAAATATATAGAACGCATCAGGGAGCAACGGCTTAGAGCTTATGCTCCCTTTGCGTTTCTGGAGGATCATATGTGTAAACTTATCGACCGAATATGGGATTGATAAACTTTTCTGAGGAGGATGCTTAACATGAGCCTTCAACATTCACCGGTAGGGGATACTGCTCTATTTGTGGAACTGAGAGGGATGATAATTAGCTATTAAGTAATACTACAAATCAAATCTCAAGTACAGAGAGGCAGCGGCTTACATAAAGCCAATGCCTCTTTTGCTTTTGGAGGAACAGATGACAGATAAATATAAGAACAAACCGGCAACTGGAATCCACTCTATTGAAGAGCTCAGCAAATTACAAAACGGCACAAAGCTCAAGCTTGACTGCGGTCATCACTGCACTATCGGACACAATCTATCAAACACACTCATCATTAGTTCACTTGGCGGGGGTCGTATAGAAACCTGCTGCCA
>Ga0209430_1001507_pt1 | contig 17075 bp, 8 predicted proteins | sample BarGraIncub1133A_FD_184504 | JGI IMG/M metagenome (GOLD analysis project Ga0209430, IMG submission 184504) | Arctic peat soil microbial communities from Barrow, Alaska - Barrow Graham LP Incubations 11-33A (SPAdes) (version 2) | ecosystem: Environmental > Terrestrial > Soil > Wetlands > Peat... | reverse complement strand
CCAAAATTTTAATTAAAATGAGATTTAGATTTCCCCTTGCAGCTGGGTTAGCCTTTATGTTGCTTAGCGGTAGTGCAATTGGTCAAACCAATACCAAATTGCCGTACCAAAACACGCAATTATCTGTTGATGATAGAGTTGAAGATCTTGTTTCGCGAATGACAGTTCAAGAAAAAGTAACCCAGCTCTTTAATCATGCGGAACCGATTGAGCGATTGGGAGTCCCTGCATATGATTGGTGGAATGAGTGTCTGCACGGCGTGGCAAGAGCCGGGAAAGCGACTGTTTTCCCTCAGGCCATCGGACTTTCAGCGACATTTGATCAGGATCTTATGTTTCGTGTTGCAGATGCGATCAGCGATGAAGCGCGCGCCAAACACCACTACTTCGTTGCCAATAATGTTCATAGCATCTATACCGGCCTCACTTTCTGGACGCCCAACATCAATATTTTCAGAGATCCGCGTTGGGGACGTGGCCAGGAAACGTACGGCGAAGATCCCTTTTTGACAGGACGTATGGCTGTCAATTTTATCAAAGGCCTCCAGGGAAATGACCCAAAATACCTAAAGACCGTCGCTACAGCTAAACATTATGCAGTGCATAGCGGACCTGAATTTACACGTCACACCGATAATATTTTCGTAAGCGATCGCGACCTGTACGACACCTATCTGCCTGCTTTTAAGGCAGTAATAAGGGATGCAAATGTTCAGTCGGTGATGTGTGCGTACAACCGTTTTCGCGACAAACCTTGCTGTGGAAATGACATATTACTAAGTAACATTTTACGAAACCGTTTCGGATTTAATGGATATGTTGTTTCAGACTGTGGCGCAATCTCTGACTTTTTTACTAAAATGGGTCATCACACAACTCCCACTTCCACACAAGCCTGGGGCTGGTCGTTAGCGACAGGGACCGATCTAAACTGCGAGCAAAGCCGCACATTTCTTGTCAACAATCTCGATTCTGCAATAAATGTTGGAATGATTAACGAAAGCGACATCAACACCTCCGTAAGAAGATTATTTAGAGCACGTTTCATGCTTGGGTTGTTCGATCCGGACGATCAGGTGGCTTATTCAAAAATTCCGTTCTCAGTGGTCGGTTCCGAAAAACACCTGAAACTTTCGCAGGAAGCAGCAGAGAAATCGTTGGTGTTACTAAAAAATACAGGTATTCTTCCCCTTAAAAATGTAAAGAAAATTGCGCTTATCGGACCAAACGCCAACAACTTCGCGATTCTGATTGGCAATTACAACGGACAACCGATCCGTCCCATTACACCATTGAAAGCATTGCGCGAAAAGCTAGGGGCACAGAATGTACTTTACACACCAGGTTGTCCAATTGTTCCCGGAGTCTATGTCAATCAGGATATTATTGGTGCTGAAAACTTCTTCCATATGGAGAACGGCAAGCTAAAATCGGGATTAAAAGCAGAATACTATACCAACACAAAATTCGAAGGGACACCCAAACTTGTACAAGTCGATCCTAAAATTGATTTCTACTGGATGAAATCGCCCTTAAATAACCTTGTTGAAGACAAGTTCTCTATACGATGGAGTGGCATAATTATTCCAAAAAAGACGGGAACATACCAGTTTGGAGGGAATGTCAAACTTAAAATCGACAATGTAGTTGCAGACTCTAAAGGTGTTGCCCTCGAAAAAGGGAAGAAATATGAGATCTTAGCAGAACTTCGTGTTGTTCCTTCATCTTACACCAACAGCATTGAACCATCTGCAATCTTATCATGGGCAGATACAACACGCGACTACCACAAGGAAGCGCTCGATGCTGCCGCCAAAGCTGATGTAGTGATTTTCTGCGGAGGTATTTCAGCAGAACTCGAAGGGGAAGAGATGCCTTTGGTGATCGACGGTTTCTCTCATGGTGACCGTACTCACATTAATCTGCCTAAAATTCAGGAAGATTTGCTGAAAGATCTTTACAAAACAGGTAAACCGGTTGTATACGTCAATTTCAGCGGAAGTGCAATGGCGATGAACTGGGAAGACGAGAACCTTCCAGCCATTGTTCAGGCATTCTATCCCGGCGAAACAACGGGAACAGCACTTACGCGCCTGTTATTCGGAGAATTCAATCCTTCAGGAAGATTGCCAGTCACTTTTTATAAGTCAGAAAAAGACATCCCCGACTTTTCAAACTACGATATGCAGGGACGAACTTACCGCTATTTCAAAGGGACTCCACTCTATCCGTTTGGTTACGGCTTAAGCTATACGACATTCGAATACAGCAATCTGGTTGCCAATGAAACATCAGGAACGGCATCGCCGGTAAGTGTAACAGTTGATGTAAAGAACTCAGGAAAAGTTGATGGAGAGGAAGTTGTTCAATTGTATGTGTCAAACAAGACAGCCAAATCGGAAGTTCCGATTGTGGCTTTAAAGGGATTTCAGCGGATTAATCTGAAAAAAGGAGAGCAGAAATCTGTCACTTTCAATTTAAATCCCGAAGTTTTCTCAATAACAAACGATGACGCAAAACAAATTGTCGAACCAGGAACATTCGAGATCGCAGTTGGTGGCTCAATTCCAGGCAAAAATTCTGTTGTTAAAACATTAAAGTTAACAGGAAATACTGTTGAAATAAAGTAGAGATGCCATTAAAATAAAGAGGTGATATTTTTACCGGAAAGCGGATTGACAGTACAAATTGTCAATTACTAATCTCGATAAAGATTTCACCTCTTTTGCAATTTTATAAACCAAGTAAACCTCCATGACATGAAAAAACAGATTCACTTTATAATGCTCATTTTCCTGATAGTTGCTGGTTTTGAACTACATGCCGCACAAAACCCAAATCCAGCAATAGAATTATCTTCTGATTCTTCAGTCACTACACTTTCGCTTCCGTTTATAGGTGCGCAAGTCTTTATTGAACCGGGACAAACACCCGAAGATATCGATACCTGGTTTCGGGTGCTAAAAGAGAATCATTTCACCGTCTGCCGGATCAGGATGTTTGAATCGTATATGAAAAAACAGGACGGATCATGGGATTTCAGTCTGTTTGATAATGCATTCCGGTCAGCTGAAAAGCATGGAATCAAGATTTTTGGCACCATCTTTCCCTACACAGAAAAAACGGATATCGGAGGTTTCAAATTTCCGCGCGATGAAGCGCACCTGCAATCTATTGAATTATTTATTAAACAACTCACAACCCATTTCGGTCAATTCAAAAGTCTTTACGGTTGGGTGTTGATCAATGAACCGGGGGTTGGCGGTAAAATTCCGATGACCGAATTCACAAAGAATAAGTTGAATGAATGGAAGCAGAACCATCCGCAAAAGGAGTTCACCAATAAAGGCTTTCCAATACTTGTTGATTTGTCGGACCAGGCATTTCTCCTTGATTATAACACATGGTACCTGAACTGGATCGCCACAGAAATCAGGAAATACGACACCACACACGAATTACATGTGAATAACCACCAGATGTTTCAGAATTGTGCAGAGTATAACTTCCCCGAATGGCGTAAGTTTTTGACAAGTCTGGGTGGTTCTGCCCATGCATCATGGCATTTCGGATACTTCACTAGACAACAATATGCAGTGGCGATGTCAGCTAACAGCGAAATTGTCAGGTCGGGTGCAGGAAAACTTCCCTGGTTAATGACAGAATTACAAGGCGGCAATAATACATATAGTGGTGGTTCGCCCATGTGTCCTACCAAAGAGGAGATTGCACAATGGTTATGGATCATTACTTCCACCGAAGGAAAAGGATCGATTTTCTGGACGCTGAATCCGCGCAGTTCAGGAATTGAAGCCGGAGAATGGGCGTTACTCGACTTTCAGAATAACCCATCAGACCGAATGACAGCGGCCGCAAAGGTTGCCGAAACGATTCATCAAAACAGGGCACTCTTCGAAAACAGTAAAGAGGTAGAATCAGGAATTAACATCCTGTACATCCGGCAGTCGCTATGGGCGGAAGGTAAAATGGCAGAAGGCTCAACTCAAAATTACGAAGCCCGGAAGGTTGGTGGTGTGATGAAATCAGCCATCAGTTATTTCGAAGCATTCAGCGAGATGGGCATCAATGCGAATTTCAAGGCATTCGAAGAGTTCGATTTCGGAAAAACAGACTACAAGGGAACAACAATCATACTTGCACATCAAATCTCAATACCTGACAGTTACGCTTCTATTCTCGAAAACTTCGTCAGCAAAGGCGGAAAACTAATTGTTGACGGACTTACAGGCTTCTTCGACGAAAATCTTCACAACACGATGATTACCGGATTTCCATTTGAAAATCTTTTAGGTGGGAATATCCGTGAATTCAAACTGGTTGATAATCTGTTTAAGGTTCAGTGGAACAACTATGCAATTCCGGCACATTTATGGCGCGGATTTATTAAAGTAAAAACAGGAAAAGTTGTTGCCAATTATGAAGGAGAACCAATCGCGGTCAGGAACAATATTGGTAATGGTGAAGTATTATGGGTTCCATCCCTGATTGGTCTTGGAAGTCGGATAACAGGCGACTATACCTCCTTAATCAGGCTTTTAAATGCAGAAACCGATCAAAGTCTAGCGATGGTACCAGTCAGGTTTAAAACGGCTCAAAAGGATATGCTGATGAAAACAATCAAATCCGGCAATTCACTGATAACAGTTGTGATTAATAAACGTGATAAACCTGGTCAGGTAATGCTCGACTTCGGAGGCAAATCCCTAACTGGCAAAATACTATACTCCAACAAACAAGGAACAGTTGCAGGCAATAATCTGTTAATTGGATCAGAAGAAACGCTGGTGATTGAATGGAAATAAAAGAGCTGGTCGCAAAAGCACACTTTGATGGACACTCTCGCAATGACAACTGATTATCAAACATTGATCGCTGAGAACTAAGCAATGACAACTGATTATCAAACAATGATGTCTGAGAAGCAAGCATTAACATCTGATTATCAAACATTGATCGCTGAGAACTAAGCAATGACAACTGATTATCAAACAATGATGTCTGAGAAGCAAGCATTAACATCTGATTATCAAACAATGATGTCTGAGAAGCAAGCAATGACAACTGAGCATCAAACAATGATCGCTGAGAAGCAAGCATTAACATCTAATTATCAAACAATGATGTCTGAGAAGCAAGCAATGACAACTGAGCATCAAACAATGATCGCTGAGAAGTAAGCAATGACAACTGATTATCAAACAATGATGTCTGAGAAGCAAGCAATGACAACTGATTACCGAACAATGATCGCTGATAAGCAAACAATGATGTCTGAGAAGCAAGCATTAACATCAGAGAGGTAAACATGGACATCTGAGATGCAAGCATTGACGAAAGAGAAGCAATCACATGTGACTCAATTCTCAATTTCATAACCGCTTCAAGGGTTTACAACCACTTGAAGGGATAATGGGCAACCTGTAATCGCTTATCCGTGAAGAAATTTGCGGATATCGCGGATATCTCCCAATAAGACTAGTATATCGTTCTGACGATAATCGAAATCGACTATTTCCTTATCCTTTGGTTGCGAGGATGAATAGAGGATTTGCTGATCTCTTTTCAACGCCACAATTTTAAGATGGAAATCTGTTTTAAAAGTCGCCGGCGAAAATCGCTGATTTACCAAAGATTTGGGAACAAGCATATCAATGATCTTCAGGTTATCTGAAATACTGAAAAGATTCAGTATTCCGGAGAGAACCAGCTTTTGAGCAAGGATACGGGCAGATTCATACTCCGGATTTATCGTATGTTCGATCCCGATGGATTTGAGTACGGTGAGATGAATGGACGAACTTTCGCGGCAAATCACCTTTTTAACACCAAATTTTTTAAGCAACGCAGAAATCATTACCGAAACGCCAAAGTCATCACCAATACAGACAACAAATGCGTCGGCTTCTTTAACCGGCAAAAGCCGTAAGGCGTGTGGATCACTGGCATCCAAACAGATCGTATTGGCGATCGTATCCTTAAAAAATTCCACCTTTTCAATGTTCTTGTCTACACCAAGTACATCGTGACCCATGGCGGTAAGGATTTTTGCAAGTGAAGCGCCAAAATTTCCTAATCCGATAGCGACTACATTCATAGCGGGTAGTTTTATGTAATGATTAAATTTTCTTTGGGATAACGGTACAGCGTTTTGCCTGCAGCAGATCCTGACAGTGATAATAAAAGCGTTATACATCCCATTCTGCCAAGAAACATCAACATAACAAGGATCAATTTCGAAGCGTCGGAGAGCAAAGGTGTAAGATTTAACGAGAGTCCCACAGTACCAAAAGCTGAAAAACTCTCGAAAACAATCCGTAATAAACCAAATTTGCCGTCAATCAAAAATATTCCAAACGCGCCAAGACCAATAATAACAACGGAAAGAATTATTATTGCAAATGCCTTATTTACTGAATATTCATGAACTTCGTAACGATGAATCTCAATGTGGTTCTTTCCACGGATAATGCGTATCATATTGAGCATTGCAATCGCAAATGTGCTGGTTTTGACACCGCCTCCTGTAGAGACGGGAGATGCACCAACCCACATTAAGAAAATCATGATCAATATAGAAGGTTTGGCCAAAGCATCCATGCTAAAATTGTTAAAACCAGCTGTACGTGGTGTGACACTCTGAAAATAGGACATCGCCAGTTTTCCCTGAAAATCCATCCCCTTCTGCGTAAAATTGGTTTCCAACAGATAAAAAGAGAAAGTACCAAATACTAACAAGATAAAAGTAGAAATTATCACAATCTTCGAATTGAAGGTAACCATTCCTACCCTGTGGACATAGGGTTTGCGGGTTTTCGCATATTCAGATAGCCAGAGTGCCTGCGCTTTCATGTAATTGTAAATATTCAGCAGCACGGGAAAACCTAAACCACCTAACACAATCAAATTAGCCACAGAGTAATGGAGGCTATAATTTTCACGAATACGGATATCATAGAGATTATCCGTCAAATTTGAGAAGCCGGCATTGCAGAATGCAGATATTGAATGGAAAACGGCAAATCTGAAATTTGAACCCCCAGTCCCTAAAGCCTCGTGAGGAAGTGAAAAATAGATAAAGAGCGCTCCCGCAATTTCGATGATAAACGTGATCAATACAACTTTCAACAGAATTTTAAGTACACCGTTTATACTATCTTCACTCAAATAATCACGCAGGAGCAACTGCTCGCGAAAAGAGGAAGTTTCCTTGAAAAATATTCCAAAAAAACTGGTGATGGTCATAACGCCGATTCCACCGATTTGAATCAACGAGAGTACAATCAATTGACCCAAATGGGTAAATCGGGTAGCCGTATCAACAACTGTTAACCCTGTTACGCAAACAGCGCTTGTTGAAGTAAAAAGGGCATCAACAAAAGTGATGGGAGATGTTGTTGCGAGTGGCATCATTAATAACATGGCCCCGAAAAAAATAATCAGCGCAAAACTAATTATAAACAGCTGGGCCGGATTGAGTAGTTTGGTAACAAGGTCAAGTTTTAAACGAGAGATTTCCAAAAAGAACAGGATAATTGCAAGAATCTGAAATCCGGAAAATTCATAGAAAAACTGATCCGCGACAAAACCAAAACTTAACAGAAACCTGACGAAAAAGGAAATAATAAGCAGATTTCCAAGGATAAAGTTGGTGAGAAAGACTTTCCGGTTCAGCAAATGATTGGTAAAAAAAATAGACCGCACCAGGTATAGTATTCCGGTGAAAAGGAATAAAATACGGTAGTAGGGATTGTTTAAATGGGCTTCGTCAACCTGATTAAGCGAAAAACCAATATCCTGAATGGCCAGGACAAACAGCAAAAACGCAATCACAAATAATAAACCATTGACAAACCTGCCCAGATTATCATACCTCGTCCCCAGAATGAAATATTTACTTTTTAAAATTGAAAGATTCATAGTTTTATTACGGCCGCGCAAAATTAGACGAGAAAAAGAAATAACAGTATTTCAAACCAAACTATTTTGTTGGCGACATAAAATAATATCACCTCTTTTGTTAAGATTTTTTATTGTACTATTTTTGACTATTAAACCTGAAAGATAAAATTGTAAATATAATCCAATACGTCTTTATATTTAAAAGAATGTTTACAAAACTCTCCCGGATCATACTTAGAAACAGAATTTTATTGATCGTTTTGATATCAGCTTTTACAGTCTTTATGGCTTTTGAAGCACAAAACGTTAAACTGTCATATGAAAACTCATCGCTGTTGTCTCAAAAAGACAGCGCTATGATTGAATATCAGGATTTTAAAAAACAGTATGGTGAAGACGGCAATGTGCTGATGATTGGAATAAAAACCCCCGGGATCTTCCAGCTCGAACAATTCAACGCATTTTACGACCTTGGAGATTCGATTCGGGCGATCGATGGAGTTCAGGATGTGATTAGTATGACCAGGGGCATCAATCTCATCAAGAACAAATCAACGCATCAGTTCGACTATTTTCCGTTGGTCAAAAAGCGCCCAAACACACAACAAGAGGTTGATAGTCTGAAAAATACAATTCTTGGCCTGAAATTTTACGAAGGAATATTATACAACCCAAAGACCAATGCTGCACTTATAGCGATAACGCTCGATAAAAATAAATTAAACGACCGAAGTCGCATAAAACTGGTAGCCAATATTGTAAAAACAGGAACCAACTATCAGAAAAAGAACAATGTGGAAATCCATTATTCAGGGATGCCCTATATCCGCACCATCACAATGCAAAAGGTCAAACAGGAGCTTTTCATTTTCGTTCTGATGAGTATGGCGATAGCAGCGCTCATTATGCTCCTGTTTTTCAAATCAATGAAGGTTGTTCTAAGTTCTTTGCTGATTGTTGGAATCAGTATTGTTTGGGTTCTTGGAACCACGGTTTCATTTAATTTCAAAATCACAATTCTAACGGGCGTAATCCCGTCCTTGATTATAATTATCGCAATCGAGAATTGTATCTATATCCTAAATAAATACCACTGGGAATACCGGAGTCATGGAAACAAAATAAAGGCACTGATCAGGGTTGTTCAGCGAATTGGTTTTGCATCACTGATGACAAATGCTGCAACAGCACTTGGATTTGCTGCTTTCATACTGATCCCCAATCAAATGTTAAGAGAGTTCGGCATTATCACCGCACTCAACATCATGCTCGAATATGTACTCTGCATCCTACTGCTGCCGATTATTTTTAGCTTTATTGATCCGCCAACGGCCAAACACGTAAAACACCTCGACAGTAATTTTTTTGGTGCAATTATCAAAAAGATCATCTACCTGATCAGCTATCGCAGACATTTTATTTATGGTATAGCTGCCGGATTGCTTTTGATTGGATTTTTAGGAATCAGTTTGATGAAGACTTCCGGTAAAATAGTAGACGATTTTCGGAAAGATGACCCTATTTATCTCGATCTGAAATTCTTCGAAAACAACTTTGGAGGTGTAATGCCCTTTGAAATTTCGATTGACACAAAAAAGAAAAATGGCGTAATGATAGGATCTACAATCGATAAGATTAATGAACTCCAGAAAATGATCAATACTTATCCGGAGTTTTCGAAACCACTGTCTATTGCAGAACTATTCAAGTTCTCAAAACAAGCCTATTTCGGAGGCGATTCCTCGATGTATTCCATGCCTAACAATGTTGAAAAGGGATTTATAATGGGATATCTGCCAAAGCATCAAAATGGAATGAAAACCAATCTGCTTTATTCCTACCTCGACAGCACCAGGCAATACACGCGTGTTAGTTTTCAGATGGCCGATATTGGCACCCATCATATGGATTCACTGATGGCTAAAATACATCCTCAGATCGACAGTATTTTTAGTCCTAAAAAGTATAATGTAAAAATTACCGGGAATAGTGTTGTGTATGCAAGGGGAACCAATTTTTTGATTCACAATCTTTTTGACAGTGTTCTAATCGCAATTGTGATGATCTCATTGCTGATGGCATTGCTTTTCTCCTCTTTCAGAATGATTCTGGTTTCAATGATTCCCAATATTATTCCATTGCTGATTACAGCCGCTATCATGGGTTATGCTGGAATTCCGATCAAGCCATCAACTATTATTGTCTTCAGCATCGCTTTGGGCATTTCGGTTGACAATGCAATACAATACCTTTCGCGGTACCGTCATGAACTCAACGTTACAAAAGGAGATATCAAACAATCTGCAATAAATGCACTCCACGAAGCCGGTTTTAGTATGATCTATACGAGTATCGTTTTAGTACTCGGTTTCAGTGTGTTTATCGTCTCCAGCTTTGGAGGAACCCAGGCGTTGGGCATTTTAATTTCTACGACCTTATTGATTGCGATGTTTTTCAATATGATGGTTCTTCCATCATTGCTGTTAACACTCGACAAACGATTGACAAGTAAAGATTTCATTGAACCGATCGTCGAGATTTACGATGATGAAGACCTTAATGAATATGATGAATACCCTGCAACCGAATTTGATCCTGAAGAACCGGATCAGAAAAATTAAAACTACACAGGGAAGCCTGTTTCTTCTGTACTTATTGTTAGCATATCCCTTTCTTTCTCAAAGTCAGAGTGCTGCGTTGCCAAAGAATTATGTGTGCTATCGGGCTGATGCTCCGCTATCGATTGATGGGTTTGCGACCGAAAGCTGTTGGACGAAAGCAGAATGGACAGATGATTTTGCGGATATTGAAGGTGACAGGAAGCCAATTCCCCGTTTTCGAACACGCGCCAAGATGTTGTGGGATAACGATTACCTTTATGTGTTTGCCGAACTGTACGAACCAAATATCTGGGCCAATTTAAAACAGCGCGATACAGTTATTTTTTACGACAACGACTTCGAGGTATTCATAGATCCGGATGGCGACACGCACCACTATTACGAATATGAAATGAATGCATTGAATACCCAATGGGACCTGCTACTGACAAAACCGTATCGGGACGGTGGATTGCCATTAACTTCATGGAACTTCGACAATATGAGGTCCGCAGTAAAGATCTACGGAACCCTAAACAATCCTTCCGATAAGGATACCTGTTGGTGCGTAGAAATAGCCTTCCCCCTGAAATCATTCGCTGACTCGTCGGTTGTTCTGCCAATAAAACCGGGAACACAATGGCGGATTAACTTCTCACGGGTTGAATGGCAAACCTTTGTTGAAAACGGCCGCTATAAAAAAGTTATAAATCCGCATACCGGAAAACCCCTTCCCGAAGACAACTGGGTATGGTCTCCCCAGGGAGTAATCAATATGCATTGCCCTGAGACATGGGGGTTTGTTCAATTTTCAGGTTTGGTTGCAGGAAAAGGAAAAGAACCATTCCAGCCCAATCCTGAAGAAAAAGTGAAAGAAGAACTCCGGGCCCTATATTTTGTGCAACGGAAATATTACTCAAATTATAAACGGTTTGCCGCAAACCTGATAGAAATCAATCAGATGAACGTTGACAATCTGAAATGGAAGTTTAATCCTATATTTCACAACGATGATAAAGGATACGAAATCACTGCGAAACAGAATCAATCCCGTCAGATCTGGCATATCAACGAAACAGGGAGGGTTTGGTCTTCTCAGTAAATTGTGTTTAATCTCATATGCCAGCGGAATATTAGTAGTCCCATATTACCGGGAAGAAATCAGGTTATTAGATAACCCGGAAAAAAATTCAGATACATTAGCGGTTAACGTTTTATAACGAAACTTTAACAGCTAATGTATCCTTTAACCTTGATTTCCTACTTCCCATCCACAATAATCGATGGATTCCTTTTGCTATCCATAATGATAAGTTTAGCATTGGGAGATGTTGCTATCGCTTTAATCATTTCGTACTGCAGTTGTTTATCGCTAAGTCCTGTGCTTAGAATCGTCTGATAATCGGCAATACCCTGGGCCTCTACCCTTTTGCGTTCGGCTTCCTGTTTTTCTTTCTGGAGTACAAAGGTCATTTTCTGCGCTTCCTGTTCAGCATTGATTTTAGATTCAATAGCGGCTTTTACAGATGCCGGAAGCGTAATATTACGAACAAGTAATTGCTCAAGTATCAATCCCCTGCTCTTAAAATCTTCTTCTATTGTTTTAAATATTCTGGCCTGAAATTCGTCCCTTTTGGTTGAGTACAACGCCACTGCATCGTAATAAACGGCATTGTCCCTTATTTTGGTCCGACAGATTGGCCGAACAATTACATTCCTGTAATCGGTTCCAATTTCTTTTAAAATACGTGGGGCCTCATTCCCGATTACCTTATAAAGCACGGTAAGATCAATTACTACTTCAAGTCCATCGGCAGACAAAACCCGAATCGCATCATCACCCGATTTGTCTCCCTCGTCGTGCACACCCGTCATTGTATAATTCTGGGTACGAACATCAAACGTAACCACCTCAACCAATGGATTAACTACATTTAGTCCACTTTCAAGAATATTACTATTTACTTTCCCAAAGAGTTTCTGAACGCCCACAACACCTGGTTCGATTTGCTTTACAGAAGCGACAGCTAATCCCAATAATAAAATCAGAAATCCGGCAATCCTGATGGTGCCTGAATAAGCCATCACTGGCGATTCTGTTTTGGCAAGAACAAACCCAACAACAATTACAACAATTCCTACAAGAATTAAAAACATGTGTTTTAGATTTAATGATTAATAATCAGAACGGTAAGTATTTGATAAATATACTACATAAATTTCTAATTTTATCTTTATCGCGAAAAACATGAACATTAATTTTGCAACAATTTTAAATAGTCCTTCTAAAACCGGTCTTCGACTAAAAACCATATATTTGACTGCAGTAATCAGTAAAATCATCAATCTGTAAAACGAGAGGACAAAAAGCGAATTTGAGACAATCAAACCTATTGACATGTAAAAAACCAGGCTATGATAAACAATCCTTTAAAGAATATTGAAAAATACCTAATCATCTTATTGCTGTTGATTTCATTACAATCTGCAGCGCAAACTGGCTTACCGGCAGGTTACCCTGACCGGAGTCCTTCTCTTGATGTTTTGCCGGGATTCATTAATCCTCCAAAAGGATATGGTGAAGTTCCCTTTTATTGGTGGCAGGGCGACACACTTACACGTGAACGTTTGCTTTGGCAGTTAGATCAACTGAAAGGCAAAGGAATACCAAGTTTGCAAATTAATTACAGTCATCAGGATTCCGGCGGTATCTCTTACGGTTCTTCTAATCCCAGTAAACCCGCTCTTTTTACCGCGGAATGGTGGACATTGTTTAAATGGTTTGCTGCCGAAGCTCAAAAACGTGGAATGACCGTTAGTCTTAGCGATTATACACTTGGCATTGGCCAGGGTTTTGCGATGGATGAGGCCATCAAACAGAACCCCGAATTAAACGGATCGATGTTAAAAGGATCCTCTCAAATACTCACAGGAACAGGCAACCTGAAAATGCCTGAGAATCTGCTGACGCTGACAGCTTTCAAAACAACCGGAGACAGTTCTATCATCCTTGAATCAAGACAAAACTTACTCCCCCGTGTAAAAAACGGCAACCTTGTTTACAACTTTGGAAATGAAACATGGACGGTTATAAGTGTCTATTCTGAACAGTTAATCCCCTCCTACGATCCGATGCATCCGCAAAGCGGCAAAGCGTACAATCACTATTTCTTCGGAAAATTTGATAAAGCTTTACCGGATAAAAGTTCAGGCGCACTCAATTTCTTCTTTTCGGATGAATTAAATTTCAGGGTTGGTGGCAATCTTTGGAACAATTACTTCGCCGCGGAATTCAAAAAACGAAAAGGGTACGATGTCGTTCCCTTCCTGGATGCTTTGTTTGTCAATATTGGCGTCATCACTCCCAAAATCAAACTCGACTACAATGATGTAATTGTTGGATTAAGTGAAGAAAACTTCTTTAAACCGGTGTATCAATGGCACCAGGACAGGGGATTGATATTTGGCTGCGACCATGGCGGACGTGGAAGAGATGTAGCAGAGTTTGGCGATTATTTCCGCACCCAGCGATGGAACCAGGGACCAGGTTCTGATCAGCCACGATTGTCAAAAGATATTATCAAAGCGAAAGTAGCAGCCTCCATTGCTCACCTGTATAACCGGCCACGTGTTTGGCTCGAAGGCTTTCATAGTAGTGGCTGGGGAACATCCTCGGCAGATGTGACAGATGCAATTTTTGCCAATTATGTGGCCGGATATAACCTTTTGTCATTTCATGGTCTATACTATTCGACGCAAGGCGGATGGTGGGAATGGGCGCCTCCTTCCAACCATTTCCGGATGCCCTACTGGCAACAGATCGATCCTTTAATGGATTGCATTCAGCGACTTTCCTATTTATTGTCCCAAGGATATCACAATTGCGATGTAGCAATACTCTATCCTACGGAACCTGTTGTCGCCGATTTGGAGGGTGAAAAATCGGTGAAAATAGCTTTCGAAACCGGTGAACAACTTTACAACAAAGGGATTGATTTCGATTTTATTGATTTTGAATCTTTAGCTCGTTCGGAGGTGAAAAATCAGGAATTGAATGTTTCAGGTGAGAAATACAAGGTTTTGATTGTCCCTTCGATGAAAGCAATACGGTCGACGTCGCTCAAAAAAATGGTTGAATTTAAAAAGGCTGGCGGAATCATTGTAAATATTGGAGATATACCCGAGGCAACAGAGAAAACCGGGACGAATGATGCTGCAATGAATAAACTTGTAGCGGACCTCTTTTCGAAAAGCCAGAACCTGGTACAATGCGAAGATCCGAAGAATGTTTCTCTTTCGATTTCAGGGAAATACGTTCCTAATTTTAAAATCCTTTCTGAATTGAAAGAACGTCCATATGTGATGCACCGCGTTATCGGAAAGCGAGATGTATATGCACTTTATAACTTCCCCGAAGGAAGTAAATGTTTTTTCAAGGCAAAAGGGTTTGTTCAGTTATGGAATCCATGGAATGGTGAAACAGCATCGCTCTCGAAATTTGCTGTTCAAACCAATGAGGGGACTGAAGTATCCTTACCGCTGACGTTTAAAGAAATGCAGATTGTCGTTTTCGACCCCGAAAACAAGGAAAGTAAAAATGTGGTAAATGAGAATAAAGTCATCAAACAAGTTGATCTCGGGCTAAATTGGGAATATGAATTGAAACCCTCGCTCGACAATCAGTGGGGTGATTTCCAGCTACCGGCAACGAAGGAGCTATTAGGTGCGCAGGTTCGCCAACTACATTTTAAAGAGAATACAAATTACGCAGGAGAAAAACTCAATTTCGATACTGCATGGAAAACTGTCGCTTGCGCGTTTGGAACCCAATTTCTTAAGATCGGGGCAATTCCCGTTATCCCATCAGCGGAAGAAATGCTAAAACTAATTCCTAAGAACAGTGCAGATACGGCTACCATTTCCGGCAAGAAATACCAATGGACCAATTATGCCTTTTCGTGGCAGCAAGGTGTGGAGAATGACCCCGGACACCAGGGTTATCATGGACTGAAGGGAAATATGTATGATAATTTCATCCGTTTGGGCGATTTGAAAGATGTGAAGATGTCGAAGATAAGGGTTCCGGAACCAACAGGAAATTACTACCTGCTATACACAACGATCATTGCACAATATGACGGAACTTTCGATTTGCTTACAGGGGAAGAAAAACCAATTGCACTGTTTGTAAATAATTCTAAAATAGCCGTTAACAGCAAAACCATTTTATTGAAGAAAGGTGCCAATCCAGTGTTGATGCTATACGATAAAGCATGCGAGACTTACCTTATCGCACGGGAACAAGAAACACCCCGACCACCAAAGAAACAGGTTGCGATGAGCTGGTATGGTGATACTGGGGTATTACCTTTCGATTGTTCGTTTAAAAACAATGCTTCCGGATTGTTTGCTTTTGAATCAGCGCCGGGTTTACAATCGTTCACGTTCGCTGCCTATGGGAAAGTTACGGTGTGGATAGATGGAACTCAGCTGCTGGCCACAGCCGGACAAAAACAATCCACTGGATTAACAAACTACAATGTAAGCGTCAAAGATTCAAAACCGACAACTTCACAGGTTGTTTTAAAAATAGATTATCAGCCGGGGTACTGTGGTGCAGGTGCTATTCCACATTTTATCAATCAGCAATGTGGCAAGAGCACCATCAATTTGGGTGACTGGTCTGAAATAGATGGTTTAAGAGCTTATTCGGGTGGCGCCTATTATAGGAAAACCATTCAAATCGATGACCAGGATTTAAAAAACAGGCTGGAAATAGACCTCGGTGATCTTGTGTCATCAGCTGAATTGCGTGTAAATGGTAAAAGTGCGGGTATTAAACTTTCTCCACCGTGGAAATTCGATATCACTCCATTTGCCAAAGCCGGTAAAAATCAAATTGAAGTATTAATCTACAATACGATAGCCAACAATTACACTTCGGTTCCGACAATGTACAGGGGTGAAATAAAATCAGGAATATTTGGACCGGTAGTTTTAAATTTGATGAAAAAATAAATTGGCAATAAATGATTTTATCGTAGTAAATAATTGACAATCTACCCGTCATTATAGCGGGATAAACGTTTCAAAAAGCAATGACGATTTTTCCCCTGGCATGTCCTTCTTCCAGGTAGCGCATCGCGTCAGCGACCTCACTTAACGGGTAACGCCTGTCGATAACAGGTACGACCTTGCCGGACTCGAGAAGCTCTTTCATAAAAATCAAATCCTCTTTGTTTGATTTCATCATCAGGTTACCCATTTTTTTACTTCCGGTCATTGATATCCATGATCCCTGGAACATCGCCTCAACCATTTGCGCACCGGAACCTCCGGTCATCACATAAATTCCCCGAGGACTTAATGCACGCTTATAATCTGAAATCGGATGATAACCATTTGCCGCAATAATCAGGTCATAACGCTGCCCGTTTTTTGTGAAATCTTCCTTTGTGTAATCAATCACATGATCTGCACCAAGAGAGCGTACCATTTCTAATTTGCCCGTACTTGATACGCCCGTCACTTCGGCTCCGAACGACGGGCGTATCA
>Ga0209430_1001504_pt1 | contig 17095 bp, 13 predicted proteins | sample BarGraIncub1133A_FD_184504 | JGI IMG/M metagenome (GOLD analysis project Ga0209430, IMG submission 184504) | Arctic peat soil microbial communities from Barrow, Alaska - Barrow Graham LP Incubations 11-33A (SPAdes) (version 2) | ecosystem: Environmental > Terrestrial > Soil > Wetlands > Peat... | reverse complement strand
CTGATGTTGAAGTCCGTGTCTTCGTGCATCAGGAAGAAGTCCTCATCGAACAACCCGACGTCGTCGAACACCTGCCTGCGGTAGAGCGCTGCGCCTGCACACGCTCCGAGCACGCGTCGGGGGGCGTCGTAGCCATCGGCAGGATCGCCGAAACCGCGATTGGCCGCGTTGAGGTGCCGGACACGGAAGACGTCGCCCGCCGCGTTCACGAGATCGGGCCGGTCGTAGAAGAGCATGAGCGACGCCGCGATGTCATAGGCGGACCGGGATTCGAGAGCTGCGACCAGCTCCTCGAGCCAGCGGGGGTCGGCAACGGTGTCGTTGTTCAGCAGCGCGACCATGGGCGAGACCGAGGCACGTATCCCCTCGTTCACGGCCTTTGCGAACCCGCCGTTGTCCTGGCGCCGGATGATCGTCACGTCAGGGCGCTCGGATGCAAGCCATGCAAGACTGCCGTCGGAGGACGCGTTGTCGACGACGACGATGGCAAAGTCCGTGAACGTCTGGCAGGCGAGCGCCTCCAGGCACTCGGGCAGGTGCACGAGGCCGTTCCAGTTCGGGATGACCACGGTCACACGGGGCATGCTGTCTCCCTCACGGAGGCCGACATCGGACTGCACTTGTATCATAGGCGCAGACCACCCGAAAGGAGTCCGCAATAGCCACCCCTGAGGTCACCACCGGCGATATCGCGGCCGTCATCGTCCTGTACCGACCGGACGCCGGCGTCTTGGACAACGCACGCGTCGTAGCGGCCCAAGTGGACCGCGTGTTCGCCATCGACAATACCGAGGAGCCGGATCCGGCTCTCGTCGAGGCGCTATGCACCATACCCGGGCTGACCTATACGGCCCTGGGAGACAACCTCGGCATCGCAGCGGCCCTCAACCGTGGCATCGAGCAGATCCGCGCAGCCGGCTACCCGTGGGCCCTGACGATGGACCAGGACAGCACACCGGACCCCGGCATGGTCTCGACCCTGGCAACGTGTGCCGGCGCCTGCGACACGGCCCTGCCGATGGGGATCGTGGCACCGGTGCATGTGCGGGAGGGCGGCCCCGCGGCAAAGCACCGCGTCGGTTGCTTCAGCACCCTCACGGCGATGACCTCGGGCAACCTGCTCAGCACCGCCGCATGGGAGGCGGTCGGCCGGTTCGACGAAAGCCTGTTCATCGACGGAGTCGATCATGAACTCTGCCTGCGGATGCATCGCAGCGGGTTCGCAGTGATGCGATGCCGCGAAGCGCGCCTTTTGCACAGACTCGGAGACATGCAGCGGCACGCCTTCCCCGTCACCGTCTACGTCTCGAACCACTCAGCGCTGCGCCGCTACTACATCACGCGCAACATCTTCGAGGTCACACGGCGGTACCGCGACGACTTCCCGGAGTTCCGCCACCGCGAGATGAAGCGTCTGCGACGCGAGATCGGCAAGCTCGCGCTGTACGAGGACCACAAAATAGAAAAACTCTTGATGTCGTGGCGCGGTTACCTCGATTATCGACGTGGCGTGACCGGGCGATACACGCGGTGACACGCCATCCATGTGATACGGTCTGTTTTCTGACCGAGCATCCGAATCGAACCGGGGAGCCAACTGCACTGTGAGCACGCACAATCCATGGCAGCGGCCGCCGTTCGGCTTCAACGTCATCGGCTTCGCGAGCGGCAACTTCGGGCTCGCGGTGGCCGCGCGTAACACCGTGCGCATGCTCGTCGAGCGCGGCTTCGAGGTCCGCGTGATCGACATCGACGCCGGCGGAGGCCGTTCGGGTATCGATCAGACCTACACTCACCTCGAATCGCCGGATGCCATCGAGGCCCCGTACGCGATCAACCTGTTCCACATGAACCCTCCCGACATCATGCGGGTCATGCGCGGCAAACCCGAGTGGCTCAAGCTCAGCGATCGCCTCAATGTCTGCGTCCCGTTCTGGGAGCTGTCCAAACTTCCGGACGCCTGGGTCCCGCTGCTGGAGACCATGGACCTCACCCTGTGCCCGAGCCGCTTCGTCCTCGACTCCGTCGAGTCGAGCGCCCCTCTGAGCCGCTGCGTCCACTACCCACAAGGGGTGTTCCTGCCGGACGACATCGTCTCGAACAGGTCCCGGTTCAACCTGCCGGAGGATCGCATCCTCTTCCTCGTCTCGATCGACCTCGGCAGCGATATCGACCGCAAGAACCCTTTCGCGGCCATCGAGGCGTTCCGCCTCGCTTTTCCGCAGAACGATGGCCAGGCGACTCTCGTGATCAAGCTGAACAACGAGAAGGTGGCTCGTCAGCATTTCCACGGAGCGCAGCAACTCGCCGAACTCGTGAGCGGCCGAAGCGACATCATCCTGATCGAGGAGAGCATGCCCTACCTCGATGCGCTTTCGCTCTACGCCTCGTGCGACGCCCTCGTCTCGCTGCACCGCTCGGAGGGCCTCGGCCTCCATCTGCTGGAGGCGATGATGCTGGGCAAGCCGGTCGTGTGCACCGGCTGGTCGGGCAACATGGACTTCACGACGCCGGAGAACTCCCTGCTCGTGGACTACGAGTTCGTCCCGGTGGAGTCACACCACGCCAGCTACGCGCCGAGCGCGATCGGCGAGGGACAGGTATGGGCGGAGCCGGATGTCGAGCAGGCCGCGATGTACTTCCGCAAGCTCGCCGGTGACCCAGCGCTCCGGGCCAGCCTGGGCAAAGCCGCTCGCACGAGCATGCTTCGCAGGCAGACCGAATACACGAAGGGCCGTGTGGCCGACACCATGGCATCCGCGTGGGAGCATGCCGCTGCGATCCATGCCGACAACGTCACGGCGACCCGCAGGCTGGACCGCAGGCTGTATCGGTGGGCGCGCCGCCGCACGGGCCGGCTGCTGAGGAAGCTCGGGCTCAGGTCCTAGCGGATCGCCGCAGCGTTCTGCCTACCGCTTGATCTCGATGCTCCGGCCGGGTAGCGCTTGGAGCATGCTCCAGTGCGGTCCCGAAGAGATTCGCGCGAGCCCCACCGAACTGAACCCTATCCCCCCCGGATCGATGACCGGGAGGCCCAGCTGCGGCATCTTCGGTACAACCGTTTGCCCCGCGGGCCTAGGTGTGTCAGACGTGTACAGACGCACCTGCTCGAGATCGATGGTCGATGGCTGGCCGGGACGGACAACCACTCTTCGGATCCTGCCGAACGCGGCAAAGCCATTGTCCGGCCAATAGCCCCGGCAGGAGACCAGATACATCTGGCTTGACGCCGCCAGGACGTAGGTGGCGCTGCCGTCTCCAGCCGTCGTTGTCGACGTGCCAGACGGCAGCGACTGGACCAGCGCTGAGGTGGGGATGGCTTCACCAACTACCCGCCCTGATCCACTTTCGAAGTAAGACAGGCTCTCCCAGGGCAGCGGACTGTCGATCACGAGTTCGGCGCCCACGGGCATCCCCTGAACCAGCCCTCGACTCAGTGCGTCCGACAGGATGGTGCGTGGATACAGAGATGCCCTGTTGTTGAGTTCGACCACTGCCTGGTTGTCGTAGAAGGTCACGACGCCCACATAGGAGATCGCTGCCGCGGCGAGAATCGCTGCCCCTACGAGATACACACGTCCCTTGGATGCCGCAAGTCCCAAGAGCCAATAGATGGCTACCGACAAGACCATACCCATGCCAAGGTAGCCAAAGAAGACCGGAAGGTAGCCCACCCCCCAGAAGACTTCGATCTGATACCTGGGCGAGAGCGCTATGAGCACCTGTGGCAAGACGACCAGACCGACGCCCACGCAAAGGGGAGCAGCCAAGCCGACGCGCGAACCCGAAGCGGTCTCGCGGCGGACCTGAATGCTGATCAGCGCGGTCATGACAACGTAGGCGCCGACCAAGATCACGCCACCCTTGGGGCTTTGTGAGATATCGGCGGCAAAGCCGGACGCCCAGGATTGCGTGGTGGTTTCGACAAGATGGTAGCTGAGTGGAACCGCCGCAACGACCTGCTTGGCAAGAGTTGTGAGCACCGCGGCGGGATCAAGATTCGGAGCATATGCCCCGGCCGACATGTCCGCTCCAGCAGCCACCCCCTTCGCGAACTCAGCCGCCGTACGAGTGAGCGCACGACCGTAGTACAGCCTGAGACCAACGGCTATCGCAGCTGCGCCCGTGGCGAGTCCAGCAAACGGCAGGGTTGTCCGAAGCGACGATCGGAACGAATCTCGCCGCGGGTAGAACCATGCAACGAGCAGATGGAGGGGGAATAGCGCGATGGTTATCTCGTACATGAGAAGACCAAGTCCGTAGAGCACAAGACTGGCAACAAGGAATCGTCGCTGACCTCGCTCCAAGTAGATACACAGGAGGACGAGCGACCCGGCCACCAGTGCGAACAATATTGGGAGCACCCCAGCGAATCCGAGCGTTGGATCGTGGAAAGACACACTTCTGAACTGCAGCGCGAGGGGCGCCATGACCAAGACCAGTACGGACACGGCCACTGATCCCGAAAGTCGCCGCGCTAGATCCGCCAAGAGGGAAAGATCAAGAAGCACGATCGCGAAGATGAGGAATTTGAACAACTCAACGCGACCGTCTACGACGTAGAAGAGCGCATACACATAGCTGCTAAGCGGGAAGAAGCGCCCCTGGCCGACGATCCACGACTCTTGATCGGCGACCGCGGTGTCGATGATGCTCGTACCTTGGATGCTCATGGTCGTCCGGGACCAGCGGGATGAGTTGAACGCATCGTCGCCAATGAAGCCACTCTTGAGGATCGGTGCAAGGACAAGGGCTGACAGCAAGATCGCAGCCGCGTAGAGCAGTACGACCCGAGCCTCGGGTCGATTGGATGGCCTTCTTTTTCGCGGCCTCGGCTTGGGCTCGATCGCTCCCACTAGACGAACCTTCTCTCAACGAAGTCAGCAATATTATTGACCGGGGGTCCCCAGCATGGCGGTCCCATTCGACCCAAAGCGCGGGTCCTAGGGCGCTTGGTCCCGTTCGCCCTCGAGCAACGACTCGTCGAGCACTTCTCCCACCTCGAGCGGGACTCGAAAAGTGAAGTACTTGTGACCGACGTAACTAAAGATCGTGGTCATGAAGATGGTGATCAGCTGGGCAAATTCTGGCGAGAGGTGTACGACGGCGACGGCGAGCCAGAGAAGTAGCGTGCTCAGGCCTTGCGCCGGGAGATACACCAAGTATGCTCGCCCCGCTTGGCGCCAGAAGTCACCCCTGCTCCGGAACGCAAAGTACTTCATCGTCGCCGTGCTCTGGACCACCGCAACGACCCAAACCGCCCAGAACAGCACAAGGTAGTGCTCGCGGCCGGCCACCAGGATGAGGGCGTTGAACAACACGACGCTGAATACCGTGTTCCACACTCCCACGATCAAGAAGCGCAGCTTCTCCCCGTGGATGTCGTAGAGCCGACGCAGTCCCCCGACCGCTCCGCTCACAGGCCGATCTTCTCCCGCACGACGTAGTTCGGCCGCTGTTTGACCTCTTCGTATATGAGGCCGACGTACTCTGCCACCACGCCCAGCATCGTGAACAGGAACCCGAACATCAGCAGCATGACGCCCATGATCGTGCCGTAACCCGCAAAAGGAACGCCGAAGAACTCGGCGCGTATCACGGTATAGATCAGGAACAGGAACGCAAATACCGAGACGCCCATCCCCATGTAGGTGATGATCCTCAGCGGCACGTATGAATACGCAAGAATGCCCTTGATCGCCTGTGCAAGAACGACCCGGGTGTTCGCCTTGCTCTCTCCCGCGAAGCGAGGCGAGCGGGCGTGCTCGATGCCGACGGAGCGAAAGCCGGCCCAATTGAACATGCCGCGCATGAAGCGGTTGTGTTCGTGCATCTCGTTGATGGTCGAGTACACGCGCCGGTCGACCAAGCGGAAGTCCGACACGTTGCGCGGGAACAACCCGCCGGTCATGGCATTGATCAGCCAGTAGAAGAGCTGTGAGTTCATGCGACGGACCCAGTTCGTCCCCTCGCGCTTCGTGACGATCTGGTAGACGTTCTCGTAGCCCTGCTCCCAGGCCTTGATGAACTCGGTGATGAGCTCAGGAGGGTCTTGGAGATCCGCGCACATGATGACGGCCGCGTCACCTGTCGCGTGCGCAAGTCCGGCCGTCACGCCACCGTCGGCCCCAAAGTTGCGGGCAAGCTGAAGCGCCTTGAACCGCGGATCAGCGGCGTTGGACTCGACCAGGCGGTCGTAGGTGGCGTCGGAAGACCCGTTCTCGACAACGATGACCTCGAAGTCGTAGACGGGGTTCGCGAGGAACACCGCCTGCAGGCGGCGTGTGAGCTCGGGGATATTGTCCTGCTCGTTGTACGCGGGAGTGACGACCGAAATGAGCTTGCGCTTAGCCTCAGCACTCATGGGCGGCCGGCCAAATACGGTCTGGGCAATGCATAGAACTCCTCAGTGAGGTTGCGCGACGATATGCGGCCCGGACGACTGGCAGCCAGCCGGACGCATCAACTGGCGAAAGGATGCTGAGTGTCAGGTCGATCATGCCAGCCCAGCCGACGCTTCGACCACATCGTACTACAGCCCTTCCGGGCGAGTGACACGGTGAAACCTAGCACAGCGCCCCATCTGACCGACGTCGGCCAAGGGCGGTCACACGAAGCTGTCAACGGTCCTTGAGAAGCCATCGGCGATGGTTGTAGCGGGCGTCCATCCCAAAGCTCGCAAGCGGGAGGTATCAGGCGCATTACGCGAAATCGTACTCGCAATGTACCCCTCGCCGCTTCGCGCTTCTCGGACCACTCGCAAGCCCTTGTTGGGAGCGATACGCACGAGGATATCGGCCAACTCCCCGATGCTGACCTCAGCATCCTCGTTGCCGACATTGTAGGGTACCGCGCTTTCTCCCTTTAGAAGAACGGTAAAGAACCCTTCCGTGGCATCGGCGATGTAGCAGAACGCGCGGCGAGCGGTCCCGTCGCTGCGCATCACTATGTCGCGGCCAGAGACCATATCCGCCACGAAATCTGCAAAGACGCGGCCGTCATCGAGCCGCATACCCGGTCCGTATGTATGGAATGGACGAACAATACGCGCATCTACTCCGTATTCGTGGGACCAGGCGACGCACATGGTCTCTCCCATCCTCTTGCTCTCCGCGTAGCACGATCGGAGACTGGCTGGGTCGACCACCCCATAGACCCCCTCGGCCGTCGGGACCTGCGCGGTCTCGACCTCGCCATAGACCTCGCCGCTGCTGAAAAACAAGAACCGCTCGACCCCCGTGCGCCTGCAGAACTCGAGAAGATGATGCGTGCCAACGGTATTTGGCAGCAGGGTCTCGACCGGATGAGAGCCGTAGAACTTGGGGCTGGCATTGCTCGCAGCGTGAATGACTATGTCAACGCGTTCATCGAGGGCTAGCGGCTCGCACGCATCCTGAACAAGGAAGCTGAGGTCGTGACGTCCTTCGTAGTGTGCGAACCGAGCCCGGGCACGACTCTCATTGCGCACCAAGCCGATGACGCGCACCCCCAGAGCCGGATCGACCTCGTTCAGGTACAGCAATGTCTCGACCATGTAGGCGGGAAGGAATCCCCCCGCCCCCGTTACGAGGACCGTCTTGCCTCGCAACAGCCCCCAGGGAAGCGGTGCAGAGACGATGCGCCTCAGGTCCTGCTCGACGACAAGGTGACGCGTATTCGTCATTGCCCCACTGCCTTCCCGCTAATCGTCACCCGATGCTCTGCATCAGGCACGCTGCGCACCTGCAGCCCGGTGCCACTCCAGAGTCCGCTCGATCGCATGGTCGAGGTCGACGGTGACGCGCAGGCCCAACGTGGACTGCGCGCGTGAGACATCCGGAACGAACCGCGTGACGCGCGGCTGGCCCAGAGGCCGACACACGATCGACGGCGGGTTGTCGAAGCTCGCGGCGATGCGCTCAGCCAACTTGCCGAGTGTGATCGCATCGGGGCTGCCGACGTTGTAGGCCGTACCGGGAACCCCGTCGGCCAGGATGGCGAGCAGCCAGAACGCCATGTCGCTCGGGTACATGTAGCTGCGGACCGTGTCCGCGTCGCCCAAGATGCGGATCGGCACGCCGAGCAGCGCATCGCGCAGGAAGTTGTTGATCGCCCACGGCTTGTCGAGTCCCTGATACGGGCCGATGAACGCGAACGGCCGCGCGGTGACCACGGGCAGCTTGTCCCGGCTGCGCCAAGCGGCGGCCTCTGCCTCGGCGTAGCGCTTCGCCTCCGCGTAGATGGCTTTGATCGAGTCCGGCTCGGGCCCGCCCGCATGCGATTCCGGCATCCCCGCCATGTCCAGCGGCTGGGCGCCGTAGATGAGGCCGGAGCTCACATTGAGCACCTTGCGGAGATCGGCACTGACAGCCGCAGCGTGCATCACCGCCGAGGTCCCGTGCGCGATCACGTCCATCGTGCGCAGCGGGTCGATGACGTGGACCCGATTGTCGGGCGTTCCCGCGGCGTGGATGACATAGGTGACTCCGTCGGGCAGGCGTGTGATGTGACGCACGTCCTGCTCGATGAGCGTGATGTCCTTGCGTGCGGCGAGGTGCGGCGCGCGCACGGCGAACGCGCTTGCCGACGGTGAGAGCAGGAGCAGGTCGATCCCGAAGCCCTCGGCGTCGTTCAGCCACGCCACCATCTCGGCGACCCAGGACCCCATGAAACCGGTGCCGCCGGTGACGAGGATCCGCTGACCGCGCAGCCCCTCGAGCTTGGTGACGTCGGTGGCCGCAGAAGCGCAATCCGCCTTGAGCGCGGCGATGACCTGGTCATTCATCCCGGGATCCCTTCTCGGCCAGCTCGCGAACAACCTCGATGATGATGTCCTCCTGGCCGGCGACAACTCCGCGCCGTCCGAGTTCGAAGAACACGTCGCGAGGGTCGACACCGTACTGCTTCGACACCCGGTCGACCGGCTTCGAGAACGCCGAGAACACACCGGACAGGCCACTGACGATGCTGGTCGACTTGGCGCACGGCATGACCTGGACGAGCTCGCGCTCGCAGATATCGGCGGCGTCGAGCATCCGGTAGAGGTCGATGCCGGTCTCGTAGCCCATCTTGCCGAGCACCGCGACGATCGCCTCAAGCTGTGCGTTGCCGGCACCGGCACCGAAACCGCGAGCGGCGCCGTCCACGATGTAGGCGCCGGACTCGGCGGCGGCGAGCGTGTTGCCGACCGCGAGGCCGAGGTTGTTGTGCGCGTGAAAACCGACCGGGATGGAGAGGCCCGCCGCCAGGTGGCCGATCTTGTCACGGACGTCGACCGGCAGGTATGCGCCGGCCGAGTCCATCAAGACGACACCCTCGGCGCCGTACTGCTCCATCTTGCGCGCCTCTTCGAGCAGTACTTCCTTGGGAGCCATGTGGCTCATCATCAGGACGCCATAGACCTCTTTGCCCTGCTCGCGCGCGAAGGTGATGTGGCGCTCCGTGATATCGGCCTCCGTGCAGTGCGAGGCCACGCGGATCACGTCGACGCCGGCCTCGATGGCGGGGCGGAGGTCCTTGTTGATGGTCGCGAACCCCGGGATGACGTGGATGCTCATGCGGGCGTTCTTGAGCACCGATCGCACAGCAGCGAACATCTGTGCATCGGAGATCGCCGCCTCACCGACCTGCAGGGAGGACGCGCCGAGGCCGTTGCCATGCCCGACCTCGATGATCGCGACACCCGCGGCGTCCGCCGCCGCGGCGTAGACGGAGATCTGATGCATAGTGAGCTGATGCGCCACGGCGTGGTTCCCGTCGCGGAGCGTGATATCGGTGACCAGCAGTCGGCTCACGGTCACTCCCCTCCCTCATGTGCGAACGCGAGCCGGGCATGCCCCTCGGCCACCGCGATGGCGGCGCAGTTGATGATGTCCAGGTTGCCGGCGTAGGCGGGCAGATAGTCGCCCAGCCCCAGGACCTTCACCATCACCACTATGCGGCCGTTCTCGATCGTCGGGGGCACGATGAGATGGTAGCCAGGCACATACGTGCGGATCTTCTCGACCATCGCGTCGACGGCCGGTCGCAGCGCATCAAGATCGGGGTTGTCGACCTTGGCGAAGATCGTCGACTGCATGTCGACCGGGGGCTGCGCAGGATTCAGATTGAGGATCGCCTTCGAGCGCTCGCATCCCGAGAACTCCCGCACCGCACGCTCGGTGTTCTCGATGTACTCGTCGAGGTTGATACGGGTGGCGGGACCGGCGCTGCGCGACGCGATCTGCGAAACGACCTCGATGTACGGCACGACTCCGTGGACCTGGCCGATGACGTGAGCGATCGGCACCGTCGCCTGACCGCCGCACGTGACCATGTTCACGTTGTGGTGTCTGAGACCGTCTGCGAGGTTGACCGCCGGCACGCACATCTGGCCGAGGTTCGACGGGGTCATGTCGATCACCAGTTTGCCGAGGCCCTCCAGCACGGGTGCATGCCGCAGATGGCTCAGTGCTGAGGTAGCGTCGAAGACCAGATCGCAGACGTCCGGGTCCTGGATGATGGCGTCGATGCTCTTGTCCGAGACCGGCACGCCCATCGCGGCCGCCCGGGCGACACCGCGCGACGCGAGGTTTCGCCCGATGAACAGGGTGCACTCCAGCAACTCCGACCGCATGATCTTGCTGAGCAGGTCGGAACCGATGTTGCCGCTACCGAGAACGGCGACTCTCAACTTCTTGGGTGCGTCAGCCACGAACCTGATTCTCCTCGTACTCTTCGCGATCGAGGAACGGGAACATGTCGTCGTACGGCATCGAGGTCATGGTCCCATCCTCGAGCTGCTTGGATGCGACGCGCGGCACCAACAGTTGCCAGCTCGGCGTCATGACCTCGCAGATCAGCGGCCCTTCAGCGGCGAGCAGTGCATCGACGCCCGCATCGAGCTCTTCTGTGCTGCCGATGCGGAGGTACCCCATGCCGTAGAGCTTGGCGACCTCACGGAAGTCCGGGAAGCTCACGCCGGTCTCCGCACCCTCGCCGATCAGCCGACCGTTCATGAAGTTGGACTGCGTATGGCGGATGAGCAGGTAGCCGTTGTTGTTGAAGATGACGATCTTGACCGGCTGCTTGTTGTGCCGGATGGTCTGCAACTCCTGCAGGTTCATCTGGATCGAGCCGTCTCCGGTCACGCAGTAGACGTCCCGGCCCCCGGCCGCTTCGGCGGCACCGATCACCGCGGGCATGAAACCCATCGTCGACAGGCCGCCGGTCACGATGTGACGCTGCCCCTGCTTGACGCGACACGCTTGCGCCCAGACGTGGAAGCAGGAACCCGTATCGAGGACCACGGTCGCATCCTCGGGGAGCTTGTCGGACAGCACCCGCGCGAAGTGGTACGAGTTCACGCCTTCGGTCTCATCGACGTACTCGGGCAGATCGACGGGGTAGCGGTGCTTCCACTTCTGCGTCTGCGCGACCCAACCGTCGCCATCGAAACGCCAGTCGCCCAGCGACTCCCTGAGCCCTGCCATGAATTCACTGACGTCAGCATGGATCTTGAGGTCGGGAACGACCGATGGCTTGTCGAGTTCCTGCTGGTCGACATCGACCATGATCTTGTAGGCCCCGGGCGCCCACTTGTCGAAATCGTGACCGACGAGTCCGAGCGCGAGCCTGCATCCCAGTACGAGCACGACGTCGCAGTTCTGGACCGCGAAGTTCGCCGGACGGTCCCCGTAGGAGCCGGGGCGGCCGACGAAGAGCGGATCGTCGAAGCCGACGAGGTCCATGCCGAGACGCGAGGTGAGCACCGGGATGTTCGTCCCATGAGCGAACTCGAGCAGCTCATCGACGGCCCCAGCGCACCGGATGCCGGCGCCGGCGAGGATGATCGGGCGCTTCGCATTCTGGAGCGCGGTCTTGGCCTGCGCCACGAGGAGGGTCAACACATCGGTCGGGACGAGATCCGATGGCGGCGGAGTGAATCCCCCGAAGTCGTCCGGATCGAAGCTCATGGCCTGCAGGTCGACCGGGCACTCGATCCAGACGGGACCCGGGCGGCCGTCCATGGCCTCCCAGATCGCGCGCTCGACGTGGTACTTCACCGTCGCGGTGTCATCGAGCATGACCGCGTACTTGGTGACCTGATCCATGATAGGGAGTGTGTTGAAGCCCTGGAGTGCGAATTGCCGAGGGCTGGTGACCTTGGCCTGCGTGACCTTCGACTGACCCGCCACGATGATGAGTGGCGCGCTGTCCACGTAAGCGCCCACCACGCCCGTCAAGGTGTTGAGCGCCCCCGGGCCCGCGGTCACGTAGGCGACACCGGGGCGGTTGTTGTAGCGGCCGTACGCATCGGCGGCCATCACGGCCGCCTGCTCGTGGTGGCACGATATCCACTTCTGCTCACCGTGGACCAGCAGGGCATCGGTGAGATGCATGATCATGCCACCGGTGACCATGAACACCGTTTCGCCACCCGCACGGTAGAGTGCGTCGGTCAGATAGTCGGCGACGCGCATCTTCATCGTCCCACGCCCCTCGTGATGACATCCGCCATGTGCACGAGCATCTCCTCGGACATTCCGGGATAGACGCCGATCCAGAACGCGTCGTTCATGATGCGGTCCGTGTTGGTGAGCTCGCCGACGATCCGGAACCCCTCGCCGCTCGCACGCATCCCGTCGAAGACCGGCTGGCGCGTCATGTTCCCCGCGAACAGCATGCGCGTCTGCACCTTGCCGGCCTCGAGCGCGGCCACGAGCGCGCCGCGGGTCACCGGCGCACCCTCGCGCACGGTCATCAGGAAACCGAACCATGACGGGTCGGAACCCGGGGTGGCCTCGGGCATGATCAGCACATCCTCGATCGGCGTCAGCAACTCACGCAGACGCGCGTAGTTGTAGCGACGCGCGGCCGTGAACTCGGGGAGCTTCTCGAGCTGCGCCACGCCGATGGCGGCCTGCATGTCCGTGGCCTTGAAGTTGTAGCCGAACTCGGAGTAGACGTACTTGTGGTCGTAGCCGAGGGGCAGTGTGCCGAACTGCTGGGTGAAGCGCTTGCCGCAGGCGTTGTCCTTGCCCGACGGGCACGAACAGTCGCGGCCCCAGTCGCGCATCGAGAGCAGGATGGCGGCCAGGTCGTCGTTGTCGGTATAGACCGCGCCGCCCTCGCCCATCGTCATGTGGTGCGGCGGATAGAAGCTCGAGGTCCCGATGTCGCCGAAGGAGCCGGTCTTGCGGCCCTTGTAGTCGCCCCCCAGCGCATCGCAGTTGTCCTCGATGAGCCACAGGCCGTGGCGGTCGCAGAAGCCGCGGACCGCGTCGACGTCGAAGGGATTGCCCAACGTGTGCGCGAGCATGACCGCCTTGGTGCGCGGTGAGAGCGCCGCGTCGAGCTGGGTCACGTCGATGTCGTAGGTGCCGAGCACCACGTCGACGAAGACCGGGACGGCGCCGAACTGCACGATCGGAGAGATCGTGGTCGGGAACCCTGCGGCGACGGTGATGACCTCGTCGCCCCGCACGATGCGCCGCTCGCCGAGCTTCTCGCTGGTCAGCGCGGCGAATGCGAGCAGGTTGGCGCTCGATCCCGAGTTGACCAGGTACGCGTGGCGCACACCGATGTAGTCGGCCAGGCCCTCCTCGAACTGCTTCGAGAAGCGACCGTAGGTGAGCCAGAAATCGAGAGACGAGTCGACGAGGTTGACGATCTCGCGCTCGTCGAAGACGCGGCCCCCGTAGGAGACGCGCGATGCGCCCGGCTCGAAAGCGGCCTTCTCGGAGAACTCCGCGTCGTAGTATTCGCGGACCTTGGCCAAGATCTCCTGGCGCAGCTGCTGAGCGCGGTCGTTACGTGCCACTGGAGTGATTCCTTTCATGGGGCGAGAAGTCAGACTGTGATTCTACCGCTTGCGGTCAGCGCGCCCACGCGACCCCGGACTCGCGCGCGCAGGCGACGTAGTCGGCGATGTGGTGATCGACCCCGCAGACAAGACCGAGCTTGTCCAACAGGATCGGACAGGCGACGGCTCGAGCGCGCTGCCGAGTCGCGTGTGCACTCGGTTCTGCCGGAACGTCAGCCACGAAGCATTGGATCCCGCGTGCCCCGCGACGATCACGCGCAGACCGACAAACACGCCACCGGGCCGCGAACCGCCCTCAAACGTCTACCAAACTTTCCACGGTGCCGCGCCGGAATCCCACAGCTCCTCGAGATGACGCTTGTCGCGTAGTGTGTCCATCGGCTGCCAGAAGCCACGGTGCCGGTAGGCGCCGAGCTTCCCTTCGGCCGCCAGCGATTCGAGCGGCTCGCGCTCAAGGATCGTGTCGTCTCCGGAGATCCTGTCGAAGATGCTCGGCTCCATCACGAAGAAGCCGCCATTGATCCAGTCGCCGTCACCCAGCGGCTTCTCGGCGAAGCGCTCGACGCTGCCGGTCCCGCTGATCTCGAGCGCACCGAAGCGGCCCGCGGGCTGCACCGCGGTGAGCGTCGCCTCGCGACCCGACTCCTGGTGGAACTTCACGAGCGCGGAGATGTCGACATCGCCGACGCCGTCACCGTAGGTGAGCAGGAACGGCTCGCCGTCCACATAGCGCTGGATGCGCTTGACCCGCCCGCCGGTCAGGGTGTCGGCGCCCGTGTCCACGACCGTGACACGCCACGGGTCGTTCCCGTCCTGATGGACCTCCGACTCGTGCGTGCGCATGTCGAACGTCACATCGCAGTTGTGCAGCCAGTAGTTCTGGAAGTACTCCTTGATCATGTAGCCCTTGTAGCCGGCGCAGATCACGAAGTCATTGAAGCCGTAATGGCTATAGACCTTCATGATGTGCCACAGGATCGGCTTCTCGCCGATATCCGCCATCGGCTTGGGCCGAACCGCGGTCTCTTCTGCCAGACGGGTCCCGAGGCCTCCCGCCAAGATAACGACCTTCATCGAAACACTCCTGTCCGGCGCGGGGATCCCGCGCCACTGTCACAACCTACCTACCGAGCAACCGCTCCAGCGACGCCCGCAACGCAGCACCATGCTCTCCCGATGACAGGGCGATCGCGACGTTCGCCTCGAGCCACGCAAGCACGTTCCCCGTGTCGTAGCCGGGATCCTCGTCGATCACGGCGTAGATCTTCTCCACCTTGAGCAGCTCCCGCAGTGCGTCGGTCAGCTGGATCTCGTCGCCGCGGCCCGGCTGGACGTGCGGCAGGATCTCCATGATCTTCGGCGTCAGCAGGTAACGCCCGAAGATCGCGAGCGTCGAGGGAGCCTCATTGACCGCGGGCTTCTCGACGAGGTCGGTGACCTCCCACACGCCGGGCTCGATCTCATGCCCGGCGATCACGCCGTAGCGGGACACCAGAGACGGCTCGACCGGCGTGACCGCCAGCACCGAACCGCCGTAGCGCTCGTGAACGTCCTTGAGCCGCGGCAGGCAATCGTGGCGCGGGACGATGACGTCGCCGAGAAGCACGAAGAACGGCTGGTCGCCCACGTGGGGAGCGCCGCAGAGTACGGCGTGACCCAATCCGCGCGGTCGCTTCTGCCGAACGTAGAAGATGTCGGCGAGGTCCGAGACCGCGCGCACCTGACGCAGCCGATCGACCGCACCCGAGCGCTCGAGCAGCTCTTCGAGTTCGAGCGACCGGTCGAAGTGGTCCTCGATCGCGCGCTTGCCGCGACCCGTCACGAGCAGGATATCGCTCGCCCCCGCAGCGACGGCCTCTTCCACCACGTACTGGATCACCGGCTTGTCGACCACCGGGAGCATCTCTTTCGGCTGCGCCTTCGTGACCGGCAAGAACCGCGTGCCGAGCCCCGCCGCCGGGATGATCGCCTTCATGAGTACCCCCCCCTCGCACCTGCGCGCCCGTCTGTGGCGCGCCCGTCAATACTACAACTCGAACACCGCCCACGGCGCTTTGACGACCATTCGAAGGCACCCGAGTCGCGCTACGGAGGTCCTTCGGGGGCCCCGGTCAGGACAGTGAACCCCGTGGCGGCCGATCGCTCGACGACTCGATAGCGCGCGGCGATCTCAACCACGAGCGGATCTGCCTTCGACGAGCCGATCGGGGCGCCGGAATCCGAGAGCATCCACGAGGGCAGGAACACCACGTCGGGCCAGCGTCCGACTCGTTCGAAGTAGTCGATGGTGGCGGTATCCGCGGGGCCGAGATAGGGCCAGACCGCGTTGGTGACCATGACGCCCCCGAGGACGACGTACGGCCCCGGGGCGCTCAGGACGAGAACACCCGTCGTCGGCCCCACCCATCGCGCGGCGAGGCGGTCGAACCCCGACAGCACCGCCGCGCTTGCATCCGTGGTCGTCACGCCGGCGTAGGGCCCGGCGACGATCGTATGACGCAGCGCGAGCGGCGGACCGTCGCGAAACGACGCTCCGAACAACAGCATCGCGAACGAGAGCGTCAGCATCAGGGTCGCGTACAGATCGAGCCGCGGGTGAGACGAGCGACGCACCTCGCTGACCAGCCACACGACAGCGGCCGCGCCCAGAGGAGCCAGCCCCACAACGCCGCTGGCCCAGTAGACCGAGGCGCTCGTCGTCGCACTGACGATCACAAAGCCGATGGCCCCCGCGGGAAGCGCCAGGATCAGAAGACGCCGCATGTCGCTCGACCCGCCGCGCGCGCTGACGACCAGACCCGGGAGGGCGAACAGGACGAGTGCGGCGATGTAGTTGCCGCCCACGGTCCAAAGACCGCCGTCCCGACCGGGTCCGAATACGTTCACCAAGATGGGGATCGCCAAGGCGACCGGTATCAGGAAGGCCATCCGGCCCCTCAGCTCTTCGCGTTCAGGGAATCTGACCGCCGCGAAAGCGACGCCGAGGGCGATCGAGATGACCGGGACGAACCAGGCCAGCAGCGCCGGCGCCCAATGACGCGTGAGCAACTCCCACAGCCGGCCCACCTGGTAGCTCATGCGAACGCCGGACCCCGCGCTGGAGTACGCGCGCATGACGTAGTCGTACGTGAGCCTGAGGTCCGCGATCGATACACCCTCTACTGCGAACAGCCACACGCCGAAGACCACCACCGCTCCACAGGCGCCGGCGACCATCGCTGTGGTGAGACGGCGGTCGCGACCGAGGAACGCGAGTGAGCACAGCATCGCCACGGCCACGATGGCGAGCGGCGGGTACGAGATGGACGCGAA
>Ga0209430_1001500_pt1 | contig 17148 bp, 13 predicted proteins | sample BarGraIncub1133A_FD_184504 | JGI IMG/M metagenome (GOLD analysis project Ga0209430, IMG submission 184504) | Arctic peat soil microbial communities from Barrow, Alaska - Barrow Graham LP Incubations 11-33A (SPAdes) (version 2) | ecosystem: Environmental > Terrestrial > Soil > Wetlands > Peat... | reverse complement strand
TAAAAAATCCTCATTACTCGTGGGCGGCCACAAGGGCGGCCCCTACATTTTCTGTGATTCTGCCCCGGATACCCACTAAGGGCCGCCCTGTATCACCAACATTATCGTACAACATAACCATTAATTTTTAGTCCTTTTAAACAAATTTGACAGATTTTAGATTGCAGGGTTTAATATTAATGGTTCTGTTGTCAGATATTGTAGAAATGTTTTTTAGCCTGTAGGGCTTGAATATCAATAGAAAATATCATCCATTTTCATTTTGCCCGCATCAACATTTAAAGTTAATCCCCTACGGGGAAAAGGTCTAATATTCAGATTATTCTATTGATATTAATGCCCTACAGGCAATTTTAAACAGTTTCATAATTCCTTTGTTAATTAATTTTAGTCACCACGAGCTCTTTTCTATCGATATAGTTGGGGTATTTAAAGACCGGTAATCCCAATGCCATGGCGGAATGAATCGTTCCATCTATTCCAAGTAATTTTGCAAGTGTTCCTTTTTTCTCCTGCTTGATTGCGGCACAGACAAAGCCCATATAGAACTGACTCACACCCAATGTTTCAGCCATCAACGAACCATTCTGATATGCAAGATTGGCATCTGCATAGCCAAAGCTGTTTGATTTTGGCGTATGGATCAGCATTACAGCAGTAGCATTGCGAATAATAGGGTCGTTGCCAAGTGCCAGTTCTTTCTGCATACGTGCAAACAAGGGAACATAGCGATAAGCATCGGGCATAATTCTTTTCAGGAATGGTTTCAGGAATGGATTAGTCAACTTCTTTACATTTGAACCGAGAAGTCCTACAGTGAAGTCAGTGATCAATTTAATTTTTTCAGGATCGGTGATCATTGTAAACGATACCTGTTGCATATTACTGGCAGTAGGCGCCCTGTGAGCGGCTTCCAGTATGTAATCCAGCTTTTCTGCCGGGATTAGTTTCTTTGAGAATACACGGTTTGATCTACGTGATTTACACAAGAGCATCAATTGTTCCGGTGTAGGGTATAGCGTGTAATCTATGGGGTGAACTTTATCTTCGGAGAACTCAGAATGAATAACCGACCCGGTTGGACATACAGCAACACAATGACCGCATATGATACAACCCTTTGTAGTAACAACCATAGCAGGTTCTTCTTTGCTATTTTGAGAGAGGATTTTTGAAGGACAAACTTTTACGCATTTTCCACATTTGATGCAGCTATCTACATCGATATTTATATTCACTTCCATCATCAGATATATTTTTTCTTTTTATTTTCGGCTTACAAAGGTAATATATCCTGAAATAGGATTCTACCTCTTCAGATTACAAATCAATTAATCGAAATAATCAGCGGGGATAACGTTCTATCTGCTCCATCCGGACTACGGGCAATAATATCTTCAAAAATAATGGTTTGACCACGGTTGGTATTTTTGATCTGTTTGATCATCTCATCGGTCAGTTTGCTGCTTTGTGATTCATAATGCGTTACATTAAAACCTCTTTGCATCGTCATCCTAAAAGAACGAATCTGGAACTGATAATCAAATTCAAAGTCATCCGGCATCCTGGCAACGATATATCCTGCCGAAATCAACATCTCCCTGGTGATAAACCCATTCTTTTTATTGCCTATATAGGGATCAGGATCAGGAAGCTTCTTTACTCTGAAGACTTCTGTCCCCATCGACTTCATGACACCATTTACTTTCGCGGAAACGGTAATGGTTGCCTGCTTACATCCATCTGACATAACAGCCATCCACCCACCTTTGATTGGATTCGGCTTCAGCGCTCCACAAGATATAGAAGGGAAAATATTTTCACGGGGAATCCCTGCCACCGCTATAGAGAGAGGGTTATTCACCCCGATATACAAAACATTCATATTGGTAGCCGAAACCGAAAGCGATGGTTTTGCAACAACATATTGCGTGTGAAAATGATAGGTATTTTCAATTCCCGATCCATTTCTCACACTCACAAAACCAGCATATTTCTCAGTCCCTGCACTGCTGGCCGGAAAGTTAAATTTAATCCGTCCATTCTTACTGGTGACAAGTGTAGCCTGATCTTTCCGTGACACAGGCAGTGAATCCACTCCCCGCATATAATAAACTTTTGGACTTTGGGCTGTATCGTAAGCTGCTACAATCACTTCTGCTTCATACTGATCACCGGTGAAAAGATAATTGGTCTTTGGCATGATCTTGGCCTCGATCTTCTCATACTTGAAATCGTCGGCACCGATTCTGTTGTAAAGGACATTGACTACATCCAGTTCTGCATTATAGACATCTGTAATGATCTTATTCAAAATCGGGATATCTGCAGCCATGGGTATTTCAAAGAAGTTGTGCACTTCCCAGGTTTGTTTCATTCCTGTAGCATCATAATAGATCCCATCCGTAATCAGACCAAGCTTCACCTGACTCTGATATCTCGGATCAACCAGATCAAGTATCTTCTTTCTGTATTCCAGAATTTTTTTCTTCAACTCAGCTGATTTTCCCGCAGATCCGTCATCCGAACTCCCCATCATAAAATTGGTTGGAGTGGTATAATCATCCTTGTTTTGCAACAGCATCATGGGTGTCTTCTTAACCGAATCCAGAGAAATCTTTTCAGTATTTCGGATCAATTCGTCACGTATTTTTTCGATATAAACAATCATATCCAGCGACAGGCGATGTGCTTCATTCGCTTTATTCCAGGAAGGCCCAATTTCCTCAGGATTCAGAAGATAACTTTTCTCAAAATTTGTAAAGGTATCCCTGATCTTATGGGAGAGATTTTCATTGGCCAGTAGAACGCTTTCGTTTACAACAGAAAATGCGTTAATGACCTCTTTTGAAACGTTTAAAGCCAACAAAGCCGTCAATACCAGGTACATCATACCGATCATTCTTTGCCTGGGGGTTTCTCTAGGTGATGACATAAAAAAAAGTTATTGCTTAAGGGTATATTGTAGATTCAACGTATAGTTGCCGGGTTGCAATAGTGCAAAATCAGTAATCATTATAGTAATGTTTATTTGATGTCCTCTATGTTTTCCATTACCCGTGTAGCTTGTTCCGATGTCATTAATCAAAACAGTGGGAATATGATCAAGCTTTATTTTTCCGGTTGGTCTCCCTGTTTTACCATGACCTAATCCGTTGTCATAACCCGACTGAATATAAATTTCCATACCGGGAGGAATTTCACCTGATGCGAGAGAAACAGTTATCATACCGGGTGGATCGGAGGGACTTACAGTAAATGAATAATTCATCCATTGTGAATTGTCGACAACCATCTCGGTATGATTCCCGGCTGCAATTATCGCTGACATATCAAATGTTGAAGTATTGCGGTTCGTCACCGCCAGACTATTCTGTGCCCAACCTACCCTGAAAATGAGTGTGATAACAATTAACGCCAATAAATACTTTTTTGTATCCATTTTTAAATTTATAAGGATTCAGAACTTCTTCTGGAGTTTTATCTCCCGTGATTTTTTGTGTACAATTACATCCAGTTTCTCTTCCTTGCCCGGTGCAAGAGTGAGGTTGAAATGATCAATGTCGAGTTGGTATCCCTGAGGAATACCATTGGGATAGACCTTAATGTGCCAGTCTCCCGGCCTGAGATCTTCAAAACTAAAGCTACCATCTCTTCCCGTCAGTACCCTAAATGTTTCTGTACTATTAGCAGCTTCAATGATCAGGTTTTCGATGTCCTCCTGGATCGGATAATAACCCTTCTGGTTATTCTTTTCATCTTCCCGGATAACCAGACGTCCCTGAATTCGCGCTGACCGCGTCATTGATATCTCAAACTTTGTTACCTTACCGGGTTCGATTGTTACACGATAAGGCCCCGGAACCTCGGCAATGGCATTTAGCCCGATATTCGATTCATTTATAGCAAGAATGTAGGTCCCGACTTTAACCGCCGAAAACTCAAAATTCCCTTTTTTGTCAGTCATGGCAATATTTCCGTTCAGATTAAGCAAAATACCATCAACATGTTCTATCCCCTTATTGATAATTTTCCCGGACAGTTTACCGACATCTTTTTTCTTTGCTAAGGGGACATTAATAGTATAAGCATAGCGAAATTGTATGCTTAATTCCTTTTTATTTAATGAGTTTTTGACCAGATTGTAATTTGTACCCAGTTGAAATTCATGGTTACGATTCAATTGCTCATGCAATTGGCACGATAAAAGACTTCTATCACGATAATATTCTTTCAGCTCGTAGTTATTCTGATAATCAAACGAAAAATATGTTTTCTTTTTCAGGTCAAGCTGAAGTGATCCTCCATAATAAAACCGTTGAAACCCGGTGATCAGGTATTGTTTCCCACCCTGGTAGTTTACAAATCCATTTATTGAAAAGGATGCATTTACTATATATTTCAAGGAAAAATTGCCATTGTAAAATTGTGTCAGTTCTCCATTTTTTACTTCCAGAAGGTTTAAAATTTTACCGACTTCTCCCAGTATACTCAGATTGATTCTCCGGAACTTGCTTTGGAATGAAAACCGACCGGTGTATTTTTTATAATTGAAGAGAGATTTTGGAGCCATGTCTTCGAGATCGTTTATATAAACACCAAAACTGAGCGAATTCTTCGGGCTTATCCTATAGCTGGTGAAAACATTTAGGCTTTTACTGTAAGGGGCATTCGCATACAACGTGTCTAAAGCCAGATTAGATCGGTTGAGGTCGTAATTCATCGATAAGCTTAGATTCTTTTTCAGGTTAAAGGTGATTCCTGTTGAAATATAACTCGAATTGGAAACATAACCGGGAAATCCAAGATCAGCACGGGTCATGCTGAAATGAGAGTTAAAGAAACTTTTATTGATATTGAAGGCTGCCCGGTAAGCTTTGGTCGTTTTATTGAGATGTTGTCCTGTTGCCAGTTCAAATTCTGTATTTCCCCACGAAAACGGATTGATAAAACCCGAGATGGTCAATAAATTAGTGTTTTTATTATCTAAATTGACTTTTGTAAGATAACCGGCGTCGAACTTCAATTTCTCACTGATCTTGAAGTTTGTATAAAAAGCAAAGATCTGTTTGATCGCCGGATAATACCTTGGAAGATGAAAGAATGAACCAACTGTTAACTTACCAAAAGTATGACGTAAATTTATTCCCCGACCACTTCTTGATGATTCTGTCAGATCGCTTAAACGGAAATTATTGTCACCGAGTAAAATCTCTGTCCGTGAGCTGTTGTATGCAAGAGAATATTCATCGTTTAAACCAAGGATTGGATTCCCACCCCGATCGGGTCCCCGAAGATGAAATTTCAATCTCCGGTTTTTCGTTTCATTGAGTATACCCTCTCCCGTAATGTCAAACATGGAACCATAAGCTCTTTGCACACCCCTATTGTCTGACACCACTATTCCGGAGATCTTGACCGGCAGTCGATTGTACCCATCAAATTTTTCATTCCCTGAAGGGATAACATCAAACAAATAAGCGGCTGAACGCTCTGTTTCCGGCTTGTCAGAAATCGAAGCAGTCAGATTCACATTATATTGCGAATAATTACTTTGACTTTTGGGGACAGACAATAATACTTTTGTAATAATTGATGCATCTTTTGGGATTCGGAAATTACGAATCTCAGGTTTTTTATCATTCATTATTGTAGCAGAAACCCTTACCTCCAGATTAGAAAGATTACGGATGAGGAATTTCACTCCCAGTGTGTCACCCGAAAACAGATAACCGGGAGCTTTAAGTTTGTCGACCTGGATCTCATACCTGGGCAGTACATAAATGGGAATATTAACTTTTCCGACAGGTGGATTTCCCGGATTTTCAAAAACATCCAGTTCGAGAGAGTAGTCTCCGGATTTAATATTTTCAGGAATATGAATACTGATGATTTTGTTGATAGCTGTGTTCTTTTCTATTTGAGTCGATGCATAATTTGCAACTTGTCTCCAACTGCTATCAGGTATGATGAGTTTAAATTGAACCTCTTTTAATATGTCTGTATGATTGGTAATCATAACGAGGACATTAGAAGTCGATCCTGCAGCCATCTCTTTTCTTTTTTCATTAAGCAATTTAACCTCCATATCGCCCGGCCCTGCCAGAACTGATTGAACGAATAACACAAGAAAAAATAGGGCTACAGCAACTTTCAACATTCATCTGCTTTTTATATGAATGTTAAGAGTTTAAAAATAGAGCGTGTATTCAAGCCCGAAAACATCATTATCTAAGCCCGCGGCAACGATCATCGCCTGGTAAGTTTTCCCGCTGGGAATTCCTTCCAGATCGAATCTGAATCTTGTTGAAGTCGTGGGATAAAGTCCTTTCTTAGGATTTTTGATAACCCTTACCGATGCTCCTTTGTCATCAAACAACTCGATCGAAACGTCGGGAGCTATATAATGATCTCCGTTATTGACAAGGTCAACGGCAAGAAAGAGTTTCGTTCCTTCTTTGAGCAAGGTTGGTTCCAGGAATTTCAATGACCCTTTGCCTTTATCTGCTATTTCTGTGACCACCTGAATCGCGTAACGGGTTACCGTTCTGATACTGAGATCCCCCTTTTGAGTTGGGTCTATGGGGACTACTCCCTCCACCATCAAAACACTCCAATAGGTTCCCTTCAGGGTGTCGTTTTTGGGCACTGTTATCTCGTATTGGATGGTTCTGATTTCTTTGGCTTTCAGAATGACCGATTTTGGGCTATATTGAATCCAGTTTGCATTGGAGCGTTTATGACTACCCGGATTATCATAAAAGGTATTATCCTTATGATTATAGAGTAAATCGGTCTGGTAAACTTTTACTTCCTGATCAGTATTATCATTGTTCTGAATCTTGATTTCCCCCTTTATCACATCACCTGGTTTCCCATTTTCAATATGTTTCAGGCTCCCGAGTACTTCAATGGAAGCATTGGAATTCAGTGACAAAATAGTTAAAAATAAAAAAATAAAAAATAATCTGTAGATTTTCATGTCATTTGAGTTTAGGGCATCCTCGAAATTTAATTTTTGATACTGGTTAAGAGACAAATATAATAAATATTTTTCTATATTTCTATTTTATCTACTTTATATTATAAACAAAATCTTATCCTCACATTACGCGTATTACTGTAAACCAACTCCACCCTTTCCTTTACAAACAGTTGCCATGGACAAACATTGTCCATGGCAACTGTTTTTTATTTGAGTATAGTGTCAAAGATAGTTAGTAAGGTTAAGTTAATGTTTGATTTTTGGAGTATCTCTTCAAAAACTTAAACTGCTGCTGAAATAGTAAGGGTCACAACAACTGAAGTACCTCCTGATGCCTTTACGTCTGCATAGTTTCCTGCAAGATCAAGTCCCCATATGTATCTTAAACGATAACCGTCACCAACTGCGTTACCTGAATAGCATGAACCAATCCCGGTAATAATGTCGATGGCTGTTCCGGTAGTAAGGGGAAGTGTAGCTGCTGGTAAGTAAGTTCCCCGAGTTCCCTTAAAATTGGTGTTTGGGTCTAGAGCTTGCATTTTAATGGTAGTACCGGGAGGTATTGCGCTGACGGATGCGCTCAATGTACGGGTGGCGCTTGTTATAACCGAGGAAATTACTAACCTTGCCGAGGAATCGGAAACGCTTGATTTTACAGCAAGTCCGACAGCGTCAGGCACCAGAATGAGAGTAATAGTGGTAGCGCTGGCACTCAAAAGAGCGACCTCCCGCAGACCTAAACTCAAATTCTGAGTTATTGTTCCTTGATTGTTACTTTGTCCCATAACAGGAGAACCTAAAAAGACCCCCAGTACGGCGATACTTAAAATTAATAATGTTTTTTTCATGGCTATAAATTTTTAGGGTGTGCAATATCAGACTTCATCCATGCATCGTTAAGAAATCTGTTTACAAATGTAGTTTATATAAAGCCCGATAAATATCATCAATTTGCTGAAATGAGGGTAATAAAGCCTGATTTTAAAGCAAGGAATTTGGAAGGAAGATTGCAGAAAAAATATATAGCACATCAATTATTACCGTCATGTGCCGAAATCGTCAGGACAATAGTTATCACGGTTGGTGTAACAGTCGCCGATAAAAGCTGATAATTTGTTGCAGGTAAATATGGAGCCCAGACATACGTCAGCCTGTAACCGTCAGTATACCCGGTTCCGGTGTAATAACTACCAACTCCGGTGACCAGATCCTGGTCTGTAGTACTAAGTACAATTGGCGTCACGACTACTACTCCTTGTCGCCCGGCGCCATTTGAGTTTGTACTCAATGCTGCAAGTAATGTTAATCTGGTTCCTGCTGGTATTGTTCCTCCGGACATTTTTGCTGTAATCTTGCGATTGGTGTTACCGGGGACTACAGAGGAAACCTTTACATACATATCCGAATTTGAGACAGAACCCACCGGGGTCCCTGCCACCGATGCAGATAACGTCATAGCTACAGGAGCATGATTGGTGTCGATCAGACAAAAGTCAGATACATTCAGGCTAATTTGATCACCTGCCGTATAGCTTTGTGCAACTGTAATTCCGGAAAACAAGAACGAAGCCACAACAAGAATAAAAACAAACAGAGATTTGTTCATCATAAAAAGATCCTTTGCGAAAGTAGTGAATAAACAATCATCCTTTATACGTTTTTTGCTGAAATATGGGTAAAAAATACTGATATTTTAGTTCAGTCATCCTGATCCGGAGTCAGCAATTATTTAACAGTAGTAATTGTATAGATTACAGAGACCTCAATGTTATCCACCGATGAATGATCAACATCATAAGGGGGCAACCACTCCCACGAATAGATCAGTTGATGTCCTTTTTGAACTCCCCTGCCTGTATAACAACTGCCGATGCCGGTGATAATATCCTGTGGGTATGAAGTAAGTGTAATCTGCCCTATTGGTTTCCCTGTTGTCCCGGCGCCTGCACCGACATCTTTCCCGACATCCAGTTTTATTCGAACTTCAGTAGGCGTATTCATCGAACTGAGACTGACTGAAATGTTGTTGGTTGATTTTCCAACGACAATAGAGGAATAATTGATCCAGGTTTTGTCCAGAGTGGAAGGGGTAATGATCTGCTCTATTCCCTTACTATCCGAGTTGAAGGTGACCCGTGTATCAGAACCTGCAAAATCAATAAGAGCAAGAGCCGGAATTTTTAATACAATAGGCATCTTAATACTGTTGTCCTGGGCGAAAGCTTTTTCCCCTAAAGACAAAACAATAAATACAAAAAGAAGTAAGCAATAAGTTAACTTCATGATTTATATTTATAATGAAACAATGCCATTTTTTAAGGCAAATTTAATAAGTTGCACCATATTTTCAAACTCCAATTTTTCAAAAATATTTTGCTTATGTGTACCTACCGTTTTACAACTGATAAAAAGTCCCTCCGAAATCTCACGGATGGATTTTCCCTCAGCCAACAACTTCAATACCTCCGATTCTCTTTCGGTTAGCTCAGAAGGTTTCAAAGGTCCCCACGAAAAATGTTCCAGATATTCTTGAATAATGACTCCGGCAACATCGGTATCAAGATATTTTTTGCCATTATAAACTTGCCTTATGGCACCCCCCAGTTGTTCATATGCACAATTTTTCAATAGATAGCCCCATGCCCCAGCTTCAAACATGCTTTTTATGTAAGGTTTTTCGTCATGCATGGATAAAGCAATAGTTTTTATATCCGGAAATTCCTTGATTAATGCTGCAGTGGTATCAATGCCATTCATATGTGGCATTTCGATATCCATCAAAATAACATCCGGCCTTGAAATCCTAACCTTCTCCAATACCTCATGACCATTCCCGGCTTGTGCAACAACATCAATATCAGTTGAGCCATTGAGAAAGTCAGCTAACAACTCTCTTAATAACTTATGGTCATCTGCAATCAGAACTTTTATTGACATAATTTGGAAAATTCTTAATACCAGTACTTCATCTCGCCTTTTTCAGTGTTAACACATCAACAATCATTTCTTCCACATACCAGATTATCTCCATTGCACGTTAATGCGAATTTTCATAAAAGTAAGACAATTTTTTATAATTGTTTCACTTTTTATTTTAATTTATTGACTTAGGTATCATTTAGATTTAGAAACTGTTTAAATTTCCCCGTAGGGGATAAATATCAATAGAAGCATTCACATAATATATATTCTCCCCATAGGGGATCAACCTTTAATGTAAATGCCGGACAAAAGTAGAAGATAAACTATAATTTCAAATAGGCCTTTTATTGGTTTTTGGGTATAAATTGCTGATTTTTTATTTCAGAAATTCTGACCCAAAATCAGCATTCTGCAAATATTTATCAATAAACATCATATATGTTACTGAGATCTCACTGAAATCCAAGGAAATATCATCGATCCTTTTTCATAAAGAAACTATGCCATTTTTAATAGCAAACTTAAAAAGGTGAGCCATGTTTCCAAACTCCAGTTTATCAAATATATTCTGTTTGTGACTACCCACCGTTTTAACACTTATAAAGAGCGTATCAGAAATCTCCTTTACCGAACTTCCTTCGGCTAGTAACTTCAGTACCTCGGTTTCACGATCAGTCAATTCAGGCTCTTTCTTTGATCCCCACGAGAAATGTTGCAGATAATCCTCAATTATCACCCCCGAAACATCATTATCGAGATATTTTTTACCATTATACACCTGGTTAATCGCTGTTCCAAGCTGGTCATAGGCACAGTTCTTCAAAAGATAACCCCAGGCACCGGCTTCAAACATGCTTCTGATATAAGGTTGTTCATCATGCATGGATAGCGCAATAGTTTTAATATCCGGATGCGCTGCGTGAAGAGCAGCCGTGGTGTCTATACCATTCATACGTGGCATTTCGATGTCCATCAAAACAACATCCGGTTTAGAAGACTTAACTTTTTCCAGTACTTCATACCCATTCCCGGCTTGTTCAACAACGTAAATATCAGCTGTATCGTTGAGAAAGTCAGCCATTAACTCCCTTAATAACTTATGATCATCAGCAATCAAAACTTTTATCGGCATAGTTGGATTCTTATAGGGTGGTTCATTACCTATTAATCCATCTTTTCTTAAAAGGTAATACCTTGTTTTATATTTTTTTTATATAAAAAATTAATTTAGTTATATATATATGATTTTAAATGAGTTAAAAATTAATATTAGTAAGTATTTTCTTTAAACGTACTCCATATTTCGCACTGACTCCATATTTCCCCATTTATTTCAGACCCCATTTATTTCAGATTTTTGACAGTTCAAATTGTAAATTAATTCTTTACTTATTAATTAAAATGCTTGTTTATTAACTCCGTCAATAAAACTTTACTAATCGGTTTTGAAATATAATCATTGCATCCAGCCGCTATTGATTTTTCTTTGTCTCCTATTAGTCCAAAAGCTGTTTGCGCAATGATAATTACGTCTTTGTTAAATTGTCTGATTTGTCTGGTTGCTTCATATCCATCCATACCCTGCATTTGAATATCTATCAATACCAAATCGATGTCAGGATTATTGCGGCAAGCCGCTATAGCTTCTACTCCGGTTCTTACATGCAAATCTTCTTTACAATACTTTTCAACCATCTTAGTAATGAGCTTTTCTGATGTTGGATCGTCTTCTGCAATTAATATTTTCAGTTTTTTGATTTGAGAATCTTCTTTATCCCAAGAAACGACATTTTTAATGGCTATTATTTCTTGCGGTACAGTATTATACGGAATGGTAAAATAGAATGTTGAACCTTTTCCTTCCTCGCTTTCTACCCAAATCTCACCTCCAAGCATCTCTACATACGCTTTGGTAATCGACAAACCTAAACCTGCCCCTTGTATAGTTTGCTGATCGGCAAAATCAGCCTGAACAAAACGGTCAAAAATAGACTTCTGTATACCTTTGGCAATTCCAATGCCTGTGTCTTTCACGAAAAACTCAAGATATTCGCCCTTTTTATTATACCCAAATTCTATTGATCCTTTTTCACTGTATTTTATGGCATTTTTGACAAGGTTGGTAATAATTGCAAAGATTTTTTCCCGGTCGGTTTTGATAATAGCTTCTTTTGACGGCAATGAATTTATATAGGAAAGTTGCATTCCTTTATCTTTGACCTCGGGTTTGAAAAAGGTATAAATGTATTCGATTTGTTCGTTTATATTCGACTCCTTAATATCAACTTCCATCATTCCCGATTCTATTTTCGAAATATCAATAATATCGTTGAGGATATTGAGCATACGGACACCACTATTCTTGATGATATTGATATATTCTTGCTGATCTTCAACTGTAATCTCTTGTTCTTTCAGCAAGTCGGCAAAACCCAAAATACCATTCATGGGTGTTCTGATTTCATGGCTCATATTGGCAAGAAAAGCTGATTTTAGCCGGTCACTTTCTTCAGCTTTTTCTTTGGCTTCGATTAGTTCAAAATTGGTCAAATTAAGTTCTTCATTTATTTGTTGGTATTCTTCGTTTATTTGTTGGTATTCTTCGTTATGTGTTGCTATTTCATCGTTTTGTGTTCTTATTTCTTCGTTAGCAATGATTAACTCTGCTGCCCGCTTTTCCTTCTGCTCGTTTTGTAGCAAAATATTATAGGCAGCGATTAACAAAAGAATAGTAAACACCATCATTAAAATAAACAAAACCACTGTAGCCCGGTTGAACGATGCCACACTGAGCTCGTTCGTTTGCTTTCGTTGTTTAAGTAAGAAGGCTTCTTCTTGCTGAATAGCATTAGTAATATGGCGTATACGATCGGTTATGTACTTGCCTTTTTTGGTGGAAGCATAAGCAATGGCTACTGCTAGTCCTTTTTTACTCCTTAAATCAACTGATTGAAGTGACCATTCCAAACGCTTGTGTATATAAAAATTGAGCGAATCTACACGTTTTTGCTGTTCGGGATTATCCTTAATAAGTTGTGTGAGTTCTCCGATGTATACGAAGGCTATTTTTTGAGCAACATTTAGGGGTTCGAGAAATACACTGTCGTTTGTAATAACAAAACCTCGCGAAGCGGTTTCAAAGTCCTTGGCAAGTGATAGTATTTCCCCCGATTTGTAAATAACTTGCTCGGTATGTTGCACCCATTGTTCAGCGTCACGAAGTTTTTGGTTGCTTTTATAAACGACATAACCTATAAACCCGGTACCTACCAGAATAATGAAAGAGAAGAGTAAGAGTTTTTGACGAATACTAATTTTCATTTGATATTTTTACAAATGTAACAAAATTAACTATAAAATTAATTACCTCTTTTATTTCAGGTGGATGAATCCCTAATAAATCAGCATTATACATCGCAACTTTGTAAATATAGTCTTATGCAGTCTTCTATGTTCGGTTAATTCAGGATAAGAGAATTTTTGGGGACTATTGGGGTCAGGAATCATTTCTTGGAAATGATTCCTGACCCCAATAGTCCCCATTTCTGATCATTTCTGTCCAAAATGGAGGGGGAAATGTATTTCTATTGATATATATATGCCCTACGGGCAAAAGAAAAGAAAAATTTAAACAGTTTCTAACAATACGAGATGGTAAAATAGAATGTTGAGCCTTTTCCTTCTTCACTCTCCACCCAAATCTTACCTCCAAGCATTTCCACATAAGCTTTCGATATGGCTAATCCCAAACCTGCTCCCTGAAAAGCTCTTTTATCAGAGATATCGGCCTGTATAAAACGGTCGAATATGACCTCCTTTTTGTCATGCGGAATGCCTATACCCGTGTCTTTTATAAAAAACTCAAGGTATTTGTTCTTCAAATTATATCCAAATTCAATTGTACCTGTATCGCTGAATTTAATTGCATTTTTGACAAGGTTTGTCAGGATTGCATAGATCTTTTCACGATCTGTTTCAATGACGGCTTCTTTTGCCGGCAACCCGTTTTGAAAGAAAATTTGCAGTCCTTTTCGTTCAACCTCAGGTTTGAAGAAAGTATAAATGTATTCGATTTGTTCGTTTACATTCGTCTCTGAAATATTAATCTCCATTTGTTCAGATTCTATTTTCGAAATATCAACAATATCGTTGATGATATTGAGCATTCGTGCTCCACTTTTCTCAATGATGCTGATATACTCTTGCCGCTCCTCACCCGTAAGTTCAGGTTCTTTCAGTAGTTCGGCAAAACCCAGAATGCCGTTCATGGGTGTTCTTATTTCATGGCTCATATTGGCAAGGAAGGCAGATTTAAGGTGGTCGCTTTCCTCGGCGTGTTCTTTCGCTGCTAACAGATCTATGATTAGCTTCTTTTGTTCCGTAATATCGATATTAATTACCTGATAATGCTTGATCCCATTCCACAGAATTTCTTTTCTCGAAACTTTTACATGGCGGATTTCCCCGTTTTCACGTATGATACTTACCTCATAATCAAATACGTCATATCCTTTTTTTCTTTTTTCTTTTCTTTCCTGATGTTGCGCATAACTTTCGGGAGTGTATCGATTTATTGCTGATATATTTGTAAATTCCTCCAGTCTGGTGAATTCAAAAATATCAAGAAAGGCTTTATTAGCATAAATTGTTTTTCCATTGACGGAAACAATACGTATGCCCAAAGAAGATTCTGAAATGGAACGATGGAAATTTTCTTCTGATTGGAGAATTGCTTGTTCCGCCCGTTTGCGTTCAGTAATGTCTGAAACAGAAACGATACTTTGTTTGGTGCCGGATATCATAGCGATATTAAGAATGGCATCCCTTAATTCTCCCTGTTTATTAAAAAATTTTACTTCATGTTTTTTTGGAGCTAAATCAGGATTTTTACGTCTAAGCTTGTGGTTCTTCATCATTTCCTGCAAACTCTCAGGAGCAAAATATTGATTCCATTTCTGTCCAATAATTTCAGTAGGATTATATCCCGTAATGGAATAACACTCATTGTTTGCCATAAGGATAGTGGCATTCTCGGCACAAATAAATGTTGCTGTGCCGGTAGATTCAAAGATTTCCTGATACTTAACTTTACTCTCCCGCAGCGCTTCCTCCGTTTTCTTCCAATTCTTTTGCTTCACTACCCCTTCCAAAGCCCGCCGGACCGCAAAGGCAAGCCGACCCAGCCTATCTTTAAGCACATAATCGGTAGCTCCCTGTTTAAGCAATTCAACTGCAATATCTTCGCCAACTGTACCTGATACACAAATAAAAGGGACTTCCGGTTGCAGCTCCAGAGCCAATTTGAGTGCAGCGGGTGCATCGAATCCAGGCAACGTGTAGTCGGCCAATATAATGTCATAGTTTCTTCCCTTTAATAAAGCGAGATACTCTTTTTCTTTTGCGGCAATATCCATGCTAACCAGAAAACCTGCATCTACAAGCATTTCATTTAAAAGTTCGGCGTCTTTCAAAACATCTTCAAGACACAAAACATTTAGCAAGACTTTCGATTCCTCCATTTTTTTCATATTATGATCCCCCTTCTGGTGGTAATTCGTTTATAACGGCCCACCCCCCCTATTTGTTTAACAACTTCAATAAACTGCTGGGAAATAATGGGGGTCTGGCCGCATTACGCCCAGACCCCATTTATTTCAGATTTTTGATAGTTCCAAAATGTAAATTAATTCTTCACCAATTTATTACAATGTTTCTTTACCAACTCCGTTAGTAAAGTTTGAATAATTGGTTTTGAAATATAATCATTGCATCCGGCTTCTAATGCTTTTTTACGATCCTCTTTTCGGGCATAAGCTGTTTGTGCGATAATAACAACAGTTTTATTGAATTTCCGTATTTCTCTTGTTGCGTAATGTCCATTCATTTCCGGCAATTGGATATCCATCAATATCAAGTCGATGTCAGGATTATTACGACAAATTTCGACAGCTTCTACTCCGGTTCTTGCATGTAAATCCTCTTTGCAATACTTTTTAACAATCATGTTTAAGAACATTTCTGAAGTTTTATCGTCTTCGACAATTAATATCTTCAGTTTTTTAATTTGATGCTCTTCTACTTCCTGTGAAACAACATTATTTATGACTACTTTTCCTTCCGGTTCAGTGTTATATGGAATGGTAAAATAGAACGTTGAACCTTTTCCTTCTTCGCTTTCTACCCAAATCTTACCACCAAGCATCTCTACATAAGATTTTGCAATAGAGAGACCTAATCCCAAGCCTTCAAATTGTCTGGTACTGGACACATCAGTCTGCATGAATCGTTCAAATATAACCTGTTGTTTGTTTTCGGAAACACCTATACCGGTATCCTTAACAGAAAACTCCAGGTAATTGTCATTCTTACGGATGCCCAGTATAATAGATCCTGCTTTTGTAAATTTTATGGCATTACCTATCAAATTTACAAGTATGGTATTTAGCTTTATGCTATCTGTGGATATGCACTCTGAATTTTCAGGTAAATCCATGTTGATAATAAATTCCAATCCCTGGTTTTCAGCATCGTTCTTAAAACGGCCAAGCAATTCATCGGTCAGCATTTTGATGTTGGTTTCTGCAGATGTCACTTGCATTGGTACAGCCTGAATATGCGAAATTTCAACAATGTCATTGATGGTATTCAAAAGCCGATCAGCGCTTTGATTGATGACGTTGATAAACTCATCCCTTTCACTGGCCGTCAGGTCATCGTCTTGTATTATCGACAGAAATCCGAGAATGCCGTTTAACGGGGTTCGTATTTCGTGTGAAATGTTATTCAGAAAAGAAGTTTTTAAACGGTCGCTTTCCTCTGCTTTTTCTTTGGCTTTTATTAATTCTACTGCTCGTTTTTCCTTCTCTTTGTTTTGATAAGCAAGTTCTTTGTTAGCAATGATCAATTCTTGTTCCGTCCGTTTGCGTTCGGTAATGTCATGGTAATTCCCCAAAATCCCCTGGATATAGAGATCGTGCAAGAGATTAATGCCGGTAAATTCAATCCACTTATAGCTGCCGTCCTTGCACCGGTAACGACATTCCGTTGTGACGATAGCGTTAGGTTTGTCCAGGAGAGCGCCAAATATTTTCTGTACGGAGTTCAGTTCGTCGGGATGAATATTTTCCCATGCGCTGAATCCAATAACCTCTTCAGGCCTCCAGCCAAACCATTTCTCAATGTTCGGGCTTTTGTATCTGTTGATCCCATTTTGGTCAATGATGACGATTACATCACCGATG
>Ga0209430_1001498_pt1 | contig 17165 bp, 14 predicted proteins | sample BarGraIncub1133A_FD_184504 | JGI IMG/M metagenome (GOLD analysis project Ga0209430, IMG submission 184504) | Arctic peat soil microbial communities from Barrow, Alaska - Barrow Graham LP Incubations 11-33A (SPAdes) (version 2) | ecosystem: Environmental > Terrestrial > Soil > Wetlands > Peat... | reverse complement strand
ATCCAGATTGCCTACGGCCGCTCGCGGCGTGTGCCTTGGGGCATTTCCGAGTCCGCCTTTGGCAATATGGACCTCAACAAAACGTATCAATACAAGGCCTTCGGCGTTCCGGCGCTCGGATTGAAACGCGGCCTTGAAGAACAGTTGGTGGTCGCTCCCTATGCCACTCTGCTGGCACTGAACGTAGCACCGGGTGAGACTGTGCAGAATATGAAACAACTCGCCGGGATGGGGCTGCTCGGTGATTACGGGTATTACGAGGCGATGGATTTCAGCCGGCAGCCGCAACGTGAGGGGAGACGTGGGGTGATTGTCAGGGCGTATATGGCCCATCACCAGGGGATGGCTTTTCTGGCATTGACCAACTTCCTCCATGGCAACCCATTCCCGCGCCGCTTTCATAGCGATCCACGGGTGCGTGCTTTTGAGGCCCTCCTGCAGGAACGCATCCCGTCCCTGCCGACGCTGCAGCTCGCAACGACGCGGCAGTGCAAGCCCGTAGTGATGGGCATAGACCAGATTGCGCCGGCGGAAAGCACCTTTACCACGCCACATACCGCCATTCCCCACAGCCTGCTGCTCTCCAATGGCCGGTATGGTTTGATGATCACCAACAGCGGTGGCGGCTACAGCCAGTGGAGCGGCCGTGAACTCACCCGCTGGCGATCGGATCAGACCTGTGATGCAATGGGAACCTTCTGTTACATCCATGAGTCCGATGCGGATCGTATCTGGTCCAGCACCTATCAACCGGTCGGAGGGAAACTGGAAGGGTATTCGGTCAACTTTGCCCTCGACCGGGCCGTGTTCCGGCGTGACGATAACGGGCTGCATACCGAAACAGAGGTGATCGTCTCGCCGGAAGATGACGCAGAGATTCGGCGGATTACCCTGATCAACAGGTCGGACCGCGTCCGCCGTCTCAATATCACCAGCTACGTTGAACTCTCCATGGCGCCCCACAACGCGGACCGCCAGCACCCGGCCTTCAACAAGCTGTTCATCCAGACCGAAGCGCTCCCGGAACAACAAGTACTGCTCGCACACCGGCGACCGCGGAGTGAAAGCGAACTGCCTCTGTATGTGGCCCACCGTTTGACGTTTGAGCACAGCGGAGATGATTACCCGCATGAAAAGGAGTGGCAGTTTGAAACCGACCGGAAGCGTTTCATCGGCCGCGGCCGCACCCTCGCCAATCCCATGGGTGCTGTTCAAGAGCTCGGCAACAGCCAGGGCTTTGTCCTGGATCCGAGCTTAAGCCTGCGGCGGACTCTGATGCTGGAACCGGGCCAACGGGTCCAGCTCTCCCTGGTGCTCGCCGCCGGGGGAGCACGCGAGCAGGTTCTGCACATGATGGATAAATACTGTGATCCCCATGAGGTCAATCGGGCGATGGATTTTGCCTGGGTCTCGGCCCAGCAGGAATTGCAGATAATGCACATCCAACCTGACGAAGCGCGCCGGTTTCAGCAATTGGGAAGTCACCTGCTGTTTCCAAATCCCCTGCTGCGTGCTACCGGCGAGCGACTTGCCGAGAATCGCAAGGGGCAGGCCGGATTGTGGCCCTACGGCATCTCGGGTGACCTGCCGATAGCCCTAGTTACTATTGGTGAAACGCGGGATATCAGCCTGGCCCGCCAGATGCTCCAGGCTCACACCTATTGGCGGATGCACGGATTGTCGACCGACCTGGTGATGCTCAACGAAGAAGCGGGAAGTTATGAGCGGCCGCTCCAGGAACAACTGGAACGCCTGATCCAGACCCATTCGCTCTTTAACGGCACTGACCAGCCGGGCGGGATCTTCCTGCGCAATGCGGCGCTCATTCCGGAGGAAGATCTGAAGCTTCTCAAATTCGCCGCCAGCGTTGTGCTGGTGGCGGCACGCGGCACACTACCCCAGCAATTGGGGGCCCCGGTGGAAGCTCCTGAACTGCTGGAAAGGCTGACCCGAAAACGTGTTCCCCGGGAGCCCTCGGCCGCGCTCCCCTTTATGGAATTGAACTACTTCAACAGCCTGGGCGGGTTTACCCAGGACGGGCGTGAATACGCGATCTATCTGGGTCCGGGCACCAATACCCCGGCACCCTGGGTGAACGTCATCGCCAACAAGGCCTTCGGCACCATGATCAGTGAAACCGGGTCCGGATTCACCTGGTACGGCAACAGCCAGCGCAATCGTATGACCGGCTGGTCGAACGACCCGGTGCTGGACCCGGCAGCGGAAGCGCTCTACATCCGCGACGAGGAGAGCGGTATCTTTTGGTCGCCGACCGCGGCGCCGATCCGTGAAGATGCCGCCTATCGGGCCCGACACGGGGCGGGCTATACGGTTTTCGAGCATAACAGCAACGGGATCGAGCAGGAACTGACCGTCTTCGTACCCGTTGACCAGAGCGGCGGCAAGCCGATCAAACTGCAGCGGTTGCGGCTTACCAATGCCTCCTCCCGGAGGAGGAGTCTCTCGCTAACCTATTATGTAGAATTGACCCTCGGCGAGAACCGCGAGACCTCCCAGATGCATGTCATGACCAACTGGGATGACGAAGCCCAGGCCCTGCTGGCGTGGAACCACTACCACCCCGAGTACGGAGAGCGGGTCGCCTTCGTGGCCATAGCTCCCCCGGCCGACTCATACGGCGGCGACCGCACCTCCTTCATCGGCCGCAACCGCTCGCTGACTAACCCGGCAGCCATGGAGCTGACACGACTGTCAGGGCGGACCGGGGCAGGCCTGGACCCGTGCGCGGTACTCCGGACCGTCATTGAAATGAACCCCGGCGAGGTTCGTGATATTACCTGCATGCTCGGCCAGGCCGACTCCGTGGCGCAAGCCCGGAAACTGGTGCTCAGCTACCGGGAGGATCTGGCATTTGAGAACGCGTTTGATCAGACCAGGGCGTGGTGGGACCGTCTGCTCGGCACAATTGAAGTGCATACCCCCGAACTCGCCGCCGACCTCCTGATCAACCGCTGGCTTCAGTATCAGTCCTTAAGCTGCCGCATCTGGGGGCGTTCCGCTTTTTACCAGTCAGGCGGCGCCTTCGGTTTTCGCGACCAGTTGCAAGATGTCATGGCGTTCCTTTACGCCAGCCCCGAACTTGCACGCGACCAGATCCTGCTTGCCGCCAGCCGGCAGTTCAAGGAGGGTGATGTCCAGCATTGGTGGCATCCACCGAGTGGCGCCGGAATCCGCTCGCGAATTTCCGACGATCTCCTCTGGCTCCCGTATGTGGTCGCTCACTACGTCCGGACAACCGGCGATATCGACATCCTGCAGACGGAGGTGCCATTCCTCAACGCCCCCCTGCTGGCAGACGATCAGCACGAGGTATTTTTAATTCCCGAGACAACCCTTGAACGCGCCACGCTCTTTGAACACTGCCGGCGCGCGACCGCCCGAGGCCTGACAATCGGGCCCCACGGCTTACCCTTGATCGGGACGGGGGACTGGAACGACGGCATGAACCTGGTGGGTGCCGGGGGGAAAGGGGAAAGCGTATGGCTCGCCTGGTTCCTGTGCGAGCTGCTGCAGGGGATGGTCGAAATGTCAGACCTGCTGCTGCAGCCGGAGCTGGGACGAACCTACCGGAAGGAGAGAAATGACCTGATACAGCGGGTCGAGCAGGCCGGCTGGGACGGGGAGTGGTATCTGCGCGGGACCTTCGACGATGGCTCGCCCCTCGGCTCCGCAGCAAACAGTGAGGCGAAGATCGATTCCCTGCCGCAATCGTGGGCGTGGCTTTCCGGCGCAGCCGACCCGGCGCGCGCCGATCAGGCCCTGGAGTCAGCCTGGAAACATCTGGTTCTTCAGGATGAAGGGCTGGTGCTGCTCTTCGAGCCCCCCTTCAACACATCGGAACCCTCGCCCGGCTACATCAAGGGGTACCCCACCGGAGTGCGGGAGAACGGCGGTCAGTATACCCACGCCGCCCTCTGGATGGCGATGGCGATGGCCCGCAAAGGGGATGGGGAACGAGCGGTGCAACTGCTGCGCATGCTCAATCCGATCGAGCACGCCCGCGATGCGGAAGCGGTCTGGCACTACGGGGTTGAGCCCTACGTGGTTGCGGCCGACGTCTACCGATTGCCCGGCCGGGTTGGACAGGGTGGCTGGTCCTGGTATACCGGTTCGGCAGCCTGGATGTACCGGGCCTGGATTGAAGAGGTGCTGGGGCTGCAGTTGCGTGGGAATCAGATGCGAATAAATCCGGTTATACCCGGATCGTGGCCTGGTTTCAGCCTCAGCTATCGGCACGGCGAAACGATCTACGCGATCCAGGTGGAAAATCCGCTCGGCTTCGAGCGCGGTGTCGCCTGGGTGGAGATGGATGGCCAGCGCGTGACCGGTGGCGTGATACCGCTGGAGCGGGGCCTGGTGAAGCATCAGGTTATCGTCAGGATGGGGAACCCGGAGTAGACGATGCGGGAGGTAACTGAGCGAAAAGGAGACGTTGCGTATGTCACACATTAACCGGGAGTCCCACAGGGCAGGCCGAATCGGCTGGCTTCGCGCTGCTGTGCTTGGCGCGAATGATGGAACCATCTCCGTAGCCAGCCTAGTCGTTGGCGTAGCCGCTGCTGGGGCACCGCAGGGTACTATTCTGTTGACAGGAGTGGCAGGTCTGGTAGCTGGCGCCATGTCTATGGCGGCTGGCGAGTACGTGTCGGTTCAGTCACAAGCCGACACCGAAAAAGCGGACATCGAGAAAGAAAAACGTGAACTGGAAATAGAACCAGAGCACGAATTGGCGGAGCTAACCGCAATTTATGAAAGCCGAGGACTCGATCAACCGCTGGCACGGCTCGTAGCAGAAAGGCTTATGTCGAGTGATGCTCTTGGAACACATGCCCGTGATGAACTTGGCATTACGGAGACTCTGCGGGCACGGCCAATCCAGGCCGCATTTGCCTCGGCATTATCATTTGTTGCAGGTGCGCTTATTCCGATTGCAGCAACGTGGCTGGCGCCATCAGCCCGGGTTGCCGTAGTTTCATCTGCTACCGCACTCGGTACTTTAGTGATTCTTGGCGGCACCGCGGCATACGCAGGCGGTGCATCTGTTGCCAAAGGCGCACTGCGTGTTGCCTTTTGGGGAGCACTCGCAATGGGGCTCACGGCGAGCGTCGGCAAGCTCTTCGGTACCGTTGTATAAATAATGTATGTAAGGCAACACAAATTCTAACGACAAGGAGCAGAATATCATGTCACTCGGAATAACATGGTACACTCTGGCAGAGGCTGAAGGTAAACTTGGTCTGAAGCGGGCGGAGATCCTGAAATGGGTTGAAGACGGGCTGGTTCGTGCCGAGAAGGAAGACCACAAGGTCGTACGAGTCAACATCGATGACCTGGAACTTAAGGTACAGGAGTTGACCGGGATTTGAAGGGTACAGACAGGTAACAGCACAGACCACCTTGATGACAATTGAAAGAGCCGAACGCAGCGGTGAGCCAATGACAAGCAGTTTAAAAAGAGAACTCCCGGCATTGCCGCCCGCTACACAGGATGACGAGCATCGGGGATCTGAGAAACGCTTCCTTCTGCTCAGTCTGTCTGCCCTCGGTGTCGTCTACGGCGATATCGGAACGAGCCCGATCTATGCCCTGCGCGAATGTTTTCACGGGTCACACCCATTTCCGCCGACAGAGGCAAACGTCCTTGGCATAATCTCGCTCATTTTCTGGGCACTCATGATCATCATTTCACTCAAGTACCTGCTCTTCGTGATGAGAGCCGACAACCACGGCGAAGGTGGCATTCTGGCTCTGTTGGCATTGCTCGCGCCTTGGCGCGACCACTCGCGGAAGAGTCGGGTGTTGCTCTTTATCGGCCTGTTCGGTGCCGCACTCCTCTATGGCGATGGGGCTATTACCCCGGCTATTTCGGTCCTCTCCGCCATCGAAGGGTTTGACATTGCGGCTCCGTGGCTTAAACCGTATGTATTGCCGATCACAATCACAGTCCTGGTGCTCCTCTTCCGCTTCCAGAAGCGAGGCACCTCTCGAATCGGGATATTATTCGGCCCTGTCATGCTTCTCTGGTTTGCAACCATCGCCCTCCTCGGCATCAGCTGGATTGTCCGTGCGCCGAAGGTACTCGCCGCCATCAACCCGGTGCATGCCATCGAGTTCTTCATCCACAACGGCTGGCGCGGTTTCGTCGTCCTCGGGGCCGTTTTCCTGGTGGTGACCGGCGGGGAGGCCCTTTACGCCGACATGGGGCATTTTGGGCGTTTTCCCATCAGACTTGCCTGGTTTGCCCTGGTTCTGCCTGCACTCCTCCTCAACTATTTCGGACAGGCAGCCCTGATCCTGCTCCATCCCGAGCAGTCGTACCACCCGTTCTTCAATCTGGCACCGGAGTGGGCGCTCTACCCGCTGGTACTACTCGCTACCGTTGCCACCGTGATTGCCTCGCAGGCGGTAATTTCCGGAGCTTTTTCCCTTACCCGGCAGGCCGTACAACTGGGGCAGTGCCCGCATGTCCACATTATCCAGACATCCCATGAAGAAATAGGGCAGATCTATATTCCCAGTGTCAATTGGCTCCTCATGATCGTGACGATATCTCTCGTGCTTGGCTTCGGCTCTTCAAGTAAACTCGCTGGTGCGTACGGGGTGGCGGTTACGACCACCATGGTGATCACGGTGGTGCTGGCATTTTTTGTGGCGATTGAAAAATGGCAGTGGCATCCCATCACTGCCGGCCTGGTTATGGTGCTGTTCCTGGCAGTTGACCTTGCTTTTTTCGGGGCGAACATATTGAAAATAGAGTCTGGCGGGTGGTTTCCCCTGGCAGCGGGCGGAATTATCTTCACCTTGATGGTGACGTGGCATCGTGGCAGGGAAATCCTTACCCAACGTTTTGAAAAAGCCAGGGAACCACTCGAGAACTTCCTGCTGCGGATTGCCGCAAATCCTCCGCTACGCGTTCCGGGCACAGCAGTATTCCTGGTCAAGCAACTTCCCGGGACACCTACCCAGCTGCTTCATCATCTCGCCCATAACCAGGTCCTCCATGAGCAGGTCGTACTTCTCAGCGTCGTTACCAGAGAAGTCCCCCGAGTGACCGCAGAGAAGCGGCTTGAGGTCGTCAAGCTGGAACAAGGGTTTTCCCAGGTGATAGTTAACTATGGCTTCATGCAAAGTCCCAATGTGCCGGTTGCCTTGCGGGGATGTGAATCATTCGGCCTGAAGGTGAATCTGGAAACCACCACGTTTTATCTTGCCCGCGAGACCCTGATTCCCTCCCTGGAGCGCCCCGGCATGATGCTCTGGCGGGAGAAGCTGTTCTCGTTCATGACCCGTAACGCCCTGCCGGCAACTGATTTCTTCAGGATACCGCCCGAGCGGGTCGTTGAATTGGGCATACGGATCGAAATTTAGTTTGGGGGCACCGTATCCCACTCCCCTCCTGACACCGTCAAAAACGCCGCCAGCAAGGCCGTGCAACAACTTTCACGCCGCTTGAGCAGCGTAAGTGAACGTCTGAGCACCAGCGGGCTCTTCACTTCAACAAGCCAGCCATGCTCAAGTTCACGATGTACAGCAACACGCGAAAGGCAGCTCACCCCAAGCCCCGAGGCAACGCCGTTCTTGATCGCCTCGGTATGACCGAATTCCAGTGCTATTGCATAGCTGACACCGGCTTTATCCATCGCATCTTCAAATATCTCACGGGTACCGGAACCTTTTTCCCGCATGATCCAGGGGGCCAACGCCAGCATCTCCGCACTGGCACTCTTCTCCCTGGCCCAGGAATGTTCAGGCCCTGTCACCACAACAAGCTCGTCATCACGCCAATGCACAGCAACAAGGCCCCTGCTGTGGCACGGGCCTTCGACAAAAGCGACATCAAGATCACCGGCTTCAAGCCATTCAGCCACCTGCTGAGTATTGCCCACCCGCAATTGCACCCTGGTTTTGGGATACTGCCGGGCAAAGTCGCCCAAGAGTGCCGGTAACAGGTAATTCCCAATGGAGGTACTTCCTCCGACCAATAATTCACCCACCAACTGGCCACTATCCCCCTGCAGCTGCTGCTCTACCCCTTTGACAGCCAGCAATATAGCGCGGGCGTCTTTAAGCAACTGCCGTCCGCTATCATTCAGAAAGAGTCGCCTTCCGGTACGCTCAAACAGCGGAGTAACGCTCAACTGTTCAAGCTGTGACAAGGCCATGCTGACCGCCGACTGGGTCAACAGCAGCTCCTCACCCGCCCTGGTAACGCTACCGGTGGCGGCAATTTTTTCGAAAATTTCCAGTTGCCTGAATGTCACTGGCATAGACATAAATCCAATTGATGTATTTAATTAGTATTATTCGTTTTTATTTATAATACATTCCGGCTAAGGTGTCAATAATAGAACCAACAAAAGGAGTACGTTGTGAAAAGCGACAATGGCTTGAAAGTACTGTTCTGGATACTGTTGCTGGGCTGCTGCTGGCCTGCCGTCAGCGCCCCCATGGCTCTGGTGGCCGGGATTACGTTCGGGATTGTGGTCGGTAATCCGTGGGGCGCAACCACATCTACCTGGAGCAGGCGACTGCTGCAAGCTTCGGTGGTCGGTCTGGGGTTTGGCATGAACCTTCCGGAGCTTTTTAAAACCGGCAAGGATGCCTTTCTGTACACCGCGATCAGTATCAGCTTTACGATGATAGCGGGGTATCTGTTAGGCAGGTTTTTCAAGACCCCCCAGCGCACCTCCACCCTGATCTCTTTCGGGACAGCCATCTGCGGCGGCAGCGCTATTGCGGCAATGGCCCCGGTAATAAAGGCAGAGGCAGAGGAAACCGGCGTTGCCCTGGCAACCGTCTTCACCCTCAACTCAATTGCCCTGCTCCTCTTTCCTCCCATAGGGCACCTTCTGGGAATGGGGCAGCGGCAGTTCGGCCTCTGGTCCGCTCTGGCGATCCACGATACCAGCAGCGTGGTGGGAGCCGCTGCTGCCTATGGCGCGCTTGCCCTGGCCGTCGGCACAACGGTCAAACTGACCAGGGCGTTATGGATCATGCCTGCTGCCCTGATTGCCGCCTGGTTCACCAAGTCGGAAGGAAAAGTGAAATTCCCCCTCTTCATCATCGGCTTTATTGCCGCCGCTACCATCAAAACAACGCTGCCGCAGTTTGAGCAGCTCTGGCAGCCGCTGAACAGCATGGCAAAACAGAGCCTGGTGGTGACCCTTTTTCTGATCGGCAGCGGCCTTACCAGAGAGGTGCTGGGCAGGACCGGTATCAAACCGCTGGCCCAGGGGGTAACTCTCTGGATACTTGTTTCGGTTTCAAGCGGCATTGCAATCATGTCTGGTTGGATTAATTGAAGCGGGCGGGAAATGTACAGTCGTCACGACGCTCCTCGCCTCCGGCAACATCGGAGGCGAGGAGCAAGAACAGAACGGATTCAGCTATAACAGGTTTCGGAGAGCTACTCCTTGAACGCGCGCATCATCAATTCGTAATCCTCCAGCAGTGACTGCAGGTCCTCCTCATGTTCCACCTCCTGCTGCAGAATGGTGAGTACCATGTTATAGGTAACCGGATCCTTTTCCCTGGTAATGTCCATCAACCGCTTGTAAACGCCGATGGCACACTGTTCGCCTTTTATATTCTGTTCCAAAAGCGTCTTCACGAACGGGTCATCCGGCGCCTCATAGCCACAGTTAGTGAACGTGTACCATTCTTTGGGCTCGGTGACAGGTGTCCCTCCCAACTGGATGATGCGCATCGCCACCATATCGGCGTGCAGCAGTTCCTCGGTCGCGTGCTGCAGCAGCTCGGCACCAACGGCACCCTTCATCGGCCCCTTTACCAGCTTTGCGCCCAGCCAGTACTGGTAATAGGCCAGCCATTCGTCACTATAGGCCTTGCGTAACAGGTCAAGCAGACCATCCACATCCATCCCGATAATTTCTCGCCCTTTTGATCCCATGTCTGCATCCTCCTTTCAGTGTCTCTGTATTATCCCTTCAGTTTTTTGGCGATTTTCGCCACATGCGCGCCCTGAAAACGGGCCCCGGCCAGTTCGTTCGCACTCGGCATCCGTTCACCCTGGCCACCCGCGATGGTCGAAGCGCCATAGGGTGAGCATCCGGTAATTTCCCCAATCCCCATCTGACCGGCAAAAGAGTATGGCAGGCCGACAATAACCATCCCCTGGTGCAGCAGCGTGGTATGAAAGCTGAGGATGGTCGATTCCTGGCCGCCGTGCTGGGTAGCAGAACTGACAAAAACACTGCCGACTTTACCCACCAGAGCCCCCTTCATCCAGAGCCCGCCGGTTGCATCCAGAAACTGGCGCATCTGGCCGCACATATTGCCGAAGCGGGTCGGAGTGCCAAAGATAATGGCGTCGGCATCGGTCAGGTCATCCACCGTGGCAACAGGAATATGGACCATCCCCTTCGCGGCCTCCACGGCCCCCATCATTCCCATCACCTCATCCGGCAGAGTTTCCGGCACGCGCTTGATGAGCGCCTCGCATCCGGCTACCTCGCGCACACCTTCAGCAACCGCCTCGGCCATCCGGTACACGTGGCCGTACATACTGTACTGTACTATCAATACCTTGCACATAGTTTGCTCCTCCGTTTACTTTATGTCACTTCTCGAGCAACGATAAACAGCTCGATGCTGATCAGATCATTTACCAGGTGCATTCCGAGCCGCTCGTACAGCTTGCCCGAACCGTAGCAGACGCTCCAGAGTGTACGGTCGAGATTGAATGCGGCCTGGGCTTTGAGAGTCCCGTCTTCTAGTGCGGGTCCGTTATTCAGTTGCAACCGGATAATCGGTATACCCTTCTTTGCCCGGCGTGTAGAAGGTCGCTTGGTCGGGCTCGACCAGCGGGATGCCGGACTTCATCCGCTCCACCAGATCGGGGTTGGCGATAAAGGGGCGCCCGTAGGCCACCATGTCAGCCGCGCCGCTCTGCAGGTCGGCTTCGGCACGGTCGCGGTCGTAACCACCGGAGAGAATGACCGCCTGTCCACCGGCAGCACGGAATTCATGACACATGGCCTTGACGGTAGCCGGTTCCGGTTTGGGCGCTCCCATAGCCGAGTGATCCACCATATGCAGGTAGACCGGTTTCAGCGTACCCAACGCCGCTGCCAGGTCGGCATACTGGACAGCGATCCCGTCATAGGTGCCGCTCATGTCGTTGAATACACCATGGGGGGAGAGACGGATACCGACACGGTCGGCACCGATTTCAGCAATAACCGCGGCGGCGACCTCAAGGGCAAAACGGTTGCGCCCGGCCGCATCGCGGCCATACGCATCGATCCGACGATTGGAACCGGGATCAAGGAACTGGGTAATCAGATAGCCGTTGGCGCCATGAAGCTCGACACCGTCAAAACCGGCGCTGATCGCATTGCGGGCCGCCTGGGCATATTCATTGATTGCGTGCCTGATGTCATCCGGCGTCATCGCGCGAGGCATGTCGTAAGGCTGTTCGCCCTGGCTGTCGGTCCAGATTTTTCCGCTCATAGCAACCGCCGATGGCGCCACCAGCTCCGCGCCCACCGGCAGGTTAAGCACGCTCCCCACACGGCCGGCATGCATCAGTTGGATAAAGATCCTTCCGCTTCGGGCGTGGACGGCGTCGGTCACACGCTTCCACGCATCGGTCTGCTCCGGCGAGAAGAGGCCTGGGATGCGGGCATACCCCAACCCGTTAGGGGATGGCGATGTTCCCTCGGTGATGATCAGCCCTGCTCCCGCCCGCTGGCGGTAGTATTCGACCATCAGGTCGTTTGCCAGGTTGCCGACCGCCCGGGAACGGGTCATGGGCGCCATGACGACGCGGTTTTTGATTTCGATGCCGCCAAGGTGGCAGTTTGAGAAGAGTTTCATGAGGTATTCCATCCTTTCATGCGTCATTTTAGATGCTATCATTCCACTGATACGATGATACTCTTCAGGCGTGTCCATATCAAGCAGCACACCCGGATCGTCCACGTCAAGACAGAGAATCCGGTCCCAAATTGCACCGTAGCAGGTCGCGCAGGGTCTGTTCTTCGTCCAGCTCGCCCAGCACACCGTGGGGTACGAGCAGCGGATGGCCGCATGTCCACCCTTTCATTACTAGGTACTGTTTATGGACTGTATGGATTAGCGCTAAAAGCTAAAGTATAGCTGTTTTTTTCTTTTTGTGAAGTTGTCAACTCGTCCGTATACGCACTTGATTCTTGTCCGGATTCACACCCCTGAAACGACAGATAGCCACATCTTTCGATGCGGCTATCTGTGTATATCTCTGCCTGTTGTAATCAAAAATGGAGGGAAGCAGCTACATCATCATCCCCCCGCTTCCCATCTGTACAGTGGCTGTTGCTGATTTAGTGGGATCAGCAATACTGGTCGCTTTCACGAGAAACATCCCCTGTACATTTGGTCCCGTGACGATCACACCGCAGAAGAGTAACGATATACTACTGTTCTTCAACCAGCTTCCAGGTCAGATCGGGATTGTACGATTTCATGTTACGGGCGATCTTGGCGGTTTTCGGTCCCAGATTTTTCTGGTACACCCTGCCTCGCTGGTTAACGATGAAGGTCATGATCCCTGACACCCCCCACCGGGCAGGATAGGCAACCAGCGCATGCCCGGCCACCATGTTGCCGTTGATGATGTAGTTGTACTTTCCGCCCGGCGCACTTGCACCCTGCTGCTTAAGGATGTGGAAATAATACCCATGAAACGGACGAGGACCACTATCGCCCGCTTTACGTTTCTGCATATAGCCTTCTTCCTTCGCCTTGGCTACCAGCAGGCCGAGCGGGCTCTCTTTCCCGCCTGCGGCAGTCGGCCAATAAAGCCCGTTTTTCCTGCCCGGCGAGCTGAGCATATGCTGTGCGTATTTGGGCAACTGGTCACCATCGGGCTCCGGCATAAGGTAGTATTCCTGCTGTGCCATCACGTAGGCATGGCAGACATTGATGGCATTCAGTTCATTGCGGCCGATGCGCCGACTGAGGATCTCTTCGCGCCCCGCCTCGGTATCAAAATGCCAGGAGTTTCCCTTCTTGATGATTGGTACGGGAAAGGGCCACTTTTTGGCGCCGATAACCAGCGTCACCTTTTCATCCCCTTGTTTGACAATCTCGGTGCCTTCCAGAACGTGACCAACAAAGTGATCAAACTCGGTAGCTTGCTCCACCGGATCACCCGGCTCAAGCTCTCGTATAACCGGACCAAAGATCGCCTTCATAGCACTGTTATCTTTGGCCTGGGCCGCAACAACCAACGCCTGGCGAGCCTCGTCCGGTGAAGTAAATGTACGCTGAATTGACTCGACCGCTGCAGCGTTACTGACGACCGGGAGCAACGCCATCACCAACAGCATGGGTGCCATCCGGCATACTCCAACTCCGCGAAATAAAATGCCCTGTATTACACTTTTCATACGTATATTCCTTTCATGAGCCTTCCCTACAGAGCGGATGCATACCTGCTGAAACAAAATGAACCGGTTTACAAGCTACCGACGTTCCTCATCGCGACGCCTGGCTGGCACTGACATACCGGGAGCTGGCCGCACGACCGGAGGAGCTGGCCGCACGACCGGAGGAGCTTGCCGCACAGCCGGAGATGGTGCTTGTCGAACGGCTGGGGGCGCTGGTCGAGTCACTGGGGAGGGAGTTCGGACCGGAGCGACTGTTGGCTGTTGACGATTGAACTGACGCATATTTTCCCGGCTGGTCCGCCCTCGTTCGCGAAACGTGGTGGCATCCTTACTACTGCCATAGCCACCATAGCCTGTGTTCGAAACGGGAGACGGTCCACTCTTGACCTCACGACCCCGGTAGCTATCCTTTTTATCAGGCTGTGGCACCGCCCTGGTCGCGCCAATTGCCGGACGCTGCGGGACTTGGGTCACGCCGGCCGGCGAACTCTGAGGAAGGCGTGTAGCAGGCGTGATCCTGTTCTGCGGGATATTCCGATTCTCGATTCTTTCGCGTGGTCTTACATCCCGCCCCTTGGGCACAACCGGAGCGCCACGCTCCCGTTGCATCCGGATGTCACGCCGGATATCTTCGCGATAGCGGCCTGTATCGTGCTGAATAACCCTGCGGTTGATAGTAATACGGCTGTAGTTATTATTGATGTAGACATTATTCCGGATGGGGATGTGCGTACGGGTGCGGCTGATCCAGCCGCCACCTCGCCACCCGTGATAATAAACGCGGTGACGGTGCCAGTCGAAATCACGGTTCAACCAGGCGCCAATTGTAAAACCGATACCAAAATCAATGAACCCGTATGAAGGATAAGGACTCTCAACATATACTACTTGTGGATCATACTGCGGGACATATAATAAGTTTGATTCAGCTGGAACGATTGAGATGATATCGTCTTCGACAACAACCTGCTGCTGGGGGGTGGATCGCAGGTTACCCACTTCCTCAGCCTTGGCGCGCAAACGCTGGATGGCATCCATCACGTCCTGCTGCTGATTGACAAAGGCCTGCCCCAGCGAAATTGTCCAGTCGTATTTTTGATCCATCATAAAGAGTACCGTGGGGTAGTGGGCGACTGCTTTAACACTCACATCCCACGGTTTGTCGTCAATCTGTGCCGATACCCCGTACTGCCTGACATAGCGAGTTGCTTCGTCAATCTGTTCGATGAAGGTCGCAGCAGGCAAAATCTGGGCAATCAGCGGGTCGGGATAGAGTGCAATGGGAGCCAGCAGATCATCCAGTTCATTTGGTGCGAAGAGGGAATCACCAGAGTCTGCCGCCATATCCGAATACCCCGGCAACTCATTGTCGTCCGCCCAAACCACATGGCCGGAGACAAACCCCAGGACAACAATCACGGCCTGAATTACAATTATGATTCTTTTCATTTGCATCTCCCTGAAAACGTCAATCATAAGCATTGAGGGCTGACAAACCAACATAACATATTGATAGACGTTTTATTATGCCGGCTCACTTATTCGTATTTTTCGATACTATTAGTGAAGATGATATTCGCACTCAAAAATAGTAACAAAGAAATATTGCCTGTCAAGCAGGCGTTATTTCGGCAACATGGCTCACGTCCTCTCTTGACAGGTGGCGGCCTGAGCGGGGGATAATGCTGGAAAAGGGAGCTTTCTACCGGCTCTTGAAAACCGTCTCAAATGTATCAGCGCCAACGTTTATATACAGGTTTCCGTCTGTTATGGTTACTGACCAGTTTATGGAGCGATCCAGCGTCGCTGACAGGCCATTAATAAAAGCCTGATCGAAACGTATTACCGACAGGTTGGGTACGCCTTCAAGCTTGGGGAGGTGTTGTTGTTCCCATTTAGGCAAGGCCCTTCCGCAGGCAATAAGAACTGCCCGCTCTACATGGCGGCTTGCTTTGATGATACGGTCCGCCTCCGGCAGTCCGACCTCCACCCATAGCAATACCCTATCATCCGGCCCCTTCACCCAGAGGTCTGGTTCGTCGCCAGCGCTGATACCCTTGGTAAAAGTGAGTTCAGGATCGTAGAAGAGTGCATACGCCAGTAACCTGGCCACAAGGCGTTCTTCGGTTTCCGATGGGTGACGGGCAACGGTCACCTGTAGTGACTCATACACTTCCCGGTCGACATCAGAAAGTTGCATTGTGACCCGGTATATGGTTGATGGTAGTGCCATGCGGTATTTTATCCCCTATAGAAAATTTTCTACATCATACACGTAGAATGAAAAATGGGCGCGACAATGTGTCTAACGAAAAAAGCCCTCGCAACCTGTGGGGGCTTTTTTTACGCCTTTCGATATCATGCCGAATGGAAAATGAGTCAGTGGGAAAGCAGGATAGGGATGGTCATGTGGGTCAGCAGATACGCGGCAACCGGGCCGAGTACGTAAGCGCCGCGGCGTGTCTGAGCGTACCCCCCCATGACAAGGAGGTCCATTTTCTGGTTACGGGCATTATTAAGGAGCAGTTCAGCAATAGGAAGCCCGATGGCGAGTATCTGCTCATGTTCGGCAGTAATCTGATGGTGCGCCAAGTGGTCACAGAGCTGATGACCGGACTTTTCAGCCGCCCGGTCATGGTGGCCGAATGACCCAACGGAAACGATGCTTAATTTCTTTGCTTTTTTCAGGATCGGCAGGGCGTCGTTGACCGCCCGGACCGACTCCCTCCCGGCTTTCCATGCCACGATAACCCTCTCTCCCAGAGTCTCAAATGTTCCAGAGCAAGGAACGACCAACAGCGGACGACCTGCAGCAAGCCCCAGTCGCTCGGGAAAATCGGCAGGGGTTGTATTATTGGGGGCATTTTTGTCGTACTGGCCGATAATGATCAGGTCCGTGTAGTAGGTGTAGGAAGTGATGATCTCCGTGGCACTGACTCCAACAACGGGCCAGTCAACGTAAAGCCACTCAGCCGAAATCCCTGCCGAAGCTGTCTTTTCGGTGAAAAGCGTCTGCATCGCCTTGGCGCCAGACTCCATGATGCCGCCATGTCGGGGCGCGTAATATTCGTGGGCTATGACGTAGAGCCCTTTGAGGTTTGCACCGTGCGTACGGGCAAGGTTGATGGCCAAGTCAAGCCTTGTCGAACAACTGGGGGAATTGTCCAGATGAATGAGAATGTTTTTGAGCGCCATGCCATCTCCTTGTTGCGAACTGAGCACCTATTAGCAGCAGTGAGTTCAATCCTCGGTAAGACAGTTTAGATGCAGTTATGCCACCCATGAAATAAATATATAAATCAACAAGCAATATATAGCAATAGATGCTTTATCATTAATTGCGGGGAATACTCGGTTCTCTTGCAATGACAATGGCATCTCGCCACATATCCTCATATATTGAGTAAAAAATCGGATACAAAAAGTTACATCAGTGGATGAGCGGGAGAAGATTTGGACTATCTAGGGGGAGCACTTTTTGGCCCTTGAGGAACTGAGAACTTATTTCCCGGATCGTTACCGGGAAAGGATGACAGTTGATGTCAAAAGCCCTGAAACGAAGAAAGCCCCTGTCCTTGCCGCCACTTTTAGTCAAAGTTTTGGTCAAAGCCAAGGGCTCTATGCCGACAACTACTTGTAGTTGTTATAGTATAATTGGAGCGGGAAACGAGATTCGAAGGCGGCCAAGGCAAACAATATTAAACAATAATATCAACTACCTACCTACGTTTACCCACTTTCTAAAGTCTTGTA
>Ga0209430_1001496_pt1 | contig 17195 bp, 14 predicted proteins | sample BarGraIncub1133A_FD_184504 | JGI IMG/M metagenome (GOLD analysis project Ga0209430, IMG submission 184504) | Arctic peat soil microbial communities from Barrow, Alaska - Barrow Graham LP Incubations 11-33A (SPAdes) (version 2) | ecosystem: Environmental > Terrestrial > Soil > Wetlands > Peat... | reverse complement strand
AGCAGGTTAATTCCAACCAATACATCAAAAAGCCCCTGTCTGAGATCCCTTAAAATCTTCATTCTCTCGACCGTTTCTATATCCGAATGCAGATATTTTACACGGATTCCTTCATTTGCTAAAAACTCGGAAAGATCTTCTGCCATCTTCTTGGTCAGAGTAAGAACCAGGGTTCTTTCTCCTTTTTCGTTGTTTGCACGAATCTCCGTGAGTATGTCCTCGATCTGCCCCTCAACGGGCCTTATAGAAATATCCGGATCCACCAGGCCGGTCGGTCGAATAATCTGTTCAGCCGTCTGCTGACTATGCGCCGCCTCGTAAACGGATGGTGTCGCAGAGACAAAGAGGGCTTGCCCCATTTTTTTCTCGAATTCCGGAAACTGCAGGGGACGGTTGTCAAATGCCGAGGGCAGACGAAAACCGTAGTTTACCAGATTCTCTTTACGGGACCTGTCACCGCTGTACATCGCACCGATTTGAGGAATGGAGACATGGGATTCGTCAATCATCAGAAGATAATCGTCAGGGAAAAAGTCAATAAGTGTAAAGGGGGCCGTTCCGGGCTCACGCTGAGCAAGATGTCTCGAATAGTTCTCAATTCCCTTGCAGAACCCTGTCTCCCTGAGCATCTCAAGATCATATCGGGTGCGCTGTTCCAGACGATATGCCTCGATGACTTTTCCCTCGGCCCGCATAATGGGCAATCGTTCTTCGAGTTCCTCTTCAATCGAGACAAGCGCCTTTTTCATTTTGTCGCTGCTTGTCGCATAGTGCGAGGCAGGATAAATCGCCGTATAATTTCTCGTCCACTGAACTTTGCCTGTAAGATGGTCCACCTCAGTGATCTTTTCTATCATGTCGCCGAAAAAGCTTACACGGGTAAGCAGCTCTTCCGATGAGGACGGAAAAATATCGAGTGTATCTCCACGAACCCTGAAGGATCCGCGTTTCACTTCATAATCGTTTCTGGAATATTGGATATTGATAAGCTCACGAATGACCTGATCCCTGTCCTTCTTCATCCCTGGACGAAGATTGACCATCAGGTCCCGGTAATCGGATGGGTCGCCCAAACCGTAAATGCACGACACGGATGCGACGACAATGACGTCACGCCTCTCCAGAAGTGAGGATGTAGCAGAGTGCCGCATACGGTCGATCTCTTCGTTGATAGCCGAGTCCTTTTCGATATAGGTATCTGTAGCAGCAATGTAAGCCTCAGGCTGATAATAATCATAATAGGAAACAAAATATTCTACTGCATTATCCGGGAAAAAAGCCTTGAACTCTGCACAAAGCTGACCTGCCAGCGTCTTATTATGTGCAATGACAAGCGCCGGGCGCTGCAGTCTTTCAATTATATTGGCCATGGTAAATGTCTTGCCGGAACCGGTTACGCCTAAAAGTGTCTGCGCCGAAAGCCCGTCTTCCATTCCCTGAACCAAAGTATCTATTGCCTGCGGCTGATCTCCCATCGGCCGCATATCGCTTTCAATGCGAAAAGGTCTGCTCTCGAGCGGTTCATAAAATTTTTTCTCCGCCGTCTTCTCATTTGCCATTGGAATCACCTCGAAAATCGATATGCACAAATTAATATACGCTAAAATAATATCATAAAAAGAACAATTGTTCAATCTGGAACTCGTGAAAAGTCTTCGTATTTTACGGAGAAGGAAGGTTCACGGAAATCCGGATATTTTTTATTATACAAATTAAAGAAGCTTTCTCATGCATTTTTGACCAGAATAAGAATCATACGCAATAAGGGAAAATTATCATGTTCATCGCAGCTAAAGCGTATTATAATGCTAAATACAAATAGAACGCCGGGCGCGAAGGAGGATACAAGATGTTTCCTGCAATATCAATCACAAAGACCACAGCTCCGAAGGCAAAACCGGTTTCGGGCGAATCTCTGCCTTTTGGCAAGTATTTCACTGATCATATGTTCATCATGGATTATATCAATGGTGAAGGATGGGTTAATCCTAGAATTGAGCCGTATGCTCCTTTTCTGATAGATCCCAGCGCAATGGTTTTCCATTATGGACAGGCCGTTTTCGAGGGCCTTAAAGCCTATCACTGTCCGGATGACAGTGTCAATCTGTTCCGTCCTTTACTGAATTTTGAACGAATCAATACATCCGATGCCCGACTTGTTATCCCCCCGCTTGACGCCGAATTCTGCGTACATGCAACAAAAGAGCTTGTTAAGCTTGAAAAGGACTGGATTCCGTCCGGCGAAGGTGAATCTTTGTATATTCGCCCGTTTGTCATCGCGACCGACCCTTACCTTGGCGTTCGTGCTTCTGATACATATCGGTTTATGATCATCTTATCTCCATCGGGCGCATACTATCCGCAAGGCATAAACCCGGTTAAAATCTATGTGGAAGATACTTATGTCCGTGCGGTTCGCGGCGGAACAGGCTTCACCAAATGTGCCGGCAATTATGCGTCGAGTCTTATTGCACAGGAAATCGCTCACAAAAAGGGCTACGTCCAGGTATTATGGCTTGATGGAATTGAGCAGAAATATATAGAAGAAGTTGGCTCAATGAATATTATCTTTGTAATAGACGGGAAGCTTGTCACTCCTGAACTCAATGGAAGTATACTTCCCGGAATAACAAGAAGATCCTGCATTGAGCTTGCCAAGTCCCTCCGTATGGAAGTCGAAGAACGCAGAATCTCCATTGATGAGATTATTGAAGCCGGAAAGAACGGGCGGCTTTCCGAAGCCTTCGGATCCGGAACCGCTGCAGTTATTTCACCTGTAGGTGAACTCAAATACGAAGAACACGAGATTGTTATTAACAATAATCAGATCGGTCCTATTGCACAGCTTTTCTATGACACAATCACAGGAGTCCAAAAGGGTACTGTTGAAGATAAGCTGGGCTGGACAACCAAGGTCTGAGTCCTGTCATACTATTAATTTTAGAGGGGAAGCACTTCAACAGGCTTCCCCTCTTTATACAATGTTTTCAGCAAAACGACTTCAAGTCGTATTTTCGAACGTTTTCCTATATATTTTTCATGATTACTTGCCCGTCTCTGTTGAAGAACATGTATCCTGCGTTACAATAGGAATATTAGTCCTGCATCGGATTTTTGATTATACTGGAGAAAAATGTATGAATGGATTTTCATATTTTCGCAAAAAACAAAATCTAACCCAGCAGCAAGTCGCCGAAATGATGGGACTTGACCAGACGACAGTCTCAAAATGGGAAGTAGGAAAGAAGCTTCCCAGATCTGGGAAGCTTCCCTATATTTCCGAACTGTATCATTGCAGAATTGAAGATTTATTTAATGAGTACCCCTGATCGCAGAAATTTCGAGCAGCGAATCTATGATAACCCTGTATTTTGCAGAAACGCAGCAAAGCAGATCACATCTTTGCAGCAAGATCCCGCATGGCCTGGCCGGTAAGCCGATATCCGATCCACTCATGCTTCGACTCAGATCCAAGACTTTCATAAAAATGTCTCGACGCCATATTCCAGTCAAGGCAGGACCACTCTACCCTCCCGCAGTTGCGGTCGATCGCAAGTTGGGCCAGAAACGCCAGAATCTTCCTGCCAAATCCCATTTTTCTCACTTCAGGCATGAGATACAGATCCTCCAGATAAATACCCGGCTGGCCAAGAAAAGTAGAATAGTTGTGAAAAAACAGCAGAAAACCTACAGGTTTTCCTAAATATTCCGCCAGAACAACTTCTGCATGCCCTTTTTCAAAAAGAGATTCGCGCAGCTTCTCTTTTGTAGCGACCACTTCATTTTCCATCTTTTCATACTTTGCAAGTTCATTGATAAAAAACAGAATGGTCTCAACGTCTTCAACCACGGCAAATCTTAAAATAAAGCCCTGAATGTTTGTTGGAATATTTGATTGTACATTGGTATTCATTTCTGTTTTATTCATGCTGCCCCCGTAATGTCGTTAATCAGGCGAACCGCGTCATAATTTCCATGCACATACGACCGTTATGATAGGGACATTTCCATGGACCTGCCAACTCTCTGGTTATATCATGCGACCCGTCTTCGTAAGTAGTCCAGGCCCATTCCCCGGATGGCAGAATAACTTCTGTTTTCAGATAATCCAATAGTTCATAGAGCTTTTCCAGATGATCCTCTTCACCGCCGAACTTTTGAAAGTCATTGGCAACTCCTATAATAGCTTCGGCCTGAACCCACCAGTCGCGCTGCGTATTGTCCTGGCCGTTATGAGACTCATAATAGACGCCTCTTGTAGTATATGCCACCCGAATTACATGATCATAAAGAGTTTTGGAAACCGGCGAGGCTAAGGCTGTAAGCGATGCATCCCCAAGGACGGTAAGAGCCCGGTCAATTAGCCACGAGGCTTCAATATCATGCCCGTATGAATGCAGATCAAGAAGTGATTTGAAATTCATGTCAAAAAACACCTCAAGACGCTCTTTATCGGTATTATACATATCCCCAGTAAGCTGTCTGACAGCAAAAATCAGCGCGGTCCGCACCTTCGTATTCCGCGTCGCCTCATAAAGAACTGTATATGCCTCCATAATATGAAGCAGCGTGTTCATGGTTCTTTCTGCTATAACTCCGTTCTCTGAAAGCTCATCATTGCTCATCGGTCCGAAGTTACGGGTCAGCTGCTCGAGATATCCTTTATCATCGCGCCACTTTTCTTCTAAAAGATTAAAGAGGCCCATAGCCAGATCAAGCGCCTCTGTATTTCCTGTTGCCAGATAATAATTAGAAAATGCATATACCCCAAAAGCCTGATTATATGAATGTTTGAAAAGTTCAAGGGGGTTTCCTTCGCCATCAAGCATCCAGTAAAGACCGCCGAATTCTTTATCCATTGCCTGATTAACAAGAAACAAATATGCATGATCTGCCGCTGCAAGATATTCCGGTTTATTCGTTCTGCGATATGCTTCCGAAAATGTCCACAAAATGCGGGAATGCAGGATCACTCCTTTGGGCCCAAGCGGGTCCACAATGCCGTCACTCCCGACATATCCATAAAAACCTCCATGTTCTTTATCAACAAGCTTTAGCCAGAACGGTAAAATCAGGGAACTGAGCATGTTCTCCATCTTACCTGCAAAATCCAAAAAAGTTTTCATGTTACCTCCCTTGTGCAGTGAACAAATGAAAAAGACCGCACGGGTATAATATTTTTAAAAATATTATACCGCATTCATTCACCCCGCTCCACAGAAAACCCATCATAAATGACCTCAAAGAAAAAGACTGGCACGATGTTGATATTTTCGGATATAATTCATGTATTCTAATTGAAGCAAATAGAGCGGAGAAAAGCAAATGATTGAAAATATATCCAGCGAAGGTATTTCCGATGAACTCCCGGTTGTTGAGTTAATCATGGGAGACCTTTTTGAAGGTTTTACCGTATCAGATTTTTCGGATAAAATTTATGAATGCATTTTTGACGGAAAAAGTATCCGGGTGATTCAGAAATCTGTCCGGCTAAAACCAGACCGTATTTGTGTTGGATTTCTTTTTCTGCTTGACCAGCCCCATCGTTTCAGGGTAGATGTCCTGATTCCGGAAAACTGCACGAATGCCCGGGTATCCTTGCAGGGACAGGAACTCATCGGATTTTTTTCGTCCAATATTCCAGATGATGCCGAGCCTATGCACACTGCAAACTGCGGACATCAGCAAAAAATTTCCACGCTTCACCCCGGAGAGTTTCAGTCGATCAACTTCCGGTGGGAGTCCGGAGATGTTTTGAAGTTCTATTTTTATTTTGGGGATTATGAAAATATCTGATTTTTATAAATACAATTTCTTACTGCTGATATTCCTACGGAAAGAGGCATCAGTCAGGAGGATGCTGCCGTAGTTGAGGCGGTTTCTCCTGCAGGCGTTACTGTTGCAATGACGTGAATTACAGGGGCAATCGTAGCACCGCCGGCATATGCTGCTTTGGTCAGGGAATTATGCGCACCCTTCTCAATTGCCTTCAAAATAATAAATGCAGTATTATTAATCCGCTTAACAAGCTGATCAGCAGGCAGGGCTTCTTCCAATATTTTAAGGGAATCACTGCTTGTCCTGCGAATCATTCCGCTGTTAGCCTGTAGTTTTAAATTTTTCGTCTCTTTCATATCGGTAGTTTTTGAGTAGTTGTAATCATAAGATTCGAAAAAAACAATCGGAACTCCGGCGCGGTCAAAAGGCACATAATCGGAAAGCGTCGTCGTTACTTCTCGGTAAACATCGGCTGCACCGTTACCATCAATATCGAACGACAGGCCGCTCTCGTTGTAAAGAAGATCAACACCGTTTTTATTGGAAAGCTGGTTCTCGTAGACGACATCATAAACTTCGTAAAGCTTTCTTCTCATTTCATATTTTTGTCCGGGCACAAGAGAATTCCAACCGGCACTTGCATAGAGCTTATCACCCGCGTAGATGCTTTCGATACAGTACATGACATCGGTGGAAGCAATTTCATCAGCAGTCATCTGTGCTGTATAAGCATTGGCTCCGGCATATGAATCGGAACCTGCTCCAAAAGCGATAAGAACAACATCATATCCCATACTGTTTGTCCTGATTTCCCTGGCAAGCGTCAAAAGAGCCCCGATTCCGCAAGCATTATCCTGAATCCCATCATAATCCAACATCGAAGCTGCATCCGCTGATCCGTACTTAGTGTCGTAATGCGCCCCTACGATAACCTGCCGTTTCTTTTGAACATAATTTCCCTGAAGATCCTGAAACATAAGACCCGCACCCGGAATCCGGATAATATAATTGGTTGAAGTACCGGTCTGGTCTGCAGATGAAACGGCCTGTTCTTCGACTGTGTATCCCAGTTTTTCGAACTCGCTTTTAACATAGGCCCCTGCTTCTTTTTCTTCAGGTGAATATGCTTTCCGGAATGGGTACTGTTCGGCAATAGTCTGTGCGATCTTTGCGCCGTAATCACCATAATCCGCAAGAACTTCCACTGTTTTATCCGCACTGCCGCAGCCGGTTAATAATCCGGGAAAGATAAGTGCAAGGCAAAGAAACAGGCCGATAAGCCTATGGCAAACCGACGATTTCCCTTTAGGATGATCATCATCGTGACAAAAGTGCATATATTGCCCCTTCCTCATTACTGGCATATTCCGGAAAGGAGCTTGTCAAAAACAAGCGCCGCTTCTTCAACAGGAATCATATCAATGAACGGCTTGCCTTCGGATTCGAGACGCACAATCGGCACCGGCTCTGTTCTGTTTTCATAATTTTTAGTAATTCTCTTAAGAAGCGTATCTTTTGTAACACCTGTGACAGTAGTCGGCAGACCATTCTTGACATACAATTTCCGCAGGGCATCAGTCTGAAATAATGCAATCATACCGAGAGCCATTGCTTCTCCATGTGTATATTTAAGAAATCGGAAATGCCCTTCGATGGCTTCAGCAATCTCCTGCCCAAAGGTAAGATACCCCGGATTTGCAGCAAGAAGTATTTTTCTTGTCTGGATACAGGTATCAACCAAACTGAACATGTCTACATTGGGACTATCCAGTTTAGCCAGCAAATCCGGGTTTTCAAGAAGCCCATACTGAATTACCTGCGCGATTCCGTTCGCCTGAAAACGAGGCGGAAGCGTCCGAAGATAATCTGTATCAATAATTACATGGATCGGAGAATAAGTTACTCCAATCTGATTCTTATGGCTTTGAAAATTAAGGAACGCATCCGGCGCAGTAGAAGAATCTATCATGGCCAAAAGTGATGTAGGAATCTGAATATACTCGATGCCCTTCTGGAAGGTAGCTGCAACAAAGGCTGCAACATCAATAACACCGCCTCCGCCGAGTGCAAAGAGGATATCCGAATGTGAGAATTCAATGTCTGTAAGGCGTTCAAAGACCGCACGGACAACATCGAAGGATTTTGCAGCCTGACTGCCGTCAATAACTATAACCAGAGGCTTTATTCCGCTCCGTTCAAATTGACGCACGAAATCGCTGATGTAATATCCTGATACTTCTCTGTCTGTGATGATGGCAACCTGAGCCTTTTCAAGCCGCGACTTGAAAATATCGGTAAGATAAAGCTGTGCGGCCGCATGTCCGCACTCAACAGGATACAGTGTTCCAGCATTGATTTTTGTAAGCTCCATGAGTCCTCCTAAAAAACAGCCTTATATTATGATACCATTTTCGACTCAAATATGGCAGTCCCTCTCGAAAAACCGCAAATTGCCAAAGAATCAGATGTAATACATTCCTTCACCGGACTGCTGCATTCTATAATCATCAACCAGATCTGAAAGGCAAATGGAATGCAAAGACTCACTTACATTTTGGTTTAACCTTGTCCACACCTGCTGTGTCAGGAATAAACGAATATCCGTCTGCTCAGGATCGTCAATCTCAATCAGCAGCAAATCGCCCTCCAATACGGAGACAATTTCGCTCAATCGTATTTCTGACGGTGATTTAGTAAGAAGATACCCGCCCTGTGCGCCTTTGACGCTTTTTACTATTCCTGCCCTTCTTAGAACAGAGAAGTCCTGTTCAAGATATTTCAGAGAAATCTCCTGCCTTTTGGCTATTTCATGCAGTGCAACATGGCCGCGTTCAGAAAAAACAGCCAGATCAACTAAAGCACGGAGTCCATAACGGCATTTGGTAGATAATTTCATTTCATTTCCTCCCTCGCACGGCCGAAACATCCGGTCCCCTGCATCCACTCAATTATGATCCGGGGGGCTAAATAGAGTAATCAACACTTTCCCATGTGATTTTCCGATTAAAATCCCTAACAAGATCCGCGATGCTTATCACATCAACTGTTTCGGAAATTGCCCCAAAAAGCTTCTTCCAGGCAGTTCTGGTCACGCAATTGGCACTTTTCCCGCAGGAACTGTTTTCTTCAACGCACATAACGGGAGAAATGGATTTCTCTGTCGCCCGGAGTACATCGCCAACCAAAATCAGTCCTGCGGGTCTGGCAAGCTGATACCCGCCGTATGCACCGCGAGAACTTGAAATAATTTTGTTTTTTCTAAGGAGAGAGAAAATCTGCTCCAGGTAATTATCTGAAATCTGCGTTCTCTCGCTTATTTCACGGATGCTAATGATTTGTTCATCAGGATAAAGTGCAATCGCCATAACGGCCTCGAGCGCATAACTTCCTCTTGTAGATATCCTCATTTATCATCTCTCCCTTATCCTATATGAGTACACATGTATAATGTAACATTTTACTGTTGACGGTGCAAGTCAAACCTCAGTTCAATGCAAACGTGATATAATAAAAACAATTATAGATATGTATCGGAGTAATCATAATGACTGGATTTTTTTTCTTCGAAAAACGAAAAATGCCTTGGATTCGACTTTGTTCGTTTTTCCTGGCGGGTTTTTTATGTCTTGGGGCTGCAGGTATACCTGTCTTTGCTGCAGACAGCAATATTTACAAAGCAAATTCCGATACTGACACTACATCGCAGTCCGGAACAACCGGAACAAACAAAATGCCCGTCATGGACACAACTTCACAAGCTTCCCTTATCGTCAGTACAGGCCGGGGAATGGTTTTGTATTATGACAACGAAGATGCTGCGGCCAATTATCCTGCCGCTTCAAAACTTATGACAGCTGTTATTGCGCTAGAGGCATTGACACTGGACACACAGGTAACTATTTCCAGTGATGCACAAGCACTTGACGAAAAATCCAATAATCCTCTGTTCCTTTCCAAGGGAGAAAAATGCTCTGTTAAATATCTTGTAACCGCTATCATATATATGGATTCCGATGCGGCTGCCCTTTCACTGGCTGAATATATTGCCAGTGACGAGTTGTCCTTTGTAAAACGGATGAATGAGACGGCCAAATCACTTAACATGAGCAATACGATTTTTGCAAATACATCCGGTACAAGTGTTGTAAAATCGTATCCGGCTTCACCGGACTCAGTTCCTTATAATTCATATGCGCTTCAATATACTACGGTTTCCGATTTGTCTTTGCTTTTCCGATATGCGCTGAGCTTAACAGAATTTCTGGATCTTTTTACCAAATACAAGACACTCATGTTTCTTTCCGACGGCACTCCGCAAACACTCACCAATACTCTCAGCGCCGCATGGGGACTCAACCCGCAGCTTAAAGGTGCTGCACGTTTTGAGTGCTCTGATACTGATTCTACATCCTGTATCCTGGCTTTTGCCGCAGTTGACGATTTTGAAATAGCCATACTATTAGGCGGATCACAGGACGATTCCATATATCAGGACTTATATAAGTCGATCAATTCAATCTATAGTTTCTACGAAGTATCTGATCTTGTGGCTGCAGGGGATACATACAGACAGGTATCCATCACTGGCATCCCTGAGCCTTTGGCATCAGAATTCGAACTTACGGTGCGCTATATTCATCCGATCGGCAACGATTTTATCAAACCAAATGCAATATTTATTCCGTCTGAGACTGTCACGCTTCCCGTAAGTATCGGCCAATCGCTCGGGCAGGTTCGGTTTGAACTGGAAGACGGCACACAGATAGACACGGAGGTTGTAGCGGCAGAAAGCATGTGGACAAAATCCGACTTTCTTTCCGATACGATGGCACTGCTTGAAGCAAACAGAAATCTATCCGTCATTATTGTAATATCTGTAATTTTCTTCCTTGGTTCCATACTCCGATTATTATTGATCATATTTTCACGGCTGATCAGATCGCACCTCAAAAAAAGAAAATCAGTCAGGCACTGACATGTTTCATATATTTTATTCACTATGAATGGCAATTCATACGGTTTCCTGCTGCCTTCCTGATACCCGTGTGATCAAATTTGTGTTAACATGGGTAAATCAAAAAGTTCATACGAGGTTATAAATATGTCTGATGAAAACAGTACTCTTCATTCTGTTGTCCGCACACGTTTTGCACCGAGTCCAACAGGCTTTATGCACGTAGGAAATCTTCGCACCGCACTTTATGAGTATTTGGTTGCTAAGTCCGCAGGCGGCACTTTTGTTCTTCGAATAGAAGATACCGATCAGGAGCGCCTGGTTGACGGCGCTACTGACATAATATACAACACTCTTAATAAGGCTGGCCTTAAGCATGATGAAGGCCCGGATATCGGAGGACCGTACGGACCGTATGTACAAAGTGAGCGTATGCAGCTTTATAAGCCATATGCAGAACAGCTCGTCTCCGAAGGGAAAGCCTATTATTGCTTTTGTACGAAAGCTCGTCTGGACTCTCTTCGGGCACAGGCGTCCGGACCGGATATAGCCGGTTACGACAGATATTGCCGGGATTTACCTGCCGGTGAGATACAGGACAAGCTGTCGGAAGGAGTTCCTTATGTAATAAGGCAGCGCATGCCGCTTACCGGTACCACTACTTTTTGCGACTGCGTATATGGGGACATAACCGTTCCGAACAAAGAGCTCGAGGATCAGGTTCTTATCAAAACGGATGGGTTTCCCACATACAATTTTGCCAATATAATCGATGATCATCTGATGAATATTACACATGTTATTAGAGGCAGCGAGTACCTGTCCTCCGCCCCCAAGTACAATTTGCTTTATGAAGCTTTCGGCTGGAAAATACCGGTTTATGTTCACCTTCCGCTCATTCAGGGCAAAGGCGCAGACGGAACGGTTTCAAAGCTTTCAAAGCGGCATGGCGCAACAAGTTTTGAAGATCTTCTGGGAACCGGCTATTTGACGGAAGCAATTATCAATTACATAGCACTCCTTGGATGGTGTCCGAAAGATACACGCGAAGTTTTTTCACTTGATGAACTTGTGAAGACTTTTTCTATTGATGGAATCAGCAAATCGCCTGCGATTTTTGATTATGACAAATTGGAATGGTTTAATGGCGAATATATCCGGGCCATGTCTCCTGAAGAGTTCCTTTCCCATGCGCTTCTTGTGTATGAGGATCTTCTTCCCGGACGGGCTGAAGTCTACCCTCTGATGACACAGATCCTTCAGCCGCGGATCACACGTTTTTCCCAGATTGGAGAAAAGCTTTCTTTTCTTAAGGATCTTCCCGACTATGATCCGGAAATTTATATTCACAAAAAGAGTAAAACTACACTTGAAAATTCTCTGGAGATGCTTGAAATCTGTGAGGACGAATTGTCATCACTTCCCTCCTGGGATAACGAATCCATATCTTTATGCTTGACGTCTCTTGCCGAACGGCTCGAAGTCAAAAATGCACTGGTCATGTGGCCTGTGCGAATTGCCGTCTCCGGTACGCTCGTCACTCCCGGCGGCGCTGTAGAAATTCTTCTTCTTCTTGGCAAAGAAGAATCTTTACGCAGAATTGCCATGGGCCGACAACGTCTGTCTACGTAAGAGCGGCTTTGGAATGACCGTGAAAACCAGAATAAAGGTATTAGATTCAGCGAAAGAAGCAGGTGAAATATTATGAATGAAAATGACAGTAATTTCATTTTTGATTTTATTGATGAAGATTTAGCAGAAGGCGGCCGTTTTGAAGGTATGACAGTACATACCCGCTTTCCGCCGGAACCGAATGGCTATCTGCATATTGGCCATGCAAAAGCACTGTACATTGATTTTCATACAGCAGAAAAATTCGGCGGTATGTGCAATCTCCGTATGGATGACACCAACCCCACCAAAGAAGACGAAGAATACGTTGATGCAATTAAAGAAGATATCAAGTGGCTCGGTTATGACTGGGGCGACCGCTTCTATTATGCCTCTGAATATTTCCCCGAGATGTATCTTTTTGCAGAAGAGCTGATCATTAAAGGTCTGGCTTACGTATGTGAACTTACTGCTGATCAGATGAAAGAAATGCGCGGCGATCTTTCAAATCCGGCACAGAGTCCTTTCCGTGATCGCTCGGCTAAAGAGAGCCTTGATTTGTTTCGCCGTATGAAAGCGGGCGAGTTCGAAGATGGGCGCATGACTGTCCGGGCCCGTATTGATCTTGCATCCGGTAATTTTAACATGCGTGACCCTGCTGTTTACCGGATCAACCACATGAGCCACCACCAGACAGGTGATGCATGGTGCATTTATCCTATGTATGATTTTGCACATCCGATCGAAGATGCCCTGGAAGGAATTACGCATTCCCTCTGTTCTCTCGAGTTTGAGTCCCACCGCCCGCTATACGATTGGATCATCGAAAACTGTTCCGTTCCCTGCAAACCGCGCCAAATTGAATTTGCCCGCCTTGGAATTAATCACACAGTGCTTTCCAAGAGAAAACTGCGCAATCTTGTAGAAAACGGTTTTGTTTCCGGGTGGGATGATCCTCGCATGCCAACACTATGCGGATTGCGAAGGCGCGGATACACCCCGGCTTCCATCCGTGTTTTCCACGAACGGAATGGCGTGTCCAAGGTTAACAGCATTGTCGATTATGCCTTTCTTGAGCATTGCCTCCGTGAGGACCTTAATACAAATGCTCACCGTGTTATGGCGGTAATATCTCCGGTGAAGCTCATTATTGACAATTATCCGGAAGATGTTTCGGAGGAATTCGAAGTAGAAAACAATCCTGAAAAACTCGAGGACCTGACGCGCAGGGTATCTTTTTCCAAAGAATTATGGATTGAAAACGATGACTTTATGGAAGAACCATCCAGAAAATATTTCCGCCTTTTCCCCGGTAATGAAGTACGGCTGAAGTCGGCCTATGTGATTCGATGTACAGGCTGTACAAAGGATGCAGACGGCAAGGTAACAGAAGTTCATGCAACATACGACCCTGACAGCCGAGGCGGAAACACAACCGACGGAAGAAAAATAAAAGCCACTATTCACTGGGTGGATGCCCGGACGGCTGTTGATGCACAGATACATCTTTACGGCAGTCTCTTTGACACTCCTGAACCCGATCTGGCAGACTGCAATTATCTTGAACACTTAAGTCCCGACTCCCTCAACGTTATTTCGGGAGCCAAACTTGAGGCCTCCCTCGCATCGGCTCGGCCTGCGGAAAGTTTCCAGTTTTTGCGGCTTGGATACTTTTGTGCAGACAGTATCGAGTCTGCCGCCGGCCGCCTTGTCTTTAATCGTTCCGTCTCACTCAAGGACAGTTTCCGGGTATAACCGGGAATACGTCCATCCTTGGAGGTCAATTATCATGACAAAAATATCCTGGAACCAGATTCGACCGAAAGTACCCTATGTGCTTTCGGTGATGAGGCTTCTCGTTCTTCCTGCTGTCGGAGTCGTTCTTCTGCAATGCCTCTCGGCTTACCAGCAAAACTTCGATGAATCTGTTTTTTTCGGAGCAGACTGGTTCCACGCAATCGGTATCCGCTTTATCTGGAATTACCTTCTGCTTCTAATTCCATATTTGATTTTATACGCACTTCCGTTTTTCCGGGTAACCTCGCTTGTACTGAACACAATGGTTTTCATTTTCGGCATCGCAGAGCATTATGTAATTCTTTTTCGTAATGCAATCATCTATCCCTGGGATCTTGCCGGTATTACCCTGGCTGCAGAGGTTAGCCGCACATACGATTTTGTTATTTCTAAGGAAGTCGTCTGTGCAGCTCTTATGTTTACCGCAATGATAATTCTCTCATTCGTCGGCAAAGAACCCAAGTGCAAAGTCTGGCTTCGAGCCGTTTTTCTTACTGTTATCATTGTTTCCGGATCCCTGTATATGACTCAATTCGTTATGAGTAAAACCGCCCAGATGAAAACGAATATTCGTTTTTACTACACTCTTGTAAATTACAATTATGAGAATGGCGTTTTGATGAATTTCTGTTATCACTTTCGCTTTATCTTTCATGAAGTACCGGATGGATACTCCGCCAAGGAAGCAAAAAAGGAACTTGCTTTTTATGGGGATTCGACCGCTTCAATCGTACCTGACCAGGAGAAGCCCGATGTAATAATGGTTATGAGCGAGGCATTTTCCGATTTGCGTAACCTGGGGGATTTTGAGACTTCCGAGCCGGTGATGCCGTATTGGGATTCCCTTTCCGGAGATAATGTAATCAAAAAAACACTTCTGACATCTGCTTTTGGCGGAAATACGGCAAATTCAGAATTCGAAGTGCTGACGGGAATGACTCTTCAATTTTTTCCGAGCGGCACATATCCATATAAGCAGTATATAAGAAAGAATGTGTCCTCCATTGCTTCAATCCTAAAAGATGCCGGATATGAAACACAGTCCGTCCATCCCTTTGATCTTTCCGGATGGAACCGAAACCATGTGATGCCGTTACTGGGATTTGATAGTTTTGTCGGCAAAGACGCTCTAAAAACAATCACTACGTATCGGTCTTATGTAAGTGATGAATCCGCCTATCAATATATTATCGACCAATACGAAGAACATAAGGCAGCGAATCCTGACACCCCGCTGCTCGAATATCTTATCAGCATTCAAAACCATGGCGGATATTCAACCTCTGCAGCGCTTCCCTACTCCATCTCACCGGATCTAGTCTCACAATACCCTCAGACTTCTGAATATCTTTCTTTACTCCGCGTTTCAGATGATGCGTTAAAAATGCTGATCACTTATTTTGAAAATGTCGATCATCCCACAGTAATAGTCCTTTTCGGGGATCATCTTCCCAATTTGACGGATAATTTTATGGATTATTTGAAAATGAACACAAACCAGGATGACCCTCAGTATGTTCTTAAGAGGTACGAAACAAAGCTTCTTGTGTGGGCGAATTACGACATTTCCGACTCAGACCTTGCCAGGATCGAAGAACCTTACATAAGCACCAACTATGTCTCGACATATCTGTCAGACATTATGGGAGTGCAGCGAACCCCGCTGCAGCAGTTTCTTTTTGATATGCACACTGATATTCCTGCGCTCGACGAGAATTATTTAGTTGGTAAGGACGGTACTGTATATAACTCCGACAGTAAAAATCTACCGGCTGATATGCAGGGATGGCTGGACAAATACAAAAAATATCAATACTACGAACTTTATGATTCGACAAAATAGCGGTACCCGGCCGCATAACAGCAGGGCACATGTGCCGTAATGGCCGGACTCGGAAAATCCTTGTGATGTATGGCGTCCGGATACAGTTGTGTCTCCAGACACACGCCTGCGTAGCGGACATATTCATTTCCACTTTTCCCAGTGCATCCGCCGATGTGATTTCCGGTATATATCTGCAGTCCGGGGAAATTAGTTGTTACCTCCATGGATCTTCCCGAGAACGGATCGGACAATACGGCAACCCGGCTCATCTGTGAATGCGCTGTCTTAAGGCAGTAGTTCTGGTCCAGCCCACGGGATGACAGAAGCTGCGGGTCATTATCTTTCATTGTAGGACCAAGGGGCGCCGGTGTCGAGAAATCAAATATAGTTCCCTTGACCGGGCTGAACGTGCCGTCCGGAACATTTTCCGAATCTTTGTTTGTCATATTGTCGGCATCAATCCAAAGGATCTGGCGACTTACCCTTCCGCTGTCATGACCCTGAAGGTTAAAGTATGAGTGGTTGGTCGGGCTGAACAGCGTATCCGCATCGCTTTCTCCCCGATATACAATCAGTAGAGCCAGATCCTTTGTCCAGGCATACATCACAGATGCATCCAAATTTCCGGGAAAACCACAGGCTCCATCCGGCGAACGATATGAAAAGAGAACGGCATCACCCTCTATTTGATAGTTGGACTGAATTTTAGAATTTGATAAAAAGGCCTCTGCTTCGCTTTGCAAAAGGACCTTTCCTTCCCAGAATACATTTTGAAAGGACGGAGAACCGCCATGCAAATTATTGGGACCGTCGTTTTTGGGAAGTGTATATTCTTTACCATTTAACGAAAACGACGCATTTTTAATCCGATTGGCATGCCTGCCGACTACAGCGCCATGACAGGAACCATCATGTATATAATCTTCCAGACAGCAGAACCCCAGAATGACATCCGCTAATTTCCCATTTTTATCTCTGACACATATTGAGGTAATCGACGCGCCGTAATTGATAACTGAGAAAAAGGCACCTGACGAATGCGTTAATCGATACTTGCAGACCTCTCCATGACTTGGCCTGTTTTTCTTTATGCCGGAAAATGGAAAAACCTCAACATTCATCTTTCTTCCTCCAAACAATCACGTTGCTATTGGATTATGAATGTTTATTCATCAAGCGGTTCGGCCGGAATAAACAATCTGGTATCTTCTTCATCTTTTCTTTTCTCTC
>Ga0209430_1001494_pt1 | contig 17200 bp, 15 predicted proteins | sample BarGraIncub1133A_FD_184504 | JGI IMG/M metagenome (GOLD analysis project Ga0209430, IMG submission 184504) | Arctic peat soil microbial communities from Barrow, Alaska - Barrow Graham LP Incubations 11-33A (SPAdes) (version 2) | ecosystem: Environmental > Terrestrial > Soil > Wetlands > Peat... | reverse complement strand
TGTCGAACTATCCCAATCATTTGGCGAAGCCAACCAATTGGAAAGGTATGGGCCATCGATTGTCCCATACAAATAATGGTCATATTGAACTAAATAGGATGTCAACGTATTCATATCTGAATACGTTGACACATGCCAGCCTTCCGGTGCCAGTTGCCGGGTATCAGTGACAGCATACCAGGTATAATAACGTCCAAAATGGTTCACTTCCGCTTCATTGCCCTCGTAGGACCACTGGTAAGTTGGCTCCGTTTCACCAGACACATCGGTGGAAGAAGAACTGGTTGTAGAGATCAAGTCACCGTTTCTAAAATGGGTTGTTTTTAAATTTTCAACCATCCATACCTGATTGCCTATCGTAACAGTATGGTATTCATTTTTATCAATATCCGTCACAAGAGGCTCAGCAATCTTTGCTGGACGTCTGAAAGAAAGGCTGTCAATCTTTTCAAGTGGATACTCCTTAAGCTCTCCGCCTTTTAGTTGAACGTACATCGTGCTTTGAGCGGCGACAAATAAAACAGAAAAACAAAGCAATAGGCAGGAAAAATATTTTTTGGTCATAAAGCGTTTCATGAAGATTTAAGATTTGTGACTACTTAATCGGTTACACCGTCTGTCAATCCGGCACCATTTCCTGATATCGGTTGTGTACCACCGTTGTTATTGAGAGAGTCGGTTATAGCTGAATTACGATCAATCACACTCTTTGGAATTCTTAATAGCAACCATGGATCTTCTGCAGCAATATTGAATTTATAGACTTCAGGCACATTGGTCGATTCATTAGAATGAAAACGAACGATATTTTTATTTAACCGCAGGGCATCTACAAACGAAAAGCCTTCTCCCCAAAGTTCAATGCGGCGTTGAAGCCACACTTCATTTTCAAATGCGGCAACCGTAGAGGCCGAAGAGGTAAAAGCAGGATCACGATAGTTTTGTACAAAATTCTGCAGCACTTGTTTTCCACCCTGTAGGTCACCCTCTTTTGCCAGCGCTTCAGCTCGGATTAAAATCATTTCTTCAGCACGCATCAGACACCAGTCACCATCGTTAACATTGGATCCAATTCCTGAACGTTGACCGAATTTTATATTGGTAAAGGGCTCCATTGATTGTTTTACATCTGTGATAACAGCATTCACTATTTCCTGACCCGTATAAGTAGTGTTTTTGCTTTTATCTGTCCAAGTTAATCCATAAAGGTTGGAAGAGCGTTTGTTTTCATCCAACCACCAATTCTTACGAACATCAGAAGCTGGAATTTTATCGTACAACAATTTATTGATACACCTCCAAATACCTGCAAAGGCTACATACGATTGGCCAGAGAATGAGCCTAATTGTGAAGGCCAACTAGCCAATTCATTACTGGCATAATCTGTGGGAATGAGGACAGCCCACATCCAATTATGGTCACTAGCATTGTAAAAACCTGGTGAAGTGATCTCGTTACTGGCATAGGGCGTATAGCCGTTCAAAGCTATTTTGGCGTCAGAAGCCGCTTCCGCCCAATGCTGCATTACTAAATGGACTCTGGCTCTCAATCCGTATGCCACTTGTTGATCGATCTGAGACTTATCGGACCTTGAAAAGCCCTCCAAGAGTTTAATCGATTCACTTAAATCAGCCAAAATTAAATCGTAAACAGCATCCACTGATGCCCTAGGGTTTTTATTGACATCAACAGTTCTTGCATCCTCAATAGGTACTGCAGGGGCACTTCCATGCGTTTTATATGTAAACTGGTAATGCTGCACTAGAGTAAACAAATCAAAGGCCCTGACAGCTAAAGCATTCCCCCTGAATTGGTTTAACAGGGTGCTTGTTGTTGATCTGGGTATCGAAGCCAAAAGCTTATTAGCTTTCGACATTTGGTTATAAAACAGTTGCCAACGGATATAAGTATTCGCATAAGTCGTTATTCTGTCACTATATTCTTGGGATGGAGCAAACCAGTCATAATTACTTACTTTGTTAACCATATCAGGGCCATTTAAATCATCCGATAAACAAACCCCTGGATACCCAAAATCATCGGCACGACTAGCTAAAGAATAAACCCCATACGAATATCCAAGGCCTGTATATAATGAGGGCATTAGCATTACTTCTTCAAGAACCTGAGCATCGGGTTTGACAAAATAGACACTGTCAATCTGATTGAATGGTATTCCAACTGTAAACTGGCCATTCAAATGAATAAATAAACTATCCTGAGCCTTTACCACCGATAACAAGGGTAAAAGGAGGATTACGAAACAATACTTTTTTAGATTCATAACCATTAATTTTTCAGCATTTTCAAAGAGGCTATTTTATGCTCCGTCACTATACGACAGAAATACAAGCCTGTAGGCAGTGATGAGACGTTTACTGAAGCTTTCCCTTCGGAAAGATAGAACGACTGTTGCATCACGACCTTCCCTTCAGTATTCATTATAACCAAAGAACCCGATTCATCAAGCAAACCATTTACAGTAAAAATCAGGGTTTCTTTTACTGGGTTTTGACAAATCTGAGCCTCAGTACGTGCTTCATTGTAGGTTTTAATGCCTGTACTCAGAGATCCGAAGGTCATCTTATTGATTTCCGAAACTGCAAAAACGTCCGATAGCCCATCGATGTAACTGATGGTCATGGATTGATTGGAAAACGATAATTTTTGGATATCCAGTAAAGTGACAGATTCACTTGTACCATTGGCCTGGTTAATGATCAACGTTCTGGTACCATGAGCCTGAATAACATTTAAAGACAGAACCAAGAAAATGATTAATAAGCGATTGAAATGACTCATTGGGCTATTTTTCTTCAAAATTAGCTAATTAATTATTAACTATCCCAATTATTATACTACATTTTAATAACATATTAATGTATTTTTTATAGGAGTCTACGATTAGATATCTATGTACGTAAGTGGACACTCCTTTAAAACAATTATCTTTACAGTCAAAAACCGTAGAATCACATTCGCCCCATGAAATAACCAAAGCCATAAAATTTGCAAATGAAAACACTGAAAATCACATTATTACTTTTACTTGGAATCGGCCAATCTCTGCTGGCTACAAATTATTACTTGGACGCCACCACCGGCAACGACAAGAACAAAGGCACCTCCGCAAAGAAGCCTTGGCAAACCCTGATCAAAGCGAATGCTACGGAACTGAAACCGGGCGACACTCTGTTTTTGAAAAGCGGTACGGTTTATACGGGGCAGTTGGCGACGGTGGGTTCGGGTTCAGCCTTGGCTCCCATTGTCATTACAACGTATGGTGGGCTGGTGAAGCCGCGCATTGATGCCAACGGGGGGTTTCAGACGACATTATTGATTAAAAACCAGCAGTACATCAAGGTGAACGGGCTGGATCTGACCAATACGGGTGCCACGCGCATACCCAAGCAATCGGGCTTGCTCATTCAGGCGGCCGATGCGGGTGTACTGCATCAGATTAAAGTTTCAGACCTTTACATACACGATGTGAATGGCAGTTTGGTCAAGAAACAAGGGGGCGGCATGGGCATCGAGATCCGGAATGGCGGGAAAGTGATAAAATCCAGTTTCGACGGGTTGTTGGTGGAAAACTGTCACATCGTTCGGACGGAGCGTAACGGCATCATTTTCAACAGCGATTATTGGTCCAGAGACCTGTGGTTCCCGAATTTGAGGGTGGTGGTTCGGAAATGCCTGCTGGAAGAAGTGCCGGGTGACGGTATCGTGCCGATTGGTTGCGAAGGGGCGTTGGTGGAATACAACATTATGCGGAACTGCACCCGACTGTTGCCCGATGGTGAAGCGGCTGCCGGTATTTGGCCGTGGAGTTCGGACCATACGTTGATTCAGTACAATGAAGTGTCCGACCATAAGGCGCCTTGGGACGCGCAGGGCTTCGACTGTGACTACAACTGCGTGGGCACGGTGATTCAGTACAATTACAGCCACGACAACGAAGGCGGGTTCCTGCTGGTCTGTTCGCCTTCCGATCAGCGCTTGCCTTGGAGCATCGGCAACGACAGTTCGGTGGTGCGTCACAACCTGAGCGTGAACGATGGATTTCGGCTGAGCGGCGAACATGCTGGATTCTCGCCCTCGATGCTGATCACGGGGCCGGTGACCAATACGCTGATTAGCGACAATGTTTTTGTGGTGCCCAAAAAGCCGGCGGGTTCAGACCTCAATTTAGTGAAAATGGATACTTGGGGCGGAAAATGGGCTTCCAATACGACGCTGCGCGGCAACACGTTTTATGTGACGGACAGTGCGAACATCAGCCTCGGGAAAGACATCAACACGGTTTTCCTCCAGAATTTGTATGTGGGAAAAGTGTCGAATGTGCCTGATAAAGGGAGTTTGCTGACTGAAGACTTAGGGCTTTAAGCAGAAAAAGGCTAATGAAAAAGGATTTAGTCATACTGCTTACCATTTTACTTAAAGATAAAAAAACCTGCCAAAATTTTTGACAGGTTTCACGAGTTAAAGCGAAAGAGGTTTATTTGCTTGACAAATACTCTGATACCCCTTCTTGCGTTGGTTTCATTGCCTTATCGCCCTTTTTCCAGTTGGCTGGGCAAACTTCGCCGAATTCTTCCGTAAACTGCAGCGCATCCAACACACGGATCACTTCGTCCACGTTGCGGCCCAAGGGCATGTTGTTCACCACTTGGTGCTGTACGATTCCGGCTTTGTCGATGAGAAACAGGCCGCGGTAAGCCTTAGGTTCACCAACGAAAGATTCGTTGCCGTCTTCATCCCAAACTTCTTCACCAGCCAGCACGTCGTAGTTTTTGGAAATCTGAAGGCTCTGGTCGGCGACCAAAGGGTATTTCACGCCTTCGATACCACCCTGCTTTTGAGGCGTGTTCAGCCATTTCCAATGAGAAAATTCAGAATCGGTAGAGGCTCCAACAATCACAGTGTTCTTGGCAGCAAATTCCTCCGCTTTATCTTGGAAGGCAATGAGTTCGGTGGGGCAAACAAAGGTGAAGTCGGCTGGGTAAAAGAAGAAAACGACGTATTTTCCTTTGAATTGGTCCAAGGAGAAGTTTTCGACTATTTCACTGCCGCTGATAACGGCTTTGGCATTGAACAAGGGGGCGGATTTTCCAACTAATACGGACATGATTTCAATTTTTTAGGTGATTATTCTATTTGGTTTTTTTCGTTGAAACAAAAGTAGTCATCAAATGGCTCTATTGATATAAATTTTAGATTGAATTTATCTATGTAATGATAGAGCATTGAAAAAAACAGCTACTTTTGAAAAAAAGAATATCATGGACGCCAGCGCACTCATTCAGAAATTACAGCTTCAAGCCCATCCGGAGGGTGGTTATTACCGGGAAACATTTCGGTCCAAACAAGAAATTGTTGTGGGCGAAGACTGTGTGAGGAATACGAGCACGGTCATTTACTACTTGCTTAAAGAAAGGGACAAATCCCATTTTCACCGCTTGAAGTCCGATGAATCCTGGTTTTTTCATCAGGGAACGCCTTTAGTTGTTGAAGTCTTGGCTCAAGGCGTTCGGAAAACCATACTGCTGGGAAACGATCTTGAAAAAGGAGAAGTGCCTCAGGTCATCATTCCAGCCAACGCTTGGTTTGCCGCGAAAGTCGCTGATGGAAGGCACTTTGCATTAGTCAGTTGCGTTGTCGCTCCAGGGTTTGTGTTTAAGGATTTTGAAATGGCTGAACGCGAAACCTTGACCACTCAATTTCCGGAATTTGCCCTACTTATTGAGGAATACACCCAAAAATAACACTCAAAACGGGCAAAGGAAGCGGACTTCTTCCAGGATTTTTTGTTGACGGCGTTCATCCAGACCGATGTGCGACAAGGCTTCTGGATTTTCGAGCAACTGACTGCAAATGACGATGCCCCTATCCATCAACTGGTGCTTTTCTGCACTCAGCATCTTGGTCAACACCGTTATGGGGAAAATGTGTTCCTCGTCGATGAATTCTTTCAAACCTTTTCCAGTGGGATAATCCCAACTCAACAGCTCCAGACCGGAGCATTTCCCAAAGGAGATGGCATCCGTGGTGAATCGGGTATTGGTCACCACAACACCGTGAAATGTATATCCGGCATATTCCGGCAAGTCCTTCCGGAATTTAATGAGGTCGTCCACCCTCGAACGAATGTACATCGGCACTTGCACATTGGCATTCTTGCCGGTGGTCTGGTAGTACTTGCATTCGACGAAATACTGGTTCATATCCTTGGTCGCGATCACATCCACTTCGTGGGTGACGCAATGCCCTTGGAGCACCTGCCCTACTTCCACGTGAAAACCTTGCAATTTAAACACTTGGCCGACAAAGAATTCGAACGGATAGCCGGTCGGTCCAAGTTCCATCATGGCGTTCTTCAACTTATACTTGGCAGCGATGCCGAGTTGCTTCTTCCGCAGGAGTGCAAAGGCCCTGTCGTAGATTTTTTTGGTGGTGATGCCGTCAAACATCCAAGACTCCACATCCGCGATGATGGAATGAACGGTTTCATTGTCCGCACCCGAACGATGGAGCGAGGACATTAGTTTGGTTCTGGAGAAAGGTTCCATATCGCCGGAGACCTTTCGGATCATGGTTGTTTTTGCCATTGGAAGTTGTTTTGTACCGAACCGGTGCACAAATATATAAAATCCGATTACAGTACCACAGAAATTCTAATAGGAAAATGATCGGAAGGCCAGCAATCGTCCACATACTGCTCGTTGATGGCTTGATAGCGAAGTACCCGAACATGACGGACAAAAATATAGTCGATCCTGCGGTCTTCCGTGAAATGGTAGGTCATCCAGTCCCAGTTGTTGAAGGTACCCACAAAACCTTCCGGATCGGTTTCAGCAATCACTCTGCTGTCGGAAAGGTTGGCTGCAAGTGGTGCATAAGTGTCGGTTTCAGTTGGGGCTGCATTCAGGTCGCCACCCAGAAAAACAGGAATTGCCTCCGGTAAAAGGTTTATTCTTTCCAGTATCAGCTGAACGCTATTTTTGCGGGCTTCCTTCCCGCTGCAACTCAAATGGGTGTTGAAATAGTAGAAATCTTTCAAGTTGTGGGTATCGTGCAGCCTGACCCACTGGCAAATGTGGAGGTTTTCGGCATCCCAACCGTAGCTGCATACTGCTGGTGTTTCTGAAAGGAAAAAGAAACCTGAATCCTGTGCTTCGAAACGACGCTTATCCCAGGCAATCGCTATCTTCTGTCCGTAGGTTCCAGCATCATTGCCACTGCCTTTTACGTAGAAAGCAAAGTCTGGAAGCAACCGTTTCAGGTCATTTTCCTGATCCTGATCAAGGAGTTCCTGAATTCCAAACACATCGAACCCATGAGTATAGATTTGCAAAGCCACATAATTGCGGCGAAAACACCAAGAGCGGTGGTCTTCGTCAAGGGGCGTGGAAATCCGGACATTATACGTTCCTACTTGAAGCGTATCGGAGTAAATTCGGTCCGTTTCATCAGCGATGGGTAGCTCGCAGGAGTAAAATCCCCAAAGCATCAACAACCAAACCAGGACTCGGTTTTTCATTTGGTTGAGCGTTCCCAAAGAACACTTAAATATATGACATTTAGAGCCGTAAAGCAAGATTAACATTCAAAAAATGCAGCAATTGAAACGCAATAGCTATCTTTGCAGACCAACTAATCCTTCAATGATTTTTCTAAAGCCCATCTATATCGTTCTCGGAACACTTTCCCTCATTCTCGGCATCATTGGAATCATCGTTCCAGGATTGCCGGCCACCCCTTTCATGCTGCTTACGGCATGGCTATACCTGCGCGGTTCCGACAAACTGTACAACAGGCTTCTGAAACACAAATACTTGGGTAAATACGTCGATGATTTCCGTTCGGGCAAGGGCATGACTATGTGGTTCAAATTGGGCTCGCTCCTGCTTATGGTCATCATGGTTTCCATTTCCTGTATATTTTTACTGGAAGCCATTTGGCTTAAAAGTTTTGTCATCGGGGCAGCCCTCCTCGGGGCAGTGGTGATGATGTTCGTCATACCTACCCAAAAGACAAATTAAAATCGTGTTGTATTCTTCTGGACGATAGTGATAAAGGCTTCAAAAAATTATTCTGTCATTTGTCAGTAACTTTTGTCAATGCCAAAAAAACCACTTTTAGAATGAAAAACCAACCTTTTTCACTACAGAAACTGCTGAAAGTTTTTTCAGTTTTGCTACTCCTATTAACATTCTGCGTCGAACAAATTGATGCAGCCGACGCCAGAAAAATTTTCATTCCACAGGATTTGAAAGGCATGGACCTGAACAGCGACACCAGCACCTGGTCTTACAGCCGCAGCCAACAATCGGAACATTTCATTGTCTTTTGGGGAAAGGGTTACGGTAGTGTCAATCCGAACAATTACCCGGACAAAGCGTATCAGGTCGACATCGACGCGCTACTGGTCAAGGCAGAGGAATTCTTTGCGGTCAATGTCAATAAACTGAAGTTCGTGACTCCGGGTTCTTCCAAAACGGACACCTACAAAATGGAAATTTTCGTTCTGTTCCAGAAGGAAATGACTGCAACTGGAGCCGGTTGGGACGACACCATCGGTGCACTTTGGGTAAGCCCGAATACGTGCAATCCGGTCGGTTCGATCATTGCCCACGAAATCGGTCACTGTTTCCAATATCAGGTAAACTGCGACCTTGGTGGCAAGTCGGGTTGGCGTTATGGTTTCGGTGGAAATGGTGGAAACGGATTCTGGGAAATGACAGCACAATGGCAAGCCTTTCAAGTCTATCCGGAACAAGTATTCTCCAATTATTACTACAAAAGCTACCTCAGCGATTACCACTTATCCACTTTCAACGAGGAGCAGCGGTATGAAAATTATTTCGTTGAATTCTACTGGGCGGACAAGCATGGCGTGGATTTCATCAGTAAAATGTGGCGTGAATCGGGTGCCAAGGGTGAAGAAGACCCTGCACAGGCATATATGCGTTTGACCGGCATCGGCTTGAAAGCATACAACAACGAGCAATTCGACTATGCTCAAAAAATGGTGACCTGGGATCTGAACGCTATCCGGGAATACGGCAAGGATCACATCGGAGACCTCACATGTTCCCTGAATAAAGTGAACGACAACTATTGGCAGGTTTCTGCTAAAAGCTGCCCTCAGAATCACGGTTACAATGTCATTCGTCTAAAAGTGCCGGCAGCTGGGACCACTGTCTCCTGCAATTTTGAAGGCATGGCAGGTGCAGAAGGTTATAATGCGGTGAACGTTGAATCAGCAGGCTGGCGGTACGGCTACGTGGCGCTGAAAAAGGACGGCACGCGTGTTTACGGAAAAATGTACTCGGCCAAAAGCGGCAAGGCAATGTTTAAATGCCCAGCTGACTGTAGCGACCTATGGTTTGTCGTACTGGGTGCTCCGACCAAGTATTGGATGCACGCTTGGGACGATAAAACCGATAACGATGAACAATGGCCCTATAAAGTCAAATTCAGTAATACTAACATTTTTGGCGCCATCGATTTCAAGATCAACGATAAGCCCCACGATGATTCGTTTGTTTACAACGTCTCTTTTCCAGCTGACTCCATGTCGTATAACGGGACAACCGTTTCCATCGATATCACCAAATTGTGTTACGCGTTTGTCATGAGCAATCCTGAAATTGCCTCCAATCTTGGTTTGCCTGACGCTAGTAAAAAAATAAAATTGTATGGTGTGAATGCCGACGGTAGTTTGTTTACTGACAAGAATCCTTCCAGAGGTTTCAGCTACTGGTACGATGCCGAGGGCAACATCTGTAAATGGGACGCCGGTGCAACAGGAGCCAACAGGGTGTATGCTGAATTCGACCCGAACAAGGCCTCCTTTACCATCGGGCAGCATCCTGGAAGGTCGAAGGCGGGAGATATGTATACGATTAGGCAGGCGATGGTTTATGATGCTGGCAATGGATCAAAATTCAAAGTTGCGTTTGAATTCATCGTCACGATCAAGTAGCTTATAGTTCCATTAATTGCTTTCTGCTCAATATTTTAAACAGTTTGCTTTTGGTCTGAATGAGTTTTTCATCCTCCATCTGTTTGATGGCACGGGCCAGTGCCGGTCGGGTCACTCCGAAGATATCGGCCAATTGTTGCTGAGTGTGCGGTATGGTAAACTCAGTCATTGGCATTTGGTCCTTGGAAAGCCGTTGAGAGATTTCCAGCAGGTAGCGTGCGAGTTTGCTTTTAATGGTGCCAAAGCGCTGCATGCGGAGCTTCTCGGACAGAAATCTGCTGCGATCTGCCATGCTTTGGAGGTAGTTGGTCAGCAAGCGAGCGTCTTGTTGCATCATAACCGTAAAATGGTTGCGGTGAATAATGGTGATTTCAGTCGGAACAGCTGCGAGGATGGCAACGGGCAACCTGTTTTCGGTGGCGTACAAAAAAGCCGGTGCGATAGCTCGGGGTGCTTGAATTTCCTCAATTAAGGAGCTTCGCCCCAAAGCATCGGTCATTTCTCCTTTCACATAACCTTCAGTCACTATGAACAGGTGCTCATAGATGCTGGCTTGCATGGCTATGAGTTCACCGGCACGGTAGGTTTTCACCGTATATCTGCCTGCCAACAAAGAAGTTATTTCCTCTGGTAACATGCCGCGAAACAAAGGACATTGAAAAATTTTGGACATTTTTTATCAAAGATAGGCATTTTGTAACATTGGTTACAAATAATCCCGCTTTTGTCTTAGTACTTTTGCTTCATAATAAAAAAAATATGAAACGGACCATCATCAAAATCGACGAAAACCTATGCAACGGCTGCGGCAATTGCGTAACCGGCTGCCACGAAGGCGCCCTTCAACTCATTGACGGCAAAGCAGTCATGGTCAGTGAACTTTATTGCGACGGCTTGGGAGCCTGCATTGGGGAATGTCCTGTGAACGCCATAGTCCTAGAAGAACGCGAAGCCGAACCCTATAGCGAATCCACCGTGATGGAACGCATCTCTGGCAAAGGAGAAGCGGTGATTTTGGCACATTTAAAACATCTGAAAGATCACGGTGAAAAGAAATTGGTTCAAGAAGGCGTTGCTTGGCTAAAGACACACGGCATTGATTTTGATGTCGCCTTGTTGCACAAACAAGAAACACTGGCTTGCGGGTGTTCCGGTTCCCATGAAAAAACATGGGGCGAACCAGCTGCAGCGGTTGGTGCAAGCCTGCCCAAAACACCGGTTTATGAAGCCTGTCAGGTTCCAAGTGCTCCCAAGGGCCCAATGCAAGGTGTACGACCAACATTTGCCGCGTCGGTTTCTGTTACAGAGCAAGCGTCCGAACTCCGCCAGTTTCCGGTCCAATTGCATCTGCTGAACCCTCAGGCACCCTACTTTCAAGGCGCTAATGTATTGCTGGCTGCCGACTGTACCGCTTTCGCCGTGGGTAATTTCCACAGTAAATTCCTGAAAGGTACGAAATTGGCCATTGCTTGCCCCAAATTGGACAGCAACATCGAACATTACCTGGAAAAATTGGAATCGATGATCGACGATGCGCAAATCGACATGTTGACGGTCATGATCATGGAGGTTCCTTGTTGCAGCGGATTAGTCGGCATCGCCAAAACAGCGCGCGACAAAGCCAAACGGCACGTACCCATCAAGGTCATCGTGGTTTCAGTGCAAGGGGAGGTCAAAAAGGAGGAATGGTTGTAAGGCAGATGCACAGACTCAAATAAGATTTTTGCGTTTCAAGCATTTTCCCCATAGTAATTAGGTGTCTTTCCCTGAATTCAGCTCAAAAGCAACCCAATCGTCATCAACAAACCCATAATCAACAAATTACGGGAAGTCTCTCCCAGTAGTGCATTTAGCGCCTTGCCTTCCCGGATCCGGCACATTTTTCGCCAAGTCAAGTAATGGGGAATCAGATACAGAATAGGTAGCACAGCTGCCCAAAATGCTTCTTTTAAAAAGAACAAGCCCAAAATCACTGCAACTATACCGTTCAGCAGGTAAAAATAACGACCGAAAGCTTCGCCGAAAAGGACGATGGTGGTGCGTTTTCGGCAAGCTTTGTCGTTTTCCCTATCTCGGTAATTGTTGAGCACCAAGATATTGACAGCAGGCAAGCCGACCATGGCACCGGCAAGAAAAACAAGGGGTTCAAAAGTAAGAGTTTGAACATAAAAAGAAAAAACCACGGCAACAAATCCAAAGAAGGTCAGCACAAAAATATCACCCAAGCCGTTGTAAGCCAAAGGCCAAGGACCTGCGGTATAAGCCATCAAGGCTAAAACGCAGCAAATACCGACCAGAATCATTTCCCAACCTCCAAAATAAACCAGTCCAAGGCCGAAAAGGCAGGCCAGGGAAATCACCACCAGCGTTCCGACCAACATTCGACGAGGGGCAATCCAACCAGAAGCAACGGCACGAGCCGGGCCCATGCGGTGTTCGTTGTCGGTTTTCTTGACAAAATCGAAATAGTCATTGCTGAAATTGGAGGCGATTTGTGCCAGCAGGGCAAAAAGCAAGCAAAGCAACGCCGGAATCCATTGAAAACGGCCGAAATGGACAGCCAGGCCAGAAGCAACCAGTACGGGAACCGATCCGGCAGCCAGGGTTTTGGGACGGGCGGCAAGCAACCAAGCTTTGACAGAATTTGGTTTGATCTCAGTCATGGGATATTTTTCTGTAAAAGTACAGTCAAAAAATCAGATTAATGCTACTTTTGTTGAACATCTGTTTTAACATTCCAACCATGCAAGAAATCACGCTTATCACTCCCTCTTTGTTGTTTTCGGCCATTTCACTGCTGATGCTGGCTTATACGAACCGATTCCTCTCCTACGCACAATTGGTTCGGACGCTAAAAGACAAGTACTTGGAGAATCCGGATGCCTTGACCGCCGCTCAAATCACTAACTTGAGGAAACGACTTACCCTGACCCGAAACATGCAATGGTTGGGCGTGGGCAGTTTGCTTCTTTGTGTCGTGACGATGTTCGTGATTTACATTGGATTTCAGACTATTGCATTCTGGCTTTTTGGACTGGCGTTGGTTTTACTCATTCTTTCCTTGGCCATTTCCGTGCGTGAAATCCAGATTTCGATCCGTGCACTGGATATTTATCTGAGTGACATGGAACAAATGGAAAAAGACAGATCTCTTAAAACTACCCTGACCGACATATTCACACACAAGCCTTGATTTTATGACAGCCATTGAACTGCGCGAAGAGATGAAGCGCAAAAAAAATCCAGAGAAAAGTTTCATTTTGCAGCGTTTCTTTAAAACAGGACCGGGTGAATACGGGGAAGGTGACATTTTTTGGGGCTTACAAGTGCCTGAAACCAGAGTCATTGCAACCAAGTACCGGAAAATGCCGTTGAGTGAGATCGAATTGTTGCTCCTGGATCCGGTGCATGAAATCCGGCTCGCTGCTGGTCTATTGTTGGTGGAACTGTACAAAAAGGGCAGCAATGAAGAAAAACAGGCTTGTTATGAATTTTACATCGCCAACGCCCCCCGTTTTAACAACTGGGATCTGGTGGACCTGACCTGTCACCACATTGTTGGTGGATGGCTTAAAGATAAAAACCGCAAGCCTTTGTACGAACTGGCTGCCAGCAGCAACTTATGGGAACAACGTATTTCCATCATTTCTACATACACCTTGATCCGGAACCATGATTTTGAAGATTGCATGGAGCTTTCCAAGATTTTGTTAAACCATAAACACGACCTCATCCAAAAAGCCGTCGGCTGGATGCTCCGTGAAATGGGAAAACGCAATTTCTTGGTCGAAACCGAATTCCTGCTGGAGAATGACCGTTACAAAACCATGCCCAGAACCATGTTGCGCTATGCCATCGAAAAATACCCGGAGAGTCAGCGACAAGCTTTCCTAAAAGGAGAAATGTAAGTTATGAAAAAAACTCTGTTGCTAGTCTTACTGGTTGCTTTTGCCCTGAACTTGACCGCGCAAATGCCTGCTCGTACGCAGGCCAACGTTGAAAAATACAAGAAAATATGCCGTGATCATATCTATTTGGATATGAAAGGCATGTACCGCGAACCAGGAGGATCGTTGAAATATCCGTTTCTGGCGCCAGGCAGCAGCCAATACTTGGACATGCTTTGGGACTGGGATTCATGGCTGAGCAATGTAGCTTTGCGGCAGATCTTGCTGGAAAAGGGAACGGAAAAAGATAAGCAACAGGCTGTTAAATACGAGCAAGGTTGTGTGCTCAATGCCCTGAGTTACGGAGGCATGGATGGATGGATTCCCATCTGGATCGAACGGAATGCGCCTTCTAGGGCAGCCATGCTCAAAGGCAAGAATATTTGGAAAAGCAACATGCACAAACCTACGTTGGCTCAACATGCTGCTTTTATCGTCCAAAACATGAATGGGGATGCTGAATGGTTGCGTGAAGATTTTTACACCTTGCAAGCCTTTGAAAACCTGTATCTTAATTTCCACCGGCATCCTGCCACCGGATTGATGTATTGGCAGACAGACCAGGCCATCGGTGTGGACAACGACCCAAGTACCTTTTACCGACCGGAAGGCAGTTCGGGGTCCATTTTCCTGAATGCACTCATGTACAAGGAATTGCTGGCCATGACTTATCTGGCCGGACAACTGCACATGCCGGAAATCGCTGCCAAATACCTGAAGGAGGCCAACAAACTCAAGTTCAGCATTCAAGAAAATTGCTGGGATCAGCGGGACGGTTTTTACTACAGCGTCGATCTAAACCTTCGTCCGGTGGAAAAACCCGCATTTGACAGCCTGCAACCCGGAAAATTCTTTTTTCATACAGGCCAGCCCCGCAACTACGATTGCCTGATTCAGCGGTTAAGCGTTTGGAGTGGGTTCATGGTAATGTGGTCGGGAATAGCCACTCCCGAACAAGCAGCAGAAATTGTTAGCAAACAATACCGGGATACGACCTCTTTCAATGCTCCGGCTGGTATCCGAACCTTGTCACCTCTTGAAAAAATGTACGATCTAAGAGCTAGCGGAAATCCATCCTCCTGGCAAGGGCCCATCTGGATAAATGCCAACTACTTAGTATTCAGAGGATTAATAAATTACGGCTATGTAAAGGAAGCACGTGAATTGGCCGAAAAGACCATTTTGCTGCTTGGCAGGGACTACGAACGCTTCGGTGCCCTGCACGAATATTACCTGCCGGAAAACGGTGAGCCTGTACTGAACAAAGGTTTTCAGAACTGGAACTTGCTGGTACTGAATATGGCTGCCTGGTTGGATGGAAAGCCGGTGGTCACGGAATTCTAAATGGTACGATTCACCTGTTTCACGCCTTTCACTGTCCGAATCTTTTTGATCAATCCATTCAGTTGACGTGTATCGCTCACATTGACAGTAAGTTGCCCATGAAACAATCCGTCTGTGGAATCAATGCTGATGGAACGCAGGCTCACACCGGGCTCTTTGGAAATCATCGAAGTAATGTTGGTCACGATGCCGATGTCGTCGTTCCCGACCACATGCAGGGTTGTCGGATAGTTCGAGCCTTCTGCCTTGCCAGCCCATTTGGCTTTGACCACACGGTAACCGAAACGGTCCAACATACTGGGTGCATTCGGGCAGTCTTTTCGGTGAATCTTGATGCCGCCTGCAGCTGAAACGAAACCGAACACTTCATCCCCGTAAATCGGGTTGCAACATCTGGCTAATTTGTAGTCGATGCCCTTGAGCTGCTGGTCAATAAGCAGCACATCTTCTTTGGTGTGCGTGGTAACCTCCGTCGTTTCAACCACGAACGTATCGGCTGAACGCACCTCTGTTGGTTCATTGATTGCTTTTTCGGCCTTTTCAAATTCCAGATACATTTCAATGACCTGATTCACTTCAATTTGCTCCGCTCCCACTGCCGCGTAGAATTCAGTCACCGTCTTGAATTTCAGCTTTTTGATGACGCGCATCAGGTTGCCTTCATCGTATTCGATCTTGCGGTTCTTCATCCGACGCTTCAAGTTTTCCTTGCCGAATTCAGCCTGTTTGAGTTCGGCTTCCTTCAATGTCTGCTTGATTTTATTGCGGGCCTTGGAGGTGACGACATAATTGACCCAGTCTTGCTTCGGTGTCTGATTGGAGCCTGTTTGGATTTCGACCTGATCGCCACTTTTCAGTTCGTAGCGAATGGGAACGTTTCTTCCGTCCACCTTGGCACCGACGCATTTATTGCCGAGGTTGGTATGGATACTGTAAGCAAAATCAAGTACGGTAGCACCTTTTGGCAGTTTATAAAGTTCCCCTTTAGGTGAGAAGATATAGATTTCGTGCTCATATAAGTTCATTTTGAAATCGTCCATCAAGCCGGCAGAAGAGGTTTCAGCCGATTCGAGTATTTCTCTGATGCGGTTCAGCATTTCGTCCAGACCGCTTTCGCTCTTGATACCCTTGTATTTCCAATGGGCTGCCAAACCGCGTTCAGCGATTTCGTCCATTCGGCGCGTTCGTATCTGCACTTCCACCCATTTTCCGTCCTGCCCCATCACGGTGATGTGCAGGGATTCGTAGCCGTTGCTTTTGGGTATGGAAATCCAATCCTTGAGACGGGAGGTATTGGGCGTATGCATATCGGTGACAATGGAATACGCCTGCCAGCAGGTCGACTTCTCCTGATCTTTTTCGCAATCGATGATCAGACGGATGGCAAACAAATCGTAGATGTTTTCGAACGGGATCTTCTGCTTCTTGAGTTTGTTCCAAATGGAACTGATGGATTTCGTACGGCCTTTAATCTCGAATTTCAATTCTGTCGTTTCGCTGATGCGTTTCTTGATGGGATCAACGAAATTTTTGATGTACGTTTCACGGGAAGTCTTGGTATCGTCTAATTTTCGGGCAATTTCCTGATATACAGCGGTTTGTGTAAACTTCATTGAAAGGTCCTCCAACTCCGTCTTGATGGCATAAAGACCCATCCGGTGTGCCAATGGCGCAAACAAATACGAAGCCTCACGTGCAATTTTTTGTTGCAGTTCAGAGGTATAATATTTCAAGACCCGCATGGTATTGAGTCGGTCTGCTATCATGATCAAAATGACCCGACCGTCCTGGGCAAACGAAAGCAACAGGTTCCTGAAGTTCTCGGTCTCAATCGCAGTATTGCGGTCGTACAGTTCGTTGGCTTTGGTCAGGCCACGTAGAATGCCACCAACAGAAGGTCCAAAGGTTTTTTCAGCTTCT
>Ga0209430_1001491_pt1 | contig 17218 bp, 13 predicted proteins | sample BarGraIncub1133A_FD_184504 | JGI IMG/M metagenome (GOLD analysis project Ga0209430, IMG submission 184504) | Arctic peat soil microbial communities from Barrow, Alaska - Barrow Graham LP Incubations 11-33A (SPAdes) (version 2) | ecosystem: Environmental > Terrestrial > Soil > Wetlands > Peat... | reverse complement strand
GAACCCGCGACCTATGGAACCACAATCCATCGCTCTAACCAGCTGAGCTACAACCACCATTCAATTGCGGTGCAAAAGTAGTGTTTTAAAGTATTTCCTGCAAGCCGGGAACGCATTTTTTCGTGTTTTTTAGTAATCAAAGCGGACGAACGACAACGATTCCTGTATGTTTTTTTATACCAGCCAGATACTCAGACAATGGCTTTTCTGAAATGAGTACTTTATTTCCGGTGGATGAAGCGTGAAGTAAATAGACTTTTCCTTTCTGCCGAATGGCAATACCTAAATGGGAAAAATCCAGACCGGAATAACCGGTTGAAATGGCAATGATGTCACCAGAATGGATGCATGGAGCTTTTTCGGTCACTTTGTTTTTGGGCAAATAGGAGAAAGTCAACCGATTGATTTCTGCCTCCTGAGCAGCAATTATCGGAATTAACAAGGAATCGGCCTTCAGTGCAGCATAGGCTGCCGGATGAGTGGACATGTAATTGACCTGAGAATGCAGGATAGATGCATCGCAACCCAAGGGAACAAAGCTTAGGAAACCTTTTCGGGCATTATCCGACAACCAGTCAGATGCGTAATGCAGTCTAGAGGGATATCCGTCAAGTTTGCCACTACGGTAACGAATGGCCTTTAAAAGAGCTTTATAGGTTTCAAAATCCTGATTTTCAGAAACCAACAATCTGGATAATACCAGTGCATTCTCTACAAGCGTAGTGCAATCAAGACCTTGTAAATTGACTTGAAGCCGTTCTGCTCCAGGTGCTTCCAATGTATATGCAACATAAGGGGTCTCAAGGAAAAAAAGGCCTACAGCAGCAACACGCTCCCCTGCATTCTTTTTAGATAGTTTTTGGTGTACCGCCGTGTTCAGGAATTTCCGGAAAACTGCGCTGTCAGCTGCATTCTGTGCGAATGATGGAAAACAGAGCACAAAAACCAAAGAAAGTACGACAAGACGTTTCATGAAACAATTAGTAAATTGCTTTGCTACCAGCCAATAAGGTGTTCTGCATGAGTGATACGCGGGTCATCAACCCTACTCCACCGGGAACAGGTGTGATGAAAGAACATTTGGGAGCGACGTTTTCGAAATCGACGTCACCCATCAATTTGAAGCCACTTTTGGTCTTATCGGATGGCACGCGGGTAGTACCAACATCGATGACCACCGCACCTTCTTTGACCATTTCAGCTTTGAGGAATCCGGGTCTGCCCAGTGCACAAATGATGATGTCGGCGCTCAGGCATTGCTCGTTGATGTCTTTGGAATAGCTGTGCACTACTGTAACAGTGGCATTTCCGGGATAGCCTTTCTGCATGAGCAGGTTGGCTACGGGTTTACCTACGATGTTGCTGCGACCAATCACCACTACATGCTTGCCGGCTGTTTCGATTTTATAACGCTTGATGAGTTCTAGAATTCCTGCAGGTGTGGCGGAAACGAATGCGGGCAAACCCAAACTGACACGTCCTACATTCACCGGATGAAATCCGTCCACATCCTTGCGGTAATCAATTTCTTCAATTACTTTTTGTTCAGAAATATGCTTCGGAAGCGGTAATTGAACGATGAAACCGTCTACATCGGCATCTTCGTTGAGTTTCTTGACTTCGTTCAGGATAACGTCTTCGGTGACATCGTCTTCAAAGCGGATCAGCGTGGAGACAAAGCCGCAATCTTCGCAGTCTTTGACTTTACCAGCCACGTACGCTTCACTTCCACCGTCGTGGCCAACCAGAATGGCGGCCAGATGTGGTCTTTTTTTGCCTTCAGCGATCATTTGTCTGACTTGCTCGGCGATTTCCTGCTTGACGGCTGCGGAAATCAGTTTTCCATCTATCAATTGCATATCGGAATGTTTATCGGATTATCTTCTTTTCATGCCGGCCAAACCTTTGGAACCGGGTTTCATGCTACTGACCTGACGCATCATCTTGCGGGTTTCATCAAACTGTTTCAACAAACGGTTCACTTCCTGAATGGTTGTTCCGCTGCCTTTGGCGATGCGTTGGCGACGGCTGGAACTGATGACGTCCGGATTACTGCGTTCCTTAGGCGTCATGGAGCCGATCATGGCTTCGATGCCTTTGAAAGCGTCGTCGTCCACATCGATGTCCTTTATGGCCTTACCAACCCCCGGAATCATGGATGCCAGGTCCTTCAGATTACCCATTTTCTTGATCTGAGCAATTTGGGAAATAAAGTCATTGAAATCGAATTGGTTCTTAGCTATCTTTTTGGAAAGACGGCGAGCTTCTTCTTCATTGTAATTTTCCTGAGCCTTTTCCACCAGAGAGACTACGTCACCCATGCCGAGAATACGGTCGGCCATACGTTTGGGATAGAAAGCATCGATGGCTTCAAGCTTTTCGCCCGTACCAACGAATTTGATAGGTTTGTTCACCACCGCACGGATGGAAAGGGCGGCACCACCACGGGTATCACCATCCAGTTTAGTAAGGACGACGCCGTCAAAATCGAGGCGGTCATTGAATTCCTTGGCAGTATTGACGGCATCCTGACCGGTCATGGAATCGACTACGAACAGGATTTCCTGGGGATTGATGGCTTTTTTGATGGCTGCGATTTCATTCATCATCACCTCATCGATGGCCAGACGACCGGCGGTATCGATGATGACTAAGTCATGGCCGTTCTTTTTGGCGAAAGAGATGGCATTTTGAGCGATGGAAACCGGATTTTTATTTTCAGGTTCGCTGTAAACAGGAACTTCAATGGATTCTCCCAACACCTTTAGTTGTTCAATGGCAGCGGGACGATAGACGTCGCAGGCCACAAGCAAGGGGTTCTTGCCGCGTTTGGTTTTGAGCATTTTGGCCAGCTTTCCTGAGAAGGTGGTTTTGCCAGATCCTTGCAGACCGGACATCAGGATGACAGCAGGACTGCCCTTAATGTTGATGTCAGCGTTTTCGCCACCCATCAGACGGGTTAGTTCGTCGTGGACAATCTTGACCATCATTTCCTTGGGCTTCACGGCTTTCAACACGTCAGCACCCATTGCCTTTTCTTTCACATCTTCAGTGAACTGTTTGGCAATCTTGTAGTTGACGTCGGCGTCGAGCAAGGCGCGGCGAACATCCTTCAAGGTTTCCGCCACATTGATTTCAGTAATTTTTCCTTGTCCTCTCAGGATTTGAAAAGACCGTTCCAGCCGATCGCTTAAATTTTCAAACATAGTATGTTGCTGTTTAAATAGACCTATTTTTCAAGAGGTGCAAAAATAGGCAAAATTGTGGAATTGAGGAAATGAATTCAGAACGAAATATCCAACCAAACAGGTAAGTGATCGCTGTAACCTCCCTGATAAACCATTCCGTTGAATGTTCGGAAAGGTTTTTTACCCAACCAGCGGTCATCTTCGAGCAATAGGAAATCCGGACTAAAAATATGAGCGCCTTTCGTTTTGGACAGCAAATTGGATGAAACGATAAGCTGATCAAGTATCCCCCACTCTGATAGATGCTTATTGGTGCCGATTCCCGGAACGCCATCCATCGGAAGCATGAGGTTGTACACTGTTTTTAAGGACTGTTCTATCCTTGTTGGATCTTTTGCATTCAATTCCACCGAAAGGGATTTATTGGAAGGGTAATCGTTGAAATCACCCATGATCAGGATGTTCGCAGTGGGATTATGGTTGAAAATCGAATCAACAGCTGCCCGGATAGTCTTTGCCACCTGCAAACGATAAGTCTCCGATTCTGTTTCTCCACCCAACCTAGAGGGAAAATGGCAGACAAACAGGTGCAGACTGTCGCCGGTTGACGCTTTACCCCAGACGTGCAAGACATCCCGTGTCTTTTTGAGTGACTCCCCTTCAAAACAGATTTTCAGGACCTGGTGACCCAGCATTTTAAACCTATAACGGTTATAAAGGAGGCAGACGTCCACACCGCGTATATCTTCGGATTCCTCGTGAATAAAGGAATAACCAGCATTTTTTAAGGGGGATGAGTAAACCAGCGTTTTTAAGCAGGCGTCGTTTTCCACTTCAGCCATTCCAACTATTTCCGGGAAACAATCTTCACCGACTGCAGCCAGTACGCGTGCGATGTTGCCGGCTTTCCGAAAATACCTAGAAGGTGTCCAACCACGGATTCCACCAGGTAAAAATTCCTGATCGGATTTCAAGCTGTCGTGACTGCAATCAAAGAAGTTCTCCACGTTGTAGAAAACAACACGGAAACCTTCTCTACCATTACAAATAAAGGTCGTGCACCAAAGAAAAAAAAATAAAAAAGCTCTCATGAATACTACCGTGTTTGAACGGTAAAGATATTCATAATATTAATACATTGTATATTTAATGTATCTTATTTTTGGCCAGGATACCATTCATAAGCTCCTACATCGGGTTTTCCATCAATAGTCCGCGAAACACCGTTCATATCGGTCGGATAGGTGCTTAGATACGCCTCCGATCCGATATTCCTTCCCGGAGAAATGGAATCCAATCGAAAATCGAACCGATATTTATCGGCTTCATAGCCAAGTTTCAGAAATTTGGCATCGGAAGAATATTTGCAATTTGTTACCGTAGCCTCTGTCATCGGTATCGTGAAAGAGCGCAGCAGACAATTTAAAAAGGATGCAGACCAGGCAATATTTTCCCACTTACCCAATCCGATTTCATAGTTTTGACTACCAAAAACGATGCAATTCTGGAATGTTGCAGACATTGGATAGGCTCTAGTAATGGAAGTGTCATTCAAGTCTGGTTTGAGGTAATTGACCATGATCAACGCAGGGCCTTCCCGGTTCACTTTATGTTGGTAATTGACAATGGTGCAATGGGTAAAAGTGGCGTTTCCACCTACCATTGCTACCGTGTAACTTCCACTGTTGCTCAGTTGACAATTTCCAATATCCATACTTGAAGTATTACTCCACAAACAAGTATTTATCATATTATGTATAACCGAATTATACATCTTCAATTTTGGCTGAGACAAAGAGGAAGAATCTGCAATAATACCGTAATAGGCGCCGTGAATATCCACATATTCCAGCCTATTGTTGAAGCTGGTTGGTGCTAGTTCGAGCCAAGACCATTGGCCGGGATAGATGTCGTACGGTTCATCGGGAAACATATAATCCAACCGGTCACCCCTAAATTGGATGACCGCCTCCTTGGTACCAATGGCAGAAAGCGTTCCACAGACTTTCATAAAAGCGCCATCGTGAAAAAACAATTTAGTGCCCGGTTGCATGGTCAGCGTGGTATTTTCGGCCACCACCAAGCTGTCATAGATGATAAATGGTATATCAGCGGTAAGAGTGGTGTCAGCAGAAAGCACCTTCCCTTTCCAAATAACAGCATCCCAACTCCAAGCTTCCAGGACTATCTGTTTCTGAGCTCCATCCGTGCTGAAAAGGACGGCATCACTCATCTTGACTGGAGACGAAGAGCCTTGCTTGTTGGTATTGACTTCGACAAACAAAAATAGACTGTCCTTAGCAGGAATATCCACATTGGTATAAGACGTTTCGGATGCTCCGTCCAAATTGATGTGAAAACCTGAAGTACCTCCCGATTGAAGGGATATGGACGCTATTCGGATGGTTTTGTTGCCAACATTGCGGATCCTCAACCAGGCAGTGGTGGAACCAACGGTAGAAAATACAGTATCAAAAGTAAGTGTATCAGCCGAAAAACGAAGGTCATTACCAGGATCGGTCACGATTTCGTTGGAAACACAACCCACCAGCAAACCTGCCAAGGTGGTTAGTAACATCAATGGTATAAGGAGAACTCGCTGCCTTCGTTTTCGCATGATCAATGATTTCAAATTCGAGATAGGGTTTCGACCAATAATTTCCAGAAATTCAAAACAGCAGGAATATGAAGCCGTTCATCGGGGGAATGGACACCCCGCATGGTCGGACCAAAGGATACCATATCAAGAGACGGATATTTCTCCAGGAATAGGCCACATTCCAAACCGGCATGAATGGCTTTGATTTTTGGCGTTTCACCAAACAATTCCTCATAAGCCTCCTTGACTTCTTTCAGAATTTTCGAATTCGGATTGGGCTTCCAGCCAGGATAGCCTTCACCATGCCATGTTGTCATGCCCGCCTGACTGAAAACAGCTTCCAATTGGTTGCTCAGGGCATGTTTAGCCGATTCTATCGAGCTTCTTTGGGATGTTGTTATAATCCATTCGCCATCGCTTCCGGGTTTGACAGAAGCCAAGTTCAGGGAGGTCTCCACCAAACCGGGAATACTTTGGGACATTGCTTGTATACCAATTGGGCAGCCATACATGGCGTTGATGAAGCGGTCGCTATCTGACTTTGACAGCACATTCTCAGGTAGAGATACGGATTCCAGAAGCAGCATCAAGGAGGGTTCGGCGAGTCCGAATTCATCCTCGAGATCAGATTGGTAACAATTCAGTCGTACACGAACCGATTCCTTTTCATTCCAGGGGACACCAGCAATACAAACAGCTTCACGAGGAATGGCGTTGGAAAGATTCCCACCTTTGAAATCACTAAGCCGTAGGTCTGTCTCTTTCTTTTCGCGCCAGAGGAAGCGAGCCAGCAAATGGTTGGCATTGCCCCTACCCTTATCTATATCGTCTCCGGAATGCCCACCAGTGAGACCTTTCACAGTAACCATGAAATAAAAATAATGATCGGGAGCTTTCTCCTGCTTATATTTCAGGGTGAACTTGGAATTCATGCCACCTGCGCAGCCTATGAATAATTCCCCTTCATCCTCAGAATCCAAATTGATGAGCCGATTGGCTTTGAAGAAACCTTTTTCGAGACCAAAAGCACCATTCAGACCAGTTTCCTCGTCCACGGTGAACAAACATTCAACCGGCCCGTGCGACAGGTCATCCGAAGCCAACACAGCCAATTGGGCAGCCATGCCGATACCGTTGTCGGCACCCAAGGTCGTACCTCTTGCTTTAAGCCACTCTCCATCAATAAAAGGTTGAATGGGATCTTTATTAAAATCATGGGTTGAGTCTGCATTTTTTTCACAGACCATATCCATGTGTGACTGAAGGATAACAGCAGGAACGGCCTCCTTTCCCTCGGTGGCAGGTTTCGAAATCAGCACATTGCCAACAGCGTCTCGCTTAACTTCAAGTCCCTTGGTTGCTGCAAAATTCAACAACCACTCCTGCAAGCGCAGGGTATCGCCGGAAGCTCTTGGTATACGACATATTTCCAAAAAATATCCCCAGACTAAACTGGGTTCATATAATTCAATTTCTTGATTCATAGGTTGTTCAATTAATGCAAAATACAATGGAAAATTCTTTCCGATTCATTACTGCAGTACATTTAATTAAAAAACTTTAAAATGATTGCAGCGAAGAGTCAGGCTGGACAAAAATACGCAAAATATAGTTTGCGATATGGATAAAAGTGTATATTTGCACTTCAAATTTGAGGAATAACTAACCAAACAAAAAGAGATGAAACATATCAACACCATTGTTAATATTGTCTTGGCTATCGGACTAATCGTTTTATACATACTTCATTTCACTGGAACTAGCAATGTCAAGTCTGCTCCCAGGACAAGGGGTTCAGATTCCACTTCTTTTTCCGCCCAACTTCCGATTGCGTATATTAATGTGGACTCTTTGTTGTTGAATTACAATTATTCCAAAGATTTGAATGATGTATTGATTCGTAAACGTGAAAACGCTCAGGCTACGTTAACCGAAAAAGCCCGCAAGTTGGATGGTGAGATGAAGGAATTCCAACGCAAGCGCGATAACAACGCCTTCTTGTCCGAACAAAGCTTTAAAAGTCAGCAACAAGCATTGCTTAAAAAACAACAGGATTTGCAACAATTGGAAGAAACCCTTACTCAGCAGCTCGGAAAAGAACAGCAGAAGATGAACGAACAGCTTCGTGACTCCATCTATAAGTTTTTGCAAGAATACAACAAAGACAAGAAATACCAGATGATTTTAAGTAACACGATGAATGACAACATCATGGTAGCCGATAATGCCTATAACATCACAAACGAAGTGGTGGAATTGCTCAACAGTAAATATGTGAAAGCTGAGGAATAATCTCTTTTATTGAGTATTTAGAAAAAGGTTGCTTTAAAAGGGCAACCTTTTCTGTTTTTATTGCTATTTTTGAAGTACATACATTGACACGCTGACTTTCTGGCAGAACCCCCTTTTTGGCATTATAATTGTTTTAAAAAGGACACAACACGACTATATGGACATCCAAATAAAAAAACGCTTACAATCCGACTTGGAAGAAATCGACTCCGAATTCATTCCTATGATTTCTGAAAACGACGAAGATCAATTGCTCAAACAAGAAGATCTGCCCGATACTTTACCCATTCTCCCCTTACGAAACATGGTGCTCTTTCCTGGCGTCGTCATGCCAGTGACCATCGGTAGGACCAAATCCCTTAAACTGGTACGGGAAACGTATCAGGACGAAGGTCTGATTTCTGTTTTCACACAGATTGATTCCAACGTGAACGATCCTGGATTTGAAGACCTTCACGAGATAGGTCTGGTGGCACGAATCGTGCGCATCCTTGAAATGCCGGATAGTACGACCACTGTGATCATTCAGGGAATGAAACGTTGCACGCTCAAAGAGCTTACAGCCACAGAGCCTTACCTCCGAGGTAAAGTATTGCTTAAAGATGACAATGCACCAAAGAAAGAAGATCGCGAAATGGAAGCATTGGTTCAAGCCATCAAAGATTTATCCGTACGCATCATCAAAAATTCAGGCAATATTCCACAGGAAGCATCCTTTGCCATCCGCAATATCGAACAGACGTATTCGCTGATCAACTTCATCTGTGCCAATTTCACCTTTAAGCTGCAGGAAAAACTAAAACTGCTGCGTTTGGACGATTTCAAGGACAGATGCTATAAGCTGCTGGAAATCATGACCAAAGAATCCCAATTGTTGGATTTGAAGGTTTCCATCCAGTCCAAAGCCCGCGAAGACATCAACCAACAGCAACGCGAATATTTCCTACAACAACAAATAAAGACCATTCAGGACGAATTGGGTGGCAGCAATTCGGAACAGGATATCCGTGACATGCGGGAAAAAGGCAGCAAAAAAAGTTGGAGTAAAGTTGTAGAGACTGTTTTTGAAAAAGAACTCACTAAATTGGAACGTACAAGTCCTCATTCACCGGATTATTCCACACAGCTCAATTACCTGAATTATATGCTCGACTTACCTTGGAACGAATATTCCAAGGACAATTTCAACTTGAAACGGGCCGAAAAAGTGCTGAACAGGGATCATTTCGGGCTGGAAAAAGTTAAGGAGCGCATTCTGGAGCATTTGGCTGTTTTAAAACTCAAAGGGGACCTGAAATCGCCCATTATCTGTTTGTATGGCCCTCCCGGAGTCGGCAAGACATCGCTCGGTAAGTCTGTGGCTGAAGCCTTGAACCGCAAATACGTGCGTGTTTCATTAGGTGGTTTGCACGATGAAGCGGAAATCCGTGGTCACCGTCGCACCTACATCGGAGCCATGCCTGGTCGCATCATTCAAAGTCTCATTAAAGCTGGAACTTCGAACCCGGTATTCATACTGGACGAAATCGATAAGATCGGCAACGACTTCCGCGGAGACCCATCCTCTGCCCTTTTGGAAGTGCTTGACCCTGAACAAAACAATACATTCCATGACAATTTCATCGATGTGGATTACGATCTTTCCAAGGTGTTGTTCATCGCTACTGCCAACAATCTGGGAGCTGTATCGCCACCTTTAAGAGACCGAATGGAAATCATTGACATTTCAGGTTATCTGGCTGAGGAAAAAGTGGAAATAGCCCACAAACACCTCATTCCCAAGGAAATGGACAACCATGGCATCAAAAAGGAAAAGCTCCGAATCAATAAACCAGCCATCAAGGAAATCATCGAATCGTACACCAGGGAATCGGGTGTGCGTGAACTTGACAAGAAACTTGCCAAGATCATGCGTAAAGTGGCAGGAAAAATCGCCATGGACGACAACTTTACGGAAACCATCAATCCTGAAAATTTGAAGGATTACTTAGGCATGGTCGAATTCACACGTGACCGCTATCAGGGTAACGATTATGCAGGAGTGGTGACCGGATTGGCCTGGACAGCTGTTGGTGGAGAAATACTGTTCATCGAATCCAGCCTCAGCAAAGGCAAGGCTCAGAAACTGACCTTGACCGGCAATCTCGGTGATGTGATGAAAGAATCCGCCGTCATCGCCTTGGAATACATCAAGGCGCATGCCTCCAGACTAGGAATTGACGATTGTATCTTCGAAAACTGGAATGTCCATGTTCATGTACCTGAAGGCGCAATTCCCAAGGACGGCCCTTCGGCAGGTATCACGATGGTTACATCGCTTACTTCCTCTTTTACCCAGCGCAGAGTTCGCAAGAATTTGGCCATGACAGGCGAAATAACGTTGCGAGGCAGGGTTCTGCCGGTAGGCGGCATCAAGGAGAAAATTCTGGCTGCCAAACGGGCTGGAATCAGGGAAATCATCCTGTCTGAAGAAAACCGAAAGGACATTGCCGACATCAAGGAAAGCTACCTGAAAGGGCTGACCTTCCATTTTGTCAAAGACATTCAGGAAGTGCTGAACATCGCCCTACTTAAGGAGTTGGTCGAGAACCCGACTGATTTGAAGGTACCCTGCGAGGCGGGGAAAGAAACGAAATAAAGCTGAGGCTGTCCCGAAAAGACAGCCTTTTTCATGTTGAAATGTTTTGAATAAAAAAACCACCCTGAAATAGAGTGGTTTCCAATTGGTTCAATGAATGAAGCAGCTAAACGTCCTCGTTCATCCATTTCAGTTTTTTGAGTCCCCAGAAAATAAGGGAAAGCACCACACCAACAATCGTTGCAAAAGCCATGCCTTTGAGTTCTACAGAACCAATCATGATGCTGGCACCGCTGACACCTACCACGAACGTGATGGCACCCAGAACCATATTGCTGTTCTTGCTGAAGTCAACCTTTTGTTCCACAAAAATCCGGAAACCTTGAACTGCAATGACACCGAATAGCAACATCGTGATACCACCCATGACCGGAACTGGAATTGACCGGATAACGGCTGAAAGTTTGCCGATGCAGGAGAATGCTATTGCAAGAATGGCCGCACCACGGATCACCCAAACGGAATAAACGCGTGTAATGGCCATCACACCTATGTTTTCACCATAAGTGGTATTGGGGGGCGAACCGGTGAAGCCTGAAATGACGTTGGAGAGACCATCACCAAGCAATGAACGGTGCAGTCCGGGATTCTTCATCAAATCCGTATCCGTAATCTTTCCGGTAACAATCAGGTGACTGATGTGCTCCGTTAAAACTACCAAACAAGCCGGAGCAATAATTAGTAACGCTTTGGCGTCAAAAACCGGAGTTTGGAAGGTAGGTAGAGCAAACCAATGGGCTTTGCTGATAAGTGAGGTGTCCACCATTCCAAGAGCCAGAGCAAGCAAATATCCAGCAACCACTGCCAATAATATGGGAATGACTTGAAAAAAACGCTTGAACATGACTGAACCGAAAATTCCGATAAGTAGGGTAAACATGGAAACAATCAGTACGTTTCCTTGGACAACAAAAGGTGCAACCACTTTACCGACGTCAGTAGGCCAGGGAGCAAGGCCTGCCTGACGGGCTGCAACTGGTGCAAGTTCAAGCCCGATGATGGCAACTACGGCACCCATGACAGCCGGTGGCATCACCACATTGATCCACTTGATGCCCCATTTGTATACAATCCCTGACATGAGAATGAAAAACAAACCAAAAAATATAAAGCCGAACTGTGCATGAGAAAAACCTCCATAGCTATTGATAATCAGCAATACTGGTGCAATGAAAGCAAAGCTGGAACCCAAATAGGCCGGGATGCCACCTTTGGTAACCCAGGAATAAATTAATGTTCCAATACCGTTCATCAATAAGGCAATAGCAGGATCAATTTTAAAAATCAAGGGTACCAGGATAGTAGCACCAAACATGGCTGTCAGGTGCTGAAGACTGAGTGGTATACTCTCCAAAATGGGCATTTTCTCATGAATGCCGATAACTCTTCTGCTCATGAATTCGAATTTAAGGTTTGTGTATATGGTTAAGTATCTTTTATTTGGGAGCTCGCCAGTAAAGATAAAATCCGAGTAAGGCAAACAAGATGTTCGGCAGCCATACGGCCAATTCGGGAGAGAGTTCTCCCCCTTCGGCAAAACTACCGGAAACGGTATCAAACATGATGTACGCAAAACTGATGCCGATGCCCAGCCCCAAATGCAAGCCCATGCCTCCCCGAACTTTCCGGGAAGCGAGTGAAACACCGATCAGCGTCAGAATAAAGGCAGAGAATGGGAAGGAAAACCGGCGGTTGTATTCCACACTATATTCTTTGATATTGGCAACTCCTCGCTGTGCTTGCCTATCTAAATATGCTTTCAGTTCTGGAGTTGTCAGCTGTTCACTCCAACCTTCCACAAAGAAAAATTCTTCTGGTTGTACCTGAATGGAAGTATCCAAAGAAGCTCCTTTCGAAATGGTTTCTTTCAGGCCATTGAAATTACGGATCATATAATCGGTCAGGAGCCAATGATTGGTGCTGTCTTGATGGATCTGGCTGGCGGTCAACCTCGAAACGAGCATTTTACCATCGTATTTTTCGAGAAAGAAGTCGTATCCAGTATTGTTGGACTTTTCAAAACGGTCGATATACATGATGACACCAGGTTGAACTTCCATTTGTATATGGCGGGTGTAATCGGAGGAAATTTTCTTGATGTACTTATCCTCAAAGGCCAATCGGGTCTTATTGGCAACCGGGATCCAGAACGAATTCAACGAGAATGTCATCAATGCCAAAAAAGCTGCTGATAACATATACGGACGCAACAAACGCTTGAAACTGACACCACTGGCCAGAATGGCAATAATCTCTGAATCGCTGGCCAATTTGGATGTGAAATAAATGACCGAGATGAAGATGAACAACGGGCTGAACCGGACACCAAAATAGGGAATGAAATTGAGGTAATAATGAAAAATGATTTCGTGGGTCGAAACATCTTGATTCATAAATTTATCGAGCTTCTCATTGAAGTCGAAAACAACCACGACGGCCATGATCAGGCCCATGCAAAAGAAGAAAGTCCCCAGAAACTTGCCTATGATATAGCTGTCAATCCGTTTCAACCGGAAGATGTTTTCACGCTCTGCAACGCTATCGGGTATCTCGTATTTTCTCTTTTTGAACACTTCTTCAATTTTTATAATCGTACAGTGACTTTTTTAATCATCTGATCTTTCCAAGTAGAAAAACCGCCAGCCATAATGTGCTTGCGGGCTTCTCCCACCAACCACAGGTAAAAAGCCAGGTTGTGGATGGATGCGATCTGGAGAGCGAGAAGTTCGTTCGAAATAAACAAATGTCGCAGATATGCCTTCGAATATAGCGTGTCGACGGTGGCTGTACCTTCCGGATCGATGGGAGAAAAGTCATCCGCCCATTTTCTGTTACGCATGTTCATGATGCCGTTGGAGGTGAATAACATGCCGTTGCGACCGTTACGCGTTGGCATGACACAGTCAAACATGTCAATACCTCGTTCAATGCCTTCCAGCAGATTGGCCGGTGTCCCTACCCCCATCAAATAGCGGGGTTTGTCCTGTGGCAGTATTTCGTTGACCAGTTCAATCATCTCGTACATCTTTTCAGTAGGCTCACCAACAGCTAAACCGCCAATGGCGTTTCCTTCCCTGCCCTTGGAGGCGATGTATTCTGCCGAACGCTTGCGAAGATCTGGATAGACACAGCCTTGTACGATGGGGAACAATGTCTGGCTGTATCCGTATTTGGGCTCGGTTTGGTCAAAACGGTCAACGCAACGGTCCAACCAACGATGGGTCATCTCCATTGACTTTTTGGCGTATTCGTACTCGGCATCACCAGGGGTGCATTCATCAAAAGCCATGATAATATCTGCACCGATGGTACGCTGGGTATCCATCACGTTTTCTGGGGAGAAGAAAAGTTTAGATCCGTCGATATGCGATTGAAAGGTAGCACCTTCTTCTTTGATCTTACGACGATGGGCCAGTGAAAAGACTTGAAAACCACCGCTGTCGGTCAGAATGGGCTTCTTCCAGGAATTGAATTTGTGTAGTCCCCCAGCTTTCTCGAGAATTTCAAGCCCCGGTCTTAAAAAAAGATGGTAGGTGTTACCAAGAATGATCTGCGCTTTGATTTCAGTATCCAGCTCGGTCTGATGCACAGCCTTTACAGAGCCAATCGTACCCACCGGCATGAAGATGGGTGTTTCAATGGATCCGTGGTCGGTTTGAATCAATCCGGCCCGTGCATTTGATTTGGAATCCCGGGCCAGTAGCTCGAAGGTCATACAGCGAATTTTGGAAACAAAGATAAGAGATTCAAGGCAAAAAATCCTACCTTTGACCCTGCGAAATTGAAAAAAGCCAGTACTCATGAACCTATCTGACATCATCCTCATTGCCATTGGATTAGCCATGGATTGTTTTGCAGTTTCCATCGCTTGCGGCATTGCCATGAAGCCTTTTAGATATGGTCCTGCAATTCGGATTGCGTTTTTGTTCGGACTTTTCCAAGCAGTGATGCCTTTACTTGGTTGGTTGGCAGGCAGTACATTTCAGCATCTGATTGAAACGTTCGACCACTGGATTGCCTTTGGCATTTTAGTCTTGCTTGGTGGTCGTATGATCTGGGAAAACTTCTTCGTTCATCCAGACGAAAAAAGTCTGAACCCCTTTAAACTCAGAGTGGTTTTGGCTTTGGCCTTGGCCACCAGCATCGATGCCTTGGCCATTGGCGTTTCATTCGCTTTCATGCGGATCGATCTTTGGTTGTCCATTCTGTTGATCGGAGCCGCATCCGTCTTGTTTTCTTCCCTTGGTCTCTTTATTGGGCACCGCTATGGCCATCGCTTTAATATTCCTGCTGAATTGTTCGGGGGAATCGTTCTGATTGGCATCGGTGTAAAAATAGTACTTGAACACATTTGTTAACTGACATTTTGCTTAAAAAGTTAGTATCTTTGATAGGAACATTCCGAAAACTCTAACACATAAAATCATGGACAAAAGCATCAAAGGAACTCAGACCGAAATCAATCTGTTAACCACCTTTGCCGGAGAATCTCAGGCAAGGATGCGGTACACCTACTTCGCCAGTGTAGCCAAAAAGGAAGGTTACGAACAAATTGCCGCCATTTTTGAAGAAACCGCCAATCAGGAAAAAGAACATGCCAAACGGATGTTTAAATACCTGGAAGGAGGCATGGTGGAAATCAAAGCCAGCTATCCTGCAGGCATGATCAGTACAACTGCAGAAAACCTGAAGGCTGCTGCAGGTGGTGAAAACGAAGAATGGACGATACTCTATCCTAAATTCGCCGACGTTGCTGAAGCTGAAGGTTTCAAGGAAATCGCCACCATGTACAGAGCCATTGCCAAGTGTGAAGCAAGACATGAAGCCCGGTATCTGAAATTGCTGGCAAATCTGGAAAGCGGCGCCATCTTTAAACGCGAAGAAAAAGTAAAATGGGTGTGCCGAAATTGCGGTTTCGTGCATGAGGGCAAGTCTGCACCGAATAACTGCCCGGCCTGCAATCATCCTCAATCCTACTTTGAAATCGAAAGCGAAAATTATTGAATGAAACATAAATCCCCGGCAAATAAACTGTCGGGGATTTATGTTTTAATCAACTCTTGTAAATTTAACATCCGTCATTTTTACCCGTTTCAAGGTTCCGAATTGTGAGCGTTTAGGCACCACGTTTTCGCCTTGAATAATTTCGGAGCGGGCCAACAAGGGAACCTCCTCTACTGCCACATTGGTGGAATCCAGCCCTAAATGGGTCACATCGTTCATACCAATTTTTCGGATCATGAAAAAGAAATTCATGATAAGTCCGTGCCATTTGGCAAAATCGTAGTCGTTATTGGGTACACGTTCAATGACGATATACCGGAAATCACTTAAAATATTGAATTCGCGCAGCGACGGATAGTGTGAAATAAGGTCTACTTGCTTGTCTTCCATCAATTCATGCACGATGTTGTGGAAATAAAGGTTCACTTTGGTGGGTACTTTGAAACCAAGTCTCAAATCCACGCGAATCAGTACGCCTGGAATAAGTTGATGCACCTCGTATTCGGTTGTATGGGGGTCGTCCACGATGTCAACGTGTAAAATCCAATATACGTCTGCCCGTTTGGGTTGTTTCCGAAGCATGGAGAACAAAATCTTATTCTCTATTTCAGTTATATAGTTGGCATGCGTCACGTATACCAGATTGGAAGCATATTTTGGGACGCTCTTATCTTTGGAAAGGGCCTCAATAACAGGCAGGTACTTCTTTATTTTCACAAATGTGATGAAACTGTTCTTGATGCGCCGGCCTTTGTTCCAGGCATACATGACCAGCATGAAGAAGCCTGCTATCATGATGGTAATCCAACCACCGTGCATGAATTTGGTCATGTTGGCTGCCAAAAAGGACAGTTCAATGGAGAAAAAAATTAGTCCTAAAAATATACGGACTACAAGGGAAGTCTTACTTTTCAAGTAATACATCAGCAGAATGGAGGTCATCAGCATGGCCAATGTGATAGCCAGTCCGTATGCCGCTTCCATTCCGGTAGATTTTTTGAAATACAACACAATGAAACAGCACCCGACGAACAAAATCGTATTGATGAGCGGAATGTACATCTGACCCTTGATGGTTGTCGGGTAATGAATGCGGACCTTGGGGAAAAAATTCAGGGAAATGGCTTCTGAAATGATGGTGTAACTGCCACTGATAAGAGCCTGACTGGCAATGATGGCGGCAGCTGTTGCAACCAAAATGCCAGGAACCAGGAACCATTCGGGCATGATGGCGTAAAACGGATTGACAGTGGCAGTCAGTTCATTTGGATGGCTGATGATCCATGCACCCTGACCAAAGTAATTCAATAACAACGAAGTTTTTACAAAAATCCAGGAAATCCGTATATTTTTGATACCACAATGTCCTAAGTCTGAATACAATGCTTCAGCTCCTGTGGTACATAGGAATACAGCACCAAGTAAAACCAACGCATTTGGAAAATGCATCAGAATTTGGTATGCATAATACGGATTGACCGCTTTCAGAACGGCAGG
>Ga0209430_1001488_pt1 | contig 17289 bp, 16 predicted proteins | sample BarGraIncub1133A_FD_184504 | JGI IMG/M metagenome (GOLD analysis project Ga0209430, IMG submission 184504) | Arctic peat soil microbial communities from Barrow, Alaska - Barrow Graham LP Incubations 11-33A (SPAdes) (version 2) | ecosystem: Environmental > Terrestrial > Soil > Wetlands > Peat... | reverse complement strand
TCGATCTCCGGATGGACGATATAAAAAAGGACCTTCTTTAAACTGCGGATGTTTCATTGATAACTGGAATGTGGGTATGGTACGACCAAATAACTGATAGCCGCCGCCGGTTGCTGTGGTATAGGTGAAAAGACAAGCCCCGCCAATGCCAACGGCACCTTCAGGTGTCCAAATACGTGGCGGATTATATTTTGGTACAATCATTTTACATCTAGGATCCATGGGCCAGAAAAATCCACCACCCGGCCAGAATCCACAGCCGCTATTATACCAATAGGTGTCTAAGAGCATGTGTTTAATATCATCAACAGTGCAGCCGTTACACTGGGCCATGTATTCTAAATTGTACCCATCAGCACAATTGGGTGCATCGGGACGAACCTGTTTCGAATAAAGTGAAACCGCTTTTTTCGTTTCACTGTCTTCAAAGGCAATGGGTAAGGTAATAATTCGTGAGTCAATGACCATATCATCCACACCATTGATTGATTCTTCCACTGCTTTGATTTTATCAATCAAATCACGAGGAGCAATAACCGTTGGATCAAAATGAATCATATTAGCTCTCAGGCTAGGAAGGGTTTCAATTAACCCCTTAATATTCATCTGTTTTATTTTGGCATCTGCTGCCAAAATCCTAAAAGAATCCAGCAATTCCACTCTCTGTTCGTAGCCATATTCCACCTGAATAAAACCATCACCGGCTTGACGAAACAAAATTTCTGTTCGGTCTCCCTTTGCAGGAAGTGTATCCAAAATTACATCATATTTACTCATCCTTTTTCCTCCTTTTTAATTGCCTCATTTATTTTCACTGTTAAATTTTCATCTTACCTAACCGAAAAACACATAATAAAAAGAGCATGACATCACAATCAACATGCTCCTTTGCATTAGTTTTTTAGTTTATTGCGAAAGTACTGTGAGCTTCGCTGTCTGTTTACATGAAACAATTTTTCCACTATACGGCGGACAGTCTAACGACTGTTCGCCTATACGTTACAAAATTGTTTTCGCGAAGGCAACGAGCCAATCACAAGCTTGCTTGTAGTTGGCGACTGCCCGTGAACCATAAGAAATTCGCAAAGCGATTTCTTATGGTTATGAAAACTAACATCAAAGCAATCTATGCTTGTGTATATGAATTTCGCAATTTCCTAATTAGTTTTTGACTATTTCACGAGAAACACACTTGGCTTGATTCTCAGTGATTCCCGGGCTGTAGCCAATCACAAACTTGCTGGCAGTTGGCCACAGCTAGGGAATAAAAAAAATGCACAACAAAAATCTCTTTTCAGACATCTTTATCGTGCATCTCTTAACTATTATATTTAGTATAACATAGCAATTTTTAAGTCGCAATATACAGCTAGCATAAACGTTTCACCGGAGTTGCTGCTCCAATATTATAGCTTTCCATGGCCTTTTCAACATAATTCGCTGCTTTATCCGCTTCTGAATAGACAACAACTGTTTCAATTCCCATTTTTTCACATGTTCTAATGATTCTGTTTACTATTTCGCCTCGATTGGCAATTAAAATTTTCTTAATCATAAAAATTCCTCCTGATCTTTTTTGTCTCTTATGAATTGCTCTGACATTAACCGCATTCATAAAAAAAACACAACAAAGTAAAGTGGTTGACTTCTTTGTCATGTTTCAATAGTTTATTTCAATATTAAATTTTGTCGCCCCGTACCTAATCATTTTTATAGGTTAACCATACCACAGATAGCTTTAATAGAGTCTCTTATAAATGGCTAAGATTTGTTCTCTTGATAATGGCACGTAATTATTTGCCATTAATCGGGTTTGTTTCGTCATCACTGCGTCTGTGAAATTTTCAAGTTCTTCTTCTTTGACTCCATATTCATGCAGTGCTTTTTTCATAATGATATGATCTAAAAGTTTTTCGATTTCACTGTATATTTCATTGGATTCACATTCTAAAATGTCGGCTAGAAATGCGTTCAATTCTCGGATAGTGCCATCAGGCTTCATTGACTGATAGGCTTTATATACTTCCGTGAACATCACATAATTTGCTTCGCCATGGGCTACATGATAGTTTGCTCCTAGAGGATAGCTCATGGCATGGACTGCTGCGCAGCCGGCATTACCAAAAGCAATACCAGCGAAGGTTGAGGCCATCATAAAATCCTTTAATAAAGGTTTTCTAGCTTCTTCACCGTTTTCAGCAATTTTTTTGTAACCACTTAATATTATTTCCATTGCTTTCTTTGAATAAAGTTTGGTAAAATCATTAGCCTTAGGTGACGTATAGGATTCGATGGCATGGATTAGGGCATCGATTGAACTGGTTGCGAAAAATTCCATGGGGAGGTACTCTAATAATTCCGGAACCAATACGGCATAATCCGCATATAACTCATCAACGGCCAGCCCAAATTTCGAATGGATTGATGTCAGTTCCAGGATGGATATATTGGTTACTTCACTTCCTGTCCCACAGGTGGTTGGGATAAGGATAAGCTCTTTAACTTTTACAATTTCCAGTTCTTTATTAAACAAATCCACCACTGGGACCATTGTTTTTAGCGCAAAGAGTTTAGCAACATCTAAAATAGTACCTCCTCCGATACCAAAGACCCGTTTAAATTCATAATCCTTAATATCTGCATAGATACTTTCAACCATAATATCAGTTGGTTCGCCTTTGCCATATTTTCGATAGTTGACAAAATATGCCTCATGATCGATACACTGTTTGAAATGTCTTTCATAGGTTCCATCACTGATAAAAACCAGATCACCTTTTCCTATTTGGAAGTTTTGGCAAAGTTCTTTACAGTTATCAAATTGTTGAATCGTTGGGACAATTCTAAATTGCTTCATTCTAACTCCTATCCGTATGCTTTCAAAATACATACTTTTTTCGCTTTATTCAGATCTGCAAACTAAATTCTACATGCATTTTCGAATGGCATTTTCAAAAATATCCAGGCCCGCCTCTAACTGTTGATCTGTAATCACCAGCGGTGCCAGAAATCTGATCACATTTCCATGGACACCGGCATTTTCAATAATAAGACCATTCTGAACCGTTTCGTTTACCAAAGCCGACACTAATTCTGCATTGGGTTCTTTTGTCATTTTATTTTTGACAAATTCAATCCCGATCATCGCACCAAGTCCCCTGACATCGCCTACCACGTCATAGTCTTCTTGCCATTGATTAAATCGATCTTTGACTATTTTACCTATTTCACAGGCGCGTTCATCCAGGTGGTCTCTTTCCATAATTTCAATCACCTTTAAAGCCGCTGCACATGACAACGCATTGCCACAGAAAGTACCACCGATTGTACCATTTTTAACAGATTCCATAATTTTTTTTCGGGCGGTAATCGCACTCAGCGGCAATCCTGCTGCGATGGATTTCGCAGTGGTGATGATATCCGGAGCCGCATCGGCTGCTTTCCAATAGTCAGAAACAAACATCTTCCCGGTACGGCAAAATCCGGATTGCACTTCATCTGCTATTAACAGTATACCATTATCATCACAAATTTTCCTAACTGCTTTTACCCACTCCATGGGTGCCGGTATAAAGCCCCCTTCTCCCTGCAATGGTTCAACCACAATGGCAGCCACATGTTCAGCAGGTGAACATTCTTCAAATACTTTATAAATACTTTCTATATAATAATTGATGGCTTGTGTTTCACTCATGCCCAGCGGTTTCCTGTAAAGATAGGGAAATTGGGCACGATAGATACCATCAGGGAAAGGTCCCATTCCATAGGCGTAGGCTTTTTTAGCTGTCATTGACATGGTCAGCATTGTTCTCCCATGAAACGCCCCGGAAAACACAATAATATTCGGTCTTTTGGTAAAGGCCTTAGCAACTTTAACAGCATTTTCATCGGCTTCGGCACCACTATTCGCAAAAAACGTTTCTTTTTCATCGCCCTTTACCGGCACGATTTCGTTCATTTTTTCTGCTAATGCCACATATCCTTCATGGGTTACGATATTGAACATGCCATGAAAATAATTTTCAGATTGTTCTTTGACTGCCGCTATGATTTCAGGGTGAGAATAGCCGATATTTAAAACGCCCACACCGCCAACCCAATCAAGGAAATAATTGCCATCAACATCTTCGATCATTGCACCTTCCCCTTTTTTAATCACAACGGGATAAACACATTTAATGGCTGATGGAACCGCATTTTCTCGTCTCGCAATCATTGCTTTTGCTTTTGGTCCGGGGATCTGTTTGGTTATAATTCTAGGTAACATATCTTTTAACATATCTTTGTCTCCTCTTATTAATATTTTATTTATATATTGCATGGTGCAATATATAAATACAAATAAAAAAAGCGTGACAAAAAATCGAGTTTCTCGACTTCTTTGTCACACCTTACTTATTTGTTGATTATATCACAACCGGTTTTGATCACAATGGCTACCTAGCCCAATAATACTCATATCGTTTGTGCTGGACTCACAACTTGAAATTTAGTATAATGTTTCTAACAATTATATATCACTAATTTAATCTTCAATTATTAAAAAATAACTTTAAACCGAGGTAACGTTTCTATGTCCATTATTTTATCCGATTTATTCACAATAACAAAATCCTTGTATAAACTTAAACTCATAGCTGGTGAAGACGGGCTTAGTATGCCTATTAATTGGGTACAATTCACGGAAGACATTGAAACAACAAATTTTTTCAGAGGTGGCGAATTAATTATTACCACCGGTATGAGTTCAAAATCGGAAAATTGGTTATTTGATTTTATATCCAACCTGATCAAACAAAAAACCGGTGGTCTCATCATTAATACTGGCCATTATATATTATCGGATTCCATTTCCGCGGAAGTCATTAATCTATGCAATCAGAATCATTTTCCTTTATTCATTATGCCCTGGAAAATTCACTTATCAGATATTATGCAGGATTATAATAACAAAATCTTTATGCAATCCAATCAGGAAGACAGAACCACCATGGCTTTTCAGCGGTTACTCTTTCATTCGGATAACCTTGAAACCAGCATTGACACATTAAATAGCCTGGGTTATGAAACAACTTCTTCCTATCGGGTAATCGTGGTTGCCAACCTTGAAACCCCGTCAATGGCTGGGAATTTTTTGAGAAAAACCGCAAAGAAACAGTATCTGTTTAAAAAAGAAGATCATTTTATCCTGATCTTACAAGACTCTCCGCTGACCTCTGTTACCGATGAATTGGAAAGTTTCAATCAGCAATATCTTTCAAATTTTGGGCACCCTGTTTCTTTCGGTATTGGTGACATGAAAACCTCTCTTTTCACCCTTCATCTGAGTTATGAGCGAGCACTTTTCGCCTTAAAAGCAGCTCAACAGCAGCAAGTTAATCAACTGTGTTTCGATGATCTTGGTATGTTCAAAGTCTTTTTTTCCGTAGAAAATAAAAACCTTTTATCCGAAATGTACAATGACAGATTAGGTGTTTTAGAAAATTATGATTTAAAGAGCAATACTAATCTTACCGAAATATTACGTCTTTATATTGACAATGATGGCAGTATTCAGGCAGTGGCCGACGCCTCATTCACCCATCGCAATACCATCAATTACCGTATGAAAAAAATCCGCCAGCTGTTAAACAGTGATATCACTTCCATGGAGGAAAAATTTGATTTACACACAGCGTTTTTAATCAAAGATTTTCTTGCTCTTTGAGCTTTTGTTGATTTCTTTATTTATTCATATCAAAATGCTAAATTTCATAAAATTATGATTCTTCTTCTTTAACTAATGTGATAACTTTACTGTAATCACAATGTGTCAGCTGCTTAACTTCAAATCCGTATTTTCCAAAATAATGATTCATATCCAATTTCAAGAAATCTTCAAACTCTTTATGTTCCATTTTTTTGATAAGATAAAAAGCCAGTTTTTCTAACTTCTTATGAGGCTCTTCCCATTCCACCACAATCAGTTTCCCATTCGGTTTTAGAACTCTTTTTGCCTCTAATATCATCTTTCCAGCTAATTCATAACTTATCTCATGTAATACCAGGGAAATCAATGCAATATCAAATACTTCTTTGTTGAATCTCATATTTGTTGCATCCATTTCATATACTTTTGCGTTATTTATGTTGTCTTTTTCTATTTTTTTTTCGGCAATATTCAACATGGCTTTTGAGATATCGATTCCTGTCACCGTTACACTTTTATTTGCCTTCGCAATGGCAATGGCATTCGTGGCTGTTCCGGTACACATATCCAAAACTTTTAGAGATTCATCGCCTATGATGGAAATGACGGCATTTCGTGGACTGGATGCATCTTTTCTAAAATATGTTACATCCAAAATATCATACACTTTTGAAAATAAATTATAACCAATCGGTGTTTCCATTTCGCTCTCTCTTTCTATTGATGCTTCTATTCTGCCTAAACAATTACTCAAGCCTTACTTTAAAACATTATGCGATTTGAATAGCAATCTCAATAATAAACTGATACTAAATTACTTATAATGATATAATAATAACATAGAAGTTTTCTGTAAAAAAATATATAAGCGGAGGAAAAAATGGAAACCCTTAAAGCAATTGCAAGTAGAAGTTCTGTTAGAAAGTATAAAAAAGATCAGGTTTCAAAAGAAGTGTTGGACCAAGTACTGGAGGCTGGCAAAGCTGCACCTGTTGGGATGGCACTATATGATGATTTAATGATTAAGGTTATTCAGAATGAAGAGTACCTGAAGCGACTAAATAAGGGAGCCTCTGTGATATTTAATCGGGAAGATGCCAGTATTTTTTATGATTCCCCCACTGCAATTATTGTCTGCAGTAAGCCATCAAAGTTTAATTTAGAACAAAACAATGCTGCCTGTGTTTTGGAAAATATGATCTTAGCCGCAACTGATTTGGGTTTAGGGACAGTTTTTATTAGAAGTGTTGTGGCATTATTATCGAAAGATGCAACATTACTTAACGAGTTAAAACTGCCAGAAGGTTTTATGCCTATCGCAGCAATGGCAATCGGTTATCCTGATGCAAATACACCAATTGAGCCTATAAAACATGAAATTAAAGTTGAATGGATGTAATCTACTTATTAAAACAATATTTCTGATCGGTTGACAATCCACTCCATATGCAAAAGTGCCACCCCATTGATTCTGGGATGGCACTTTTCTATTTATAATGTTTTATTATAGAACTTTCCTTGTCCCATATCGATATATTCAGATAGTGGAGGAAGAGTGAATTTACCATCATTTTTCTTCAGGACTTGATGCACTCACTCTCCGAAAACTGTACCAAACCTGCTAACAAAAATCAATACTTTTTTAGCGGATTTTTCTTTTATGCTGCTATTCTATTCAACAACAACAATCTAAAATTTAATGATCTTTGGTTCATCGGTAAAAGACGAAATAGTTGCTAATGCATCTTTTAAGTATAACACTTGGGTATTGTCATCATTGGCAGAATATCTGTCTTGTAAACTGGGGTAAGCTTCTAACATGTGCTGTTTAGCTTCTACACGATTATCCTCAACTGCAATAGCTTCAATACGAATCCAATTTCCTCCTTCAAAAGCAGAAATTTCAATTTTAGGATTTGCCAGCATCTGCTTCGATACGTCTTTTATTTTTCCTGTTTGAATATAAAGCTTGTCTTCGAAAATATCAATTGTTCCAAAAGGACGAACCCTTGGTTGGTCACCTTCTTCGGTTGCTAAAAAATACGTCCCGCATTTTTTCAAATAATTATAAACTTTTTATCTTTTTCGCAACGCAAACTGGCCAATCATTTCTTTCAATAATACCGCTTGACTGGACAATTCTTCACTGGAAGCGGCGCTCTCTTCTGCTGTCGCTGAGTTCTGATGGACAACCTCAGCGACCTGTTCGACTCCGGTGTTGATCTGTGCAATTCCGGTCGCCTGTTCGTTTGAGGCGATCGCAATATTGCTGATTAAATTTGTTACTTTATCAATTCCAGACACGATATCATCCAGAGCTTCTGCGGTATTATCTGCAATTCTGGTTCCTTCTTTGACTTTATTGATGGAACCTTCAATTAAACCCGTTGTCTCTTTTGCAGCGTCAGCGCTTCTGGCTGCCAACGATCTGACTTCCTCTGCCACTACCGCAAATCCTTTACCATGCTGTCCCGCTCTGGCTGCCTCTACCGCAGCATTGAGTGCCAGAATATTGGTCTGAAAAGCGATGTCGTCAATGACTTTAATAATTTTGGATATATCCTCGGATGATTGGTTGATCTCTACCATAGATCGTTGCATTTCCGTCATCTGGGCATTGCCTTTTTCCGCATTGCTCATGACATCCGTAGACAGTTCTCTGGCTTTGTTTGCATCGACTGCGTTGTTCTTGGTCTGTTCCGCGATTTCACTAATGGAGGCCGTCAATTCCTGTATGGAGCTGGCTTGTTCAGTGGACCCCTGAGCCAGGGCTTGGCTGCCATATGATACCTGATTGGCACCGACGTTGACCTGTTCTGCAGCATTGTTGATATCGCCCAACAAGTCGTTTAATGTTGCAATGATAGTATTGAGGGCATTGGAAATATCATTGAAATCGCCTCCAAATGCGCTGACATTTTCCAGGTTGAGATTTCCATTTCCTATTTCTCCGGTAACAGTCGATATTTCTGCAATGATCTTCTTAAATCGGTTTCCCATAGTGTTGACTGCTTGCTTTAATTCATCAAAGCTTCCTTTGTATGAACCATTCACTGCTACATTTAAATTTCCGTTGGAGATTTCATTCATTACTTCCGAAACTTCTTCAAGTGGTTTTGCAATTTCTCCGAGAATGCTGTTCATACCCCTGATCAGTTCCTGCCATGATCCACTGAATTTTGTTTCATCTGCCCTTGTTTCCAGTTTTCCTTCAACCCCTGCAGTAGTCAGCATGATTGCATCTCCAATCAGGTTATCGATAGATTTTTTCACTTCCCTTAAATTCTTTTCTATCGCCCTGAACTGGTCGTTAACTTCAATGGTATATTCATCAGGTTCCTGAATATTCATATCGAAGTTCAGATTTCCTGCTGCCAGGCGTCCTAAATTATCTGCCAGTCTTCGCACTTCAGTTTTTGAATAATTATTGACACTCATGGTTGGTGTAGTATCAAATGATGTTTCCACATAACCAATGGTTTCGCCTTTTGTATTCTTGATCGCGGTTGTATCCATTCTGTAGTATCTCCCCCTGAATTCAAAGGGATACTCAATTCTTCCTGATTTTTTGAATGCTGCTACTCCGCAGTTTGCTGTTTCACACATTTCTAAATGACAATCTGAGCAATCGTGTCCATAGATATCTTCCCGGTGTTCAGCGGTCCCTGTCATCTTCATCAAATCTCCGAGGGTTTTATTGACAAATTTGAACTTCAAATCATTATCCACTACGGTTACTCGGTATGGCATGGCATCAAGAACCGCCAGATAGTATTCCATCCTCTCGGCTACTGTATCCATGGCCTGATTAACATGTTTAAAGGCTTTTTTATAATCGCCACTGAGATCTTTTCCCTGATTACTATCAGTATAATCGCCTTTATTGACAAGCTCCGGCATCATCACAAGATAATCAGTGACTTTTCCAATGGACTTCTGAATTGCAAGCAAGCTATTCCCCACCAGATCCTTTTCAGATACTGGATTAATTTCAATAGCCAAATCCCCATCAGCCAACTTTTTTGCTGCACTTGACTGAGTTTTGATGTTTTCAGCTATACTCAATAAAGCAACGCTCAATTCTCCCATTTGATCCCTGGATTGAGTAAACTTGAACTCTCCCTCAATGTTCCCAAGGGCAAGTTGATTAGCAATATCAGCAAGACCCATTATTTTGTATGAGGTTTCTTTAATGCCAAGAATAATTACTCCAATGATTACAACTAAACCGAGTCCATAAATCAAAAATACATAGTTCAGAATACTTGAATACTGGTCAATGCTCTGATTTATAACATACATCGACGCACCCGCTATGACAAAATAAATTACCACAACGGGTAAAACAATCGACATAAGGATCTTTGATAACAAACTCTTTTCACTCTTCATATTTCTTCTCCTTTTTATGCTGAATATAAAACAAACGTGAATTGATTATTTTAAAGATTCCTCATTTCTTTACTCAATATCCTTTCAACGTCACAAATTTCACTAATCAGTTTTAGTAAAATCACGTCTCTTATCTATAATATCGACATTTTTATATAAAACTTTACATACATTTAATTTATTTTCAAATTTTTGAGCTTGCAATATTCGCTAATTAACGGAGAGAGGCAACATTAAATAACGGGTTAAAACTTCTACAAGGTTTTTGCTGGTATGTCATTACTGTTTCCTTAAGCCAGAATATTATTAGCTTCCAGATTTTCATGTAAATTGATCTTACCGCAAAAATGAGCAACGGATTTCTCCGTTACTCATTTTAAAAGCTATTCTGATTTTATTTACATAAATATTTTTATTAATTAACTTAAATGAATCGGCAGTCTAAAATTTAATGATCTTCGGTTCATCGGTAAACGACGAAATAGTTGCTACTGCATCTTTTAAATATAACACTTGGGTATTGTCATCATTGGCCGAATATCTGGCTTGCAAACTGGGGTAAGCTTCTAACATGTGCTGTTTAGCTTTCACACGATTATCTTCAACTGCAATAGCTTCAATACGAATCCAATTGTCCCCTTCAAAAGCAGAAATCTCAATTTTGGGATTTGCCAACATCTGCTTTGATACATCCTTTATTTTTCCGGTCTGAATATAAAGCTTGTCTTCGAAAATATCAATTGTCCCAAAAGGACGAACCCGTGGCTGGTCACCTTCTTCAGTTGCTAAAAAATACGTCCCGCATTTTTTCAAATACTTATAAACTTCTTCCATTGAATTCTCCTCTGTTTTATTTATTATTTGTAATATTTCTTATATAATGTAATTCTATATCATCTATCAATAAAAACAAGGGCGTTTTTTCATTTTTATTTATTCTTGTTTTTTTACAACGATCTTATTCATTATTGTGGCCCGACTGCAACGACCGTTCCGCCGGTGATGTCGGCTGTTCCATTGTAATCAAGCGCGCCATTGCCATTGTTTGTCGGACCGCTTACGGTAATATAACCACCTGAGATGTAAAGATTACCGTTGCTGTCAAGTCCATCCCTGGATGCGTTGACATTAATTGTCCCACCTGCAATTGAGACATAGACGTTGGCATCATTTTCCATTGCGCCACCACCACCTTTTCCACCTATGTCAGTTTCTGCAGCACTACCACTGGCTCTATTAAAACCATCATCCTGTGAAGTTAAATCGATGGTTCCGCCTTCAACAATAATTGCAGTTCCTTCTATCCCTTCAACGCTGTTTGTTATGGTAATCGACCCACCGGTAATAACAAGATCATCTTTTGATACAATCCCATGGTTAGCCTTTGATGTAATATTTAGAGTGCCTTCTCCATTAATGGTCAAATCAGCTTTACTGAAAATAACGGCATCGACGGTATTTTCATCCGTCTGAACATAGGCTGAACCGTCGGTTAAAGTGTTTATCGTATCTTTATTGAGTGTAACAAATACCTTATTGGCACTTTTAATATAGATTGGGGCATTGTCGGCACAATTGATGGTCACACCGTTTAGGACAATCTGAATTTTGTCTGTGTCAGCAGCGGCTACAATAATCTGTCCATCCGATAAATTCCCGGTAACGACATAAGTACCTTCGGCACTGATTGTCAGCACACCATTGCTTGCGGTTGCTCCGTCCCCGGTTACCTGAATATTGCTGCCATCAAAAGTTACATGAGTGGCCGTGCTGTCATCATGGGTCGTTTCCAAATCTCTTTCCGTAAATTCAGGATCCACAACAATTGCCGAAGCGGCTGGAATCACTGCTGTTAAAACAGCAGCAGTACCTGCTGCAGTAACTGTTGCAGCATCTGTTGTCGTAGTAATTGGCAGCTGATTGACATCCGGATAATAATAGCATTATTATTATAAGACAAATAATCAAACCGACTCAGCTTTTCAGAATATCATTATTGGAGCATTTGCAAATTTCATTTTCCCAGCATTCTATCAGGCTTTCCAAAGAATACCTTGCATTGGCAGGACTTGTGGATGGCAATTTCAAAATCTCTTTGTTTGTTTTCTGATAGCAGTAGCGATTATATAATTCATAGGCTTTGCCGCCATTTGCATAAATGGTTTCGATATTTGTCTCATCTAATATCTTTGCGATATCGTTTGGTACAACATTCCGGATTGAACTGTCACTTGAACCATTGATGTCACAGGAATAGATCACATCCCAGACAGCAATATTGTTTCTTAAAAGCATTGCCTTCTCTTCTTCTATGGTCTCAGGCGTTGAAATGCCAATAATAGCACCTATGACTTTCCAAAATCTATTTTGGGGATGTTGGTAATAAAAGCGCGCCTCCCGTGATTTCACAGATGGGAATGTCCCTAATATCAGGATTCTTGACTTTTCATTGTAAATTGGTTCAAGTGTATGTATCATTTATTTTCCCCTTATAATTCTTCCCATTCTTTTTTAATCAGATGAAACACATCTTGGAATGCCATCTGATGGGTTTTACAGAGTTCCACAACACTGTCGTATTCGGGATAAATTTGCTTACCTGATTTAAGTTTGCAAACTTTTACCTGGGCTATCCCAAGGGTTGTTCGAATCGTTTTTATCTCTGGTCTTAATGCTGTGCCCTCCATCTGAATACGTCTGATTCCAATGGTTGTTGTTTCCTCAAAAATAATCTGTTCCAATTTTTCGATATCTTCTTTTTTGCAAATAACATTCAACTGATAAGCAGGACGGTTTTTCTTCATATAAACAGGCATATAATGAACATCCCGGGCGCCGGCTTCAAATAGTCGATCCATGACATAGCCTAATATTTCGCCGCTGCAATCATCGATATTGCTTTCTAATTTATAAATTCCGTCTTTTTCTGTTGATTTGTCTTTGATCAGCATTGCCCGTAACATGCTCGGTCTGTCATAGGTTCTTTTCCCTGCCCCAATGCCTGTTTTTTCTATGGCAAATTTCTTTGGCAGTTTGTTTGATGTCTTAATAGCGGCCACTATGGCCGCTCCAGTTGGTGTGATCAGCTCGCCTTCTGTTTCTGTAATATGCAAATGCAAGTCATGACTTGCAGCAATATGTGTGACTGCCGGGACAGGAATTGGTATCATGCCATGCTGACATCGCACAAATCCCCGTCCTTCATATAATTCCGGTACAATGACTTCGGTTATTTCCAGATTGTCCAGACAGACCGCGACTGCCACAATATCCACAATGGAGTCAACTGCCCCGACTTCATGAAAATGCACCTGATTCAATTCTACCCCATGAGCCTTTGCTTCGGCTTCTCCAATAATTGTAAAAATACGGCTTGCCAGATCTTTTGCATGTTCAGTAATCGCTGCCTCTTCTATGATTCCCAATATTTCACGTAGTCCTGGATTTGCATGTGAATGAGCCTGCTTTTGCTTGTGCTGATGTTCTATGTGTTCATGCGATTGATGGTTAGGGCCATGTTCTGATTCATGATGATGTTGTTGACGACTTCCGTGTAAATACTCCATATCATGGTCATGGTTTTCATGTGCTGTATCCAGTTTTACATGGAAGTCGCAGACATCCAGTCCTGCCTTTTTCACTCTACTGATTTCAATCTCAAACCCATTGATTGGTAAACTTTTTAGTGCCTTTTCCAGAACACTCTGATCGGTGCCTAAATCCAGCAGGGATGCCACTGTCATGTCCCCGCTGATTCCCGAATAGCATTCCAGATACAAGGTATTACTCATTTTTTACTCCCAATCGGTTAATCTGTGTCGCCGTATATCCGGCCCCGTATCCATTGTCAATGTTAACCACCGATATGCCATTGGCACAGGAATTAATCATGGTTAAAAGAGCCGATAGTCCATTAAAGCTTGCTCCATACCCAATGGAGGTGGGTACCCCAATCACCGGCTTGTCCACCAGACCGCCAATGACACTGGCAAGGGCACCTTCCATTCCGGCAACTGCTATCACACAGTTTGCACTTTGAAGCACATCCAATTGAGAAAGAATCCTGTGAATCCCGCTGACACCAACATCATAGAGTCTTTCTACGTAAGATCCAAAATATTCTGCTGTCTGGGCGGCCTCTTCAGCCACGGGAATATCGGCTGTACCAGCTGAACAGATCGCAATTTTCCCAACCATTTTTTTGCCGGGTTTCTCAATTTTTATGATCCGGGATATTTCATCGTATTGAACTTCAGAATATTCTTTTTTGATCAGTTTATACTGATGTTTAGAGGCTCTGGTACCCAATACCTCACCATCTTGTTCATAAAGTTTACCAAATATGTTCAGTAAATGATTGTCTGCTTTACCGCTGCAGAAGATCACTTCGGCAAAACCGGATCTTATTTTTCGGTGGGTGTCTAATTTAGCATATCCCATTTCTTCGAAGGGCTGTCTGCGAAAAAAAAGCTCTGCATCCTCCACAGAGATCTCTCCTGTTTTTACTTTTTTTAATATTTCATGTGTTTCCATTTCCACCTCTGGTTTATCTTGTTTTATTTCTTTGATGTTATCTTATACTTTACCACTTGGAGTTTACTCCAAGTCAATGCCCTTTATTCATTTCTTAAAAAAATCTCCGACCATTTAAGGTGCGGAGATTTTAAAAACATCAACTTTATTCTAAGGCTGCTCTGACATTTTTCAATTCCTGGATAATGGCAATGTTCTGGGGACAATGTTCTTCACATTTCCCACACTCCACACAATTAGAGGCTTTTGCATCTTGCGGAAACATCATCCCATACTGACCTTTGGCCCTTGGGAGCATATCAAATAGGTAAGCATTGTTATAAAGCGAAAAATGTCCCGGTATATCAACCCCGGAAGGACAAGGCATACAATATCGGCAGCCAGTACAGTTGACCTTCATTTTTTCCTTTATAGTTTTCTTGGCAAAATCAACTAACGCGATTTCTTCCTTGGTTAAAGAATTGGCGGCACCTTCGTTTGCGGTATTGATATTATCGACCACCTGGGCCATTTCAGTCATACCACTCAGTACCACTGACACCTCAGGATGATTCATGACCCATCTGAGTGCCCACTGTGCAGGAGTTCTTTTGATTGGTGCCTGGTTCCAGGCGTCTAAAACTTCTTTGGGTAATTTATCGACCAGAGCGCCGCCTCTGATAGGTTCCATAATGGTAACACCCAGTCCTTTGCTGGTAGCATATTCTAATCCTTTTGTACCTGCCTGATAATTTTCATCTAGATAATTGTATTGGATTTGACAAAAAGACCAATCATAAGCATCGACAATTTCTACAAATAAATCAAAGTCATCATGAAAAGAAAAACCTGCATATTTGATTTTACCGTCTTTGATTGCCTGATTCAGAAATTCACCGACGCCCAATTTTACCAGGTTTTGCCAGAAACCTTTGTTCAGACCATGCATCAAGTAAAAATCGATCACATCTGTGTCTAAACGTTTTAGCTGTTCATCTAATAATCGATCCATATCTTCTCTTGACTGAATCAGCCATACCGGAAGCTTCGTGGCCAATTTAACCCGCTCACGATAACCATCCTTTAATGCTCTGGCGACCAAAGGTTCGCTCTCTCCCCCTTTGTCAAAACCGGTTCCGTGATAAGGGTATGCCGTATCTATATAATTCACACCATGGTCGATGGCGTATCGTATCATTTCAATGGCTTTCTCATCATCTATATTAGTTTGAACCCCGTCTATAACAGGCAACCGCATACAACCAAACCCTAAAACCGAAACCTCTTCGTTTGTTTTTCCAAATTTTCGATATAACATCTTTTAATCTCCCTAATTTTAAATTTAAACAACCGGTGACCGACTGTTTAGTCAAATAAATTTATACTGAATTATTTATCTATTATTACTATTCTACCATCTGGACTTCACTCCAAGTCAATACTTTTTATTAATTTCTTGAAATAAGGACCAAATTATCTGCTTGAATTTCCTGACTTAAAAACACAAACCATAGTAAAGCAATAATATGAAGTCTCACTATGGTTCACGCACCTTCTTATTCGTTAAACAAAATCAGGCTGAAGTAGGTGACGGTATTGACGCCATTATTATATTTGACCTTTAAAGCTGGAGCCATTTGCATCACCATGATAGCGAAACTTTCGGTTGCGGGATACATACGATCCGGAAAGCGACAGGGCGCATCGGGATAGGTGCATTTCTTGCAGACCGTGCACCCTTCGGTGGAGAGAATCAAGGCATTTTCATCGTATCGGCGAAAAACATCCGCCACCTGATCGGTTAATGCCTCATGTTCCACCCTGGCACGCATCCAACCTTTCATATCAAAACTGCTGGCCACTTCAGTGGCTGTGGTAAAGAGCATGGCCTTATCATAGGCATGACATTTTTCTATGCAAACTTCTATGCTTCCCACTGCCGGCGGACAGGCCCAAGACTTGTTATACATGCCACAGCAATTGCCTTCACAGAGATCCCGGACTTCCTTGGAGAAAATAATCTCACTGGGTTTAAAAAAAACATTTTCCAGAATGGGCAGTTGGGCCAGATCTTTTTCGATTTCATTTTGCTTATTCATGGCTGCCTTCCTTACTTATATCTATTCTTTTTTAGTATATCTACACGATTATTTTGAAAATCAAGGCGTTAAGACCTCAATTTTTAATAACAAGGATTGCAGGATTTGAGTGTCTTCCTGGCCCAGCTGGGCTTCAATCTGGTCCTGGGCCTGGTTCCAATAAACATGCGCCTTTTCCATTTTTTCATTACCCTCAAACGTTAAGCAGAGCTGTCGATTCCGAGTTCCCGTTTGGGAAATATCATGAATCAACCGCTCTTGTTCAAGGGGTTTTAAATTCCGAACTAATGTGGTTCGGTCCAGTCGAATTTCTGCAGCCAACTCACTGACGCTCACCGGCTCCATTGAATGGATGTGCTTTAAAATTGAAAACTGGCTGACACTGAGGTGACAGGGCGCCAGGTAATGGTCGTAGATTTCTGTAATCGACTGGGATGCCCGCCGCATATTGAGACAATTGCAAACCGACGATTTTTTGTTTTGGTTTTCTGTTTTCATGAGACCGCCTATATTTTTAGTGTATATACACGATTATTATACATGCGTGACGATCTTTTGTAAAGTTGGATTGAAAAATTTATCATAATATTCTTTCGA
>Ga0209430_1001486_pt1 | contig 17292 bp, 14 predicted proteins | sample BarGraIncub1133A_FD_184504 | JGI IMG/M metagenome (GOLD analysis project Ga0209430, IMG submission 184504) | Arctic peat soil microbial communities from Barrow, Alaska - Barrow Graham LP Incubations 11-33A (SPAdes) (version 2) | ecosystem: Environmental > Terrestrial > Soil > Wetlands > Peat... | reverse complement strand
TTCCTCTGAGCACATCATACCATTTGATACCACGCCTCTTAGCTTACCCTTTTTAATTTTTACTCCTCCAGGAAGTGAGGAGCCATGAATAGCCACAGGGACAACGTCCCCTACCTTCATATTATCAGCACCTGTTACTATTTGAAGCTCTTCTTCCCTATTTATATCAAGCATACATATTACTAACTTCTCTGCATCAGGATGCTTCTCAATGGAGATTAGCTTTCCTGTTATAACATTTTGTATTTCGTCCCCAGAGCTTATTACTTCTTCAACATTAGACCCTTGCAGAGTCAATATGTCTGCTAATTCCTTTGGGGAAACATTTTTCCCCTCCATTTCTATATCAACATAATCTTTTAACCATATAATTGGAATTTTCATTATTTCATCTCCTTCTACTAAAACTGATTTAAAAATCTTATATCACTTTCATAAAGTAGTCTAATATCATCTATACCATATTTCATAAGTGTCATCCTGTCTAATCCAAAACCAAAGGCAAAGCCGCTATAGACCTCTGGGTCAATTCCGCAGTTTCTAAGTACTTGGGGATGAACCATTCCGCAACCTAGGAGTTCTATCCAACCACTGCCCTTACACATTTTGCAGCCTTCTCCCCCACAGGAAAAGCAGCTAGCATCCATCTCTGCAGAAGGTTCAGTGAAGGGGAAGTGATGGGGTCTGAATTTTGTTTTAACTTTATCCCCATACAGTTTTTTTGCAAAAATATCTAAAGTTCCTCTTAAATCCGCCATGGTTATCCCTTTATCAACCACTAATCCCTCAATTTGATAAAAAATTGGTGAATGGGTAGCGTCAACTGCATCCGCCCTATAAACTTTTCCAGGGGATATAATCCTTATTGGAGGCTTCTCCTTTTCCATTGTCCTTATCTGCATATTGGAAGTCTGAGTTCTTAGTACTATATTATCATTGATATAAAAAGTATCCTGCTCACCTCTAGCTGGATGATTCTTAGGAATATTTAGTGCTTCGAAATTGTAATAATCAAGTTCAACTTCAGGACCTTCAGTTATTTCAAAGCCCATGGAAATAAATATATCTTTTATACTGTCTAAGGTCATTTCCAACGGATGTTTATGTCCAAGCTTTTGCTTTTTCCCTGGCATGGAAATATCTATTATTTCATCCTTTAATTTAGATGTCTTTTCTCTTTTCTTTATCTCTTCACTTAATTTTTCTAAATTTTCCTCAATAAAAGCTCTAACCTCGTTTACTAGCTTTCCAATGATTGGTCTTTCCTCTTGAGTTAGTCCTCCCATTCCTTTGGAAACCAGAGTTAACTCACCTTTTTTCCCTAAATATTTAACTCTTAAATTTTCTAGTTGTGCAGCATCTAAGGTATTCTTTAAAGCATTAACTGCATTTACTTTTATTTGTTCTAATTTCTCTTTCATATTTTTACTCCCTTCTAAAAAATTGCATAAAAAAACCGCCCCATAAAAGGGACGGATAATTCCGCGGTACCACCCTGTTTGACTAAAAAAGTCCACTTGGATAAGATTAACGGCTCTAACCGTTGAGGGCTAACATTTCTGCTTCACTCTCAAAGCTCCAGAGTGAACTTCAATATAACTCCTAAGTAAAAGGCTTTCAGTCAATGGCCTTTTTTCCCTGACGAAGAATATTATATTTACTTTCTCTTTCAAAGCTTTTCAATTATTTTTATTATAGCCTTATTAAATTTAAAATGCAAGGGGAGAAATTTTAGGCATTTCTGCGAACAATTTCATACATAAGTATGCCTGCGGCCACAGCGGCATTTAGCGATTCAGTATTTCCAGGCATTGGGAGCTTTACTTTTTCATGGATTAGCTCGAAAATTTCAGAACTTATACCATTACCTTCATTACCAACTGCAATTATGACCTTTGAGGGTATTTCCACCTGGTAAATATTTTTATCAGCTTTAGGTGTGCTGGCTAAAAGCTTAAAGCCCTTTTCTTGTAACTCCTTTATGAGGGAGGAATCCACTTCTTCAAATATTGGAATATTGAAAATAGACCCCATTGTGGATCTTAAGGTTTTCTCGTTATATATATCCACAGTGCCCTTTGTTGCGATTACTCCTAAGGCTCCTGCTCCATGAGCTGTTCTTATAATTGTGCCCATATTCCCTGGGTCCTGGATTTTATCTACAAGAAGATAAAAGCCCACTTTATCCTCTAAAGATGGATGTGACTCCACTATTACTGCAGCAATACCTTGAGGCGTCTGGGTTGAACATAGCGCTTTAAATATGGAATCCTTTACTATATATGTTTTCGTGTTAATCGAAGCTCGTAGCAATATATCTTTAGAATTCCCTTTACTCATAAAGCTTTCGCTAAAGAAAATCATTGTAACTGTAGCTTTTGAGTTTATTGCTTCTTCAACAAATCTAAGGCCTTCTATGAAAAATTCGCCTTTTTCCTTTCTATGCTTTTTATCCTTTAATTTAATTGTTTCCTTGATAACTAGGTTATCCTTACTGGTTATTATACTCATAATTTTACCACCTCATAAGATTGTGCTCTTTTGGGACTCAAATGTAAAAAAAAGTAGCCCGAAGGCTACATTTAATTTTATTTTGCACTTAACTGTTTTTTAGCTGTTTCAACTAAATCAGCAAAGGCTTGTGGATCACTAATAGCTATCTCTGATAGCATTTTTCTATTTATATCAATTCCTGCAAGCTTAATTCCATTCATGAACTTTGAATAAGAAAGTCCACTTATCCTTGTAGCTGCATTTATTCTTGCAATCCATAATGACCTGTAATCTCTCTTCTTAAGTCTTCTTCCAATATACGCAAATCTTAAAGCTCTTATAACAGTTTCATTGGCAGTTTTGAATAATTTACTTTTTCCACCTCTATAACCCTTTGCAAGCTTTAATATTTTCTTATGATATTTACGAGCATTTACCGCTCTTTTTACTCTTGCCATTTTATATATCCTCCTTCATGCAAATATTATAGATATGGTAGTAATCTCTTCATTATTTTTTCCTGAGTTGATGATACATAAGCTGTCCTTCTAAGTCCTCTCTTTGTCTTACGAGATTTCTTAGTCAATATGTGACTTCTGAATGCATGACCTCTCTTTAGCTTACCAGTACCTGTTATCCTAAATCTTTTAGCTGCACCCTTATGTGTTTTCATTTTTGGCATTATAAATTCCTCCCCTCGCTTAAGTAGTAAAGCGATTTATAGTACTTTTATAAATAAAACAAATTTAGCTTATAATATTCACCCCTATGTACTCATCCACTTTCCAATTTATAAAGCAAATAAAAAAAGGACGGATAACCGTCCTCAATAAATATCAAATAGAGATATTTTATTACCTTACAGCGTAACCGGAAGGTGAGAAACGGTAGTTTCTACTTGTTGTAAATATTATAAAATCACAAAACTTATTATACAGTTTATTTTTGCATACGTCAATAGCTAATTAATATACTTTGTCTTCTATTTCAGATAATATTTTGCTCATAAAATCTTCAAGGGTCATTTGTCCTAAATCTCCAAGTTTTCGATCTCTTACAGCTATTTTATTTTCTGCCATCTCCTTGTCACCAAGAACCACCATATAAGGAATCTTATTCAGCTGAGCTTCTCTGATTTTATAGCCAATTTTCTCATTTCTAAGATCAGTTTCAACTCTTATACCCTTAGATTTAAGATCCTTTGCCAACTCTAAGGCATAAGATTTTTGATTGTCAGTTATATTTAATATCTTGACTTGAACTGGTGATAGCCATATTGGGAAAGCTCCTGCAAAATTCTCTATCAATATGCCAATAAATCTTTCTACGCTTCCAAAAACAACTCGATGAACCATAACTGGTCTATGCTTTTCTCCATCAGGTCCAATATATGATAAATCAAACCTTTCAGGCATCTGGAAGTCTAGCTGTATAGTTCCACACTGCCAAGTTCTACCTATGCTATCTCTAAGATGAAAATCAATCTTAGGACCATAGAAAGCTCCGTCACCTTCATTAACCTTAAAGGGAAGCTTAGCAACTATTAGGGCTTCCTCTAAAGAGCTAGTAGCATGCTCCCAATCCTCGTCCGTTCCCATAGAGTTTTCTGGTCTTGTAGAAAGTTCAACAAAATATTCAAAGCCAAAAACCTTATAAAAATTATCTATGAGATTTATAACTCCTATTACTTCATCCTTTATTTGATCCTTAGTCATAAATATATGAGCATCATCTTGAGTGAAGCATCTTACTCTCATAAGGCCATGAAGAGCACCTGATAGCTCATGTCTGTGAACTAATCCAAGTTCTCCAAGTCTTAAAGGTAGCTCCTTGTAGGAGTGCATAGAGTTCTTGTAAACCATTATAGCTCCTGGGCAGTTCATTGGCTTAATTGCATAATCACTTTCATCTATCTTTGTAAAATACATGTTTTCCTTATAATGATCCCAATGACCTGATTTATGCCACAGCTCTTCATTTAAAATAATCGGAGTTTTAATTTCATCATACCCTGCTTCTATATGTTTTTCTCTCCAATAGTTTTCAAGAATATTTCTTAAAACCATACCCTTTGGGTGAAAGAAAGGGAAACCAGGACCTTCATCATGTATACTAAATAAGTCAAGTTCTCTACCTAATTTTCTATGATCTCTCTTTTTTGCCTCTTCCAACATATTTATATAAGCATCAAGATCATTCTTTTTAGTAAATGCAGTTCCATAAATTCTTTGAAGCATTTTATTTTTTTCGCTACCTCTCCAATACGCGCCAGCTATTGATAAAAGCTTAATAGCTTTAACCTTTCCAGTTGAAGGAACGTGTGGTCCAGCGCAAAGGTCTGTAAATTCTCCCTGCTTATAAAAAGATATTTTTGCATCAATTGGAAGATCTTTTATAAGTTCTACCTTATAGGGTTCAGAAAGACCATCCATAAATTCTATAGCTTTATCCCTTGGCATTTCAAATTTTTCAAGGGGTAAATCCTCCTTAACAATCTTTACCATCTCTTTTTCAATAGTATCTAATATTTCTGGAGTAAAAGGTACCTCCGAGTCAAAATCATAATAAAATCCTGTATCTATTGCAGGTCCTATGGCTAGCTTAACATTTGGATAAAGCCTCTTAAGGGCCTGTGCTAGAATATGAGATGCGGTATGTCTTAGTGTCCACTTTCCATCCTCATCTTCGAAATCAATAATTTCTAATTTGCAATCATAAGTAAGCTTTGTCATTAACTCTGCTCTGACCCCGTCAATCTTGGCAGCAAGTGCTTTTTTTAATAGTCCTGGACTCAATTTAAAAGCAACTTCACTAACTTTGGTGCCGTCTTCAACCTCCAGTATGCTTCCATCCTTAAGTGTAATTTTTACCATAATAAAACCTCCTTTTAAAATCAAAAAAACAACAAAAAAATACTCTTCCCAAAGTTGGGACGAGTTATCGCGATTCCACCCAGATTGGCATTCTCATGCCCTCTCCTTAAGTTTTAACGTTACAAACGGAAATACTTACTAATTTCAGTATTCGGCTCAAAGGTGGTCTTCAAATAATTCAATTCAAGAAGCTCTCACCCTATGCTCCCTTCTCTTAGAATAGAAATTATTCTACTTTCCTTATCAATGCCTTCATTATTAGTTTAATTTATTATATAATTTAAAGCTTAGTATGTCAAGATAGGTTTATACAAATGTTTTTTATTGGTTGATACTGTTTTATATCCTGTATAAACCTATCTCTTATATCGTTATATTATTTTTTGATTTTCTACAGATTTCACAATTATTACAATAACAAACTCTATCCTGAAAAACATTTTTAATCGTATCTAAGAACTGCCTGTTTTCACAATTCTCTATGCTATGGAGATTAATTTTTCCAGGAGAATTAGTAATAAGCCCACTTATTAATATATCTTCTTTATTTGCAGTACGGTTAGGCTTTGCTATGGGTATTTCCTTTAATAGTTCAGGCAATATATCATTGCCCTCTTTATCTAGTACTGCATAATCTCCATCCTTTTGTACTACTATATTTACTTCATCAATTTTTATTTCTTGTATCTCTACAAAGTATTTTAAAAGCTTAATAAACTCAGTATATTCTTTTTCTACCATAAACTTTTCTACAACATTGTCTATGATGCTTTCGAAATCCTCTACAAGCTCCTTCATCCGAAAGGTTATATAACCATTAATGTTTATTTGCTTATTTTCCTTCATACAATCAATTATTTTACTTATAATTGAATTCTTTTTATTAAAGCAATAGATACTGCTTTCATCATCTATTGGTTGATCACAGTACAGTGCCTTAACCGCTAACTTTCTTACTTCCGTCAATTCATCATTCTTTAAAAAGAAATAAGTGTCTAATAAGAAATCTTCCATCTCGCTTTTTATATAATAACCGGCTACAGATCTATATATAGTGTCCCCAACATAATAATTTAATCTTTCTAGAATTTTTTTTGTGCATTCCTCTTCTTCCCAATATATTTTTATAAGGTGATTTACACCTTCCAAACTTTCTGATACACCTAAAGTAGAGTTTTGATTTGTAAAGTAACCTTTAATCTTGTTAATGCCTTCAACCAGATCCTCTAAATCATCTTTAAAAACTAAGGTTAAAAGTAGCATATGCGTCACTCCCTTCAGAAATAGTATGTGATAATAACAAATGTATATGCAATATTAATAAAGCAATTATCGACAAAATTAGAAAATATATTTATAATTTATCGTGAGGTGAACTAAATAAATGAGCAATACTTTACTTGTTGATGAAAGAATAGATAAAACAGAACGTCATACCTTAGAGCTAAATGGTTATGAAGTTATTTTATGCCCTATAAATAATAATTTATACTCGGCAGTGTCAGCTCACCCAGATATGTCCATACATGTAGTATCCGAAAAAATAATTGTAGCTTCAAAAAACATCTATCCCATATTAAGTGATAAACTTATTTCTATGGACTATGCTTTGCATCTTTGCAAAAATGAACCGTCCTTAGTTTATCCAAATAACATTGGTTTAAATGCTGTAAGCTTAAAAAATTATTTTATTCATAATATTAATCATACTGATGAAATTCTACTAGAAATGATAGAAAATAAAAAAATAATTAATATAAAGCAGGGCTACACAAAATGTTCTATAGCTATTGTTGGAGATAATTCTGTTATAACCAGTGATAAGGGTATAGAAAAAGCCTTAAGAAAGGAAGGAATTGATGTTTTACTTCTCCCTGGTGGAGATATAGAACTTCCTGGACTTAAATACGGGTTTATAGGAGGGGCTTCTGGGCTAATTGAAAAGGATATTATGGCATTCTATGGGGATCTTAATTATTACGAATATGGATATGAGGTTTTAGAATTTTTAAAAAAATATAAGGTGAAGCCTCTATATTTAAGAAAAGGAAGGTTATATGATAGAGGCTCAATAATTAGATTGTGATATTAATTTATAACAGTTATAGCTTGGAAGGAGGTATAATCTTTCTTTACATCTTTCATCCAGCTTCTTACCTGTATAGTTTTCCATTTTCCAGAATTATATCCTTTACCTGCGTCATTATCCCATAACCATTTTGGAGTTGGCCATAAGCAATATTCAGGTGCTATCTCTTTGTAAACCTCTTCCCCCACTCCATTTTGACCATGATGAGCCATCTGAACAAATTCAGATTTTAAAATGCTTTCAGGCACAGTATTGATTAGCTTCTTTCCTTCTTCTAATCCAGCATCACCTAAAAATAAAACATTCCTATCCTTTGAAGCTATCTTAAAGATAAGAGATGAGTTGTTTATTGCATTACGCGTTATTTCAGGGTTGTTTACTAATAAAATAGTTATACTAATATTATTTATTATAATTTTTTGATATAATTCCAATCTTTGCTGGGTCACTTTTGAATTATTTATTGCACTCTCTAAATTATCATAAGTCCTAATATATTCTGGTTCATAAGCTTTTATCCATTCTCTTTTAGGAAGTGAGTGGTATAATTTGTCAATTATTATTCTTCCACCATTTAATATATCCGTTAAGGCTCCCACATGATCTGGATGGGGATGGGTTATAAACCATGCATCTACTTTATTTCCATGAGAATTGATAAAATCTTCTAGATATTTAGATTCTGAGCCGGTTCCTCCATCAATAATAAAAAGACTATTATCAGTGCTTATAGCATAAGACATGATTTGCGAGCTACCAACTGGAGGTAATTGATAAATTGTGAAGCTTGTGTTTTCAGGTTTACTTATCAAATTTAAACTCGCTTTTATGTCTTTATTTACTATTTTAGTGTCCGCTTTTGTTGCTTTGTATTTATAAGTTGTTGAAATAATTAAGATAAGAATACAAATACTTAGCACTATAATCTTTTTAATCTCGCTCACTTTTTCATCTCCTTAATATTTAAGTATTTATATTGTATACTATTATTATTACAAGATATAGGTGTTTTTTGTTACATATATATATATATTGCTACATTTATCAACAAAATATAAGCAATAATTTAAAAAGCGTGTAAACTTTTCAGTTTACACGCTTTCTTTTTAAGAATTCAAGAGGGTTTATTCTAAATTTAGCTATACTATATAGATATCTTTAATATCTTAGCGATTTCCAAATTAACTTTAAGAATATTTACTCTTGGCTCGCCAAATATCCCAAATGTACGCCCTTCTGTATTATTTTTAACTATCTTCTCTAGATCTTCTTCACTTATTCCTGTAGCTGTTGATATTGCTGGAATTTCCACCTGTGCAGCTTTAGGGCTAATATTAGGATCAAGGCCTGAACCGGAGCTTGTTAAAAGGTCCGTTGGAATATCTTCCTTTTTAACTCCAGGATTAGCTTTTAAAAATGCATCAATATCATTTTTAACTCTTTCTACCAAGGCTGGATTTGATGGTGCTAAGTTAGCTGAGCCTGAGCCCACCCCTGTATATGCGACCTTACCATTTGCGTCAGGCTTTGTATCTGCCTGGGAGTAAGTGTTATAGTTATAGGCGGAAACCCTTCCATGGAAAAATCTCACATCAGTAAAAGCCTGCCCTAGAAGCTCTGAACCTACCGGCTTCTCATTATACAAAGCAATACTTCCGTTTGCTTGTTTAGGGAATAGCACTTGACTTATGGCAGTCATTCCTAAAGGATATATAATTCCACATATGAGTAACATAACAAAACTTACCTTTAAAGCTTTTAATAACAACTTCATTTCATATTCCTCCTTAACCTAAGTTTAAGACTCTAAGCAAAGGTGTGATTATAACATCAATAACCTTAATTCCTACAAAAGGTACAAGTACACCGCCCAGACCATAAATAAACATGTTTTTTGCAAGTATTGCTTCTGCTTTCATTGGTTTATATTTAACACCCCTCATTGCAATAGGTATCAGTAAAGGGATAATTATTGCATTGAAGATAAGGGCTGAAAGTATTGCACTCATAGGAGATGTAAGCCCCATTATATTTAGTACTTTCATTTCTGGAATTCCTAGCGTAAACATTGCTGGAATTATTGCGAAGTACTTAGCTACATCATTGGCTATACTGAAGGTAGTCAAGGAACCTCTTGTCATAAGAAGCTGTTTTCCGATTTCCACTACTTCAATTATTTTTGTGGGGTCTGAATCAAGGTCTATCATATTAGCTGCTTCTTTTGCAGCCTGGGTACCACTATTCATAGCGATTCCCACATCAGCCTGGGCTAGAGCTGGAGCATCATTTGTTCCGTCACCAGTCATAGCAACAAGCTTTCCTTGTGCTTGCTCCCTTTTTATTACTTCTATTTTCTGTTCTGGCTTGCATTCCGCAACAAATTCATCCACCCCTGCTTCTCTTGCTATGGTCTCCGCAGTCAAAGGATTATCCCCTGTGCACATGATGGTTTTTATTCCTATTTGCCTAAGTCTAGCGAATCTTTCTACAAGTCCTGGCTTAATTGTATCCTTTAGATATATTACTCCAAAAATCTCCTTGTCGACACAGACTACCAGTGGTGTACCACCAGCTCTTGCTATCTTTGAGGTTATTTCATCTAGATCCTCAGGTATTTTACCTCCTAATTCAATTATGAAATTTTTAATTGAATCAGAAGCTCCCTTCCTTACTTGAGCTTTATTGGGCAAATTTATGCCACTCATCCGGGTTTGGCTTGTGAACTCAATATATTCTGCGTCCTTATATTCATCAGCATTAACAGTAATACCAAGTTTAGCAGCTAATATAATAACTGATTTGCCTTCTGGAGTTTCATCTTTCAATGAGGATATTACTGCAAACCTAGCCACATTCTCCATATTATTTCTTCCTACAGGCATAAATTCTGCGGCTAACCTGTTTCCGAAGGTAATTGTCCCGGTTTTATCCAGTATCATAGTGTCTACATCGCCACATGCCTCTACAGCCTTCCCTGACATTGCAATCACGTTAAACCTGGTTACTCTGTCCATACCTGCAATACCTATTGCAGAAAGTAAGCCTCCTATGGTTGTTGGAATTAGGCATACCAAGAGTGCTACCATGGTAGAGACAGGTATTTGCACTCCAGAATAATTTGCCATAGGATATAGGGCTACAATTACTATAAGGAATATCATAGTTAGGCTTACCAGAATAGTTGTGAGGGCAATCTCGTTTGGAGTTTTTTGCCTTGATGCTCCTTCCACTAGACTTATCATCTTATCTAGAAAGGATTCTCCCGGAAGAGCAGTGATCTTAACTTTCAACCAGTCGCTGTTTACCTTTGTACCGCCAGTTACAGAGCTAAAATCGCCCCCTGCTTCCTTTAAAACTGGAGCAGATTCTCCTGTTATTGCAGATTCATCAACAAAAGCCAACCCTTCTACAACTTCCCCATCATTTGGAATGGTGTCTCCTATTTCTACTAATACAATATCCCCTTTTTTAATTTCATTTGAGCTTACAATTTTTATTTTTCCACTCTTATCTAAAAGCTTTGCCATCGTATCCTTCTTTGTTTTCTTCAAACTCTCAGCTTGAGCTTTCCCTCTACCTTCTGCTACCGCTTCCGCAAAATTAGCAAATAGAACAGTTATTAGAAGGATTCCAGAAACTATTCCATTATATAGCCTTATATTTGTTTTTTCCGTTCCAAAGGCATTGGGGAAAAAGGTAAGAAATAATGTTATTAAGAAACCTATTTCTACTACAAACATAACGGGGCTTTTAATCATAGATTTAGGATTTAGCTTTTTAAAGGAATCCTTTATTGCATTTGTTATTATTTTTTTATTTACCCAACTTTTTTTATCATTTTTGCTCATTTATTATTTCCCCCCTTTAATGTCCTAATGTTAAATGTTCAGCTATAGGTCCTAAGGAAATTGCAGGGAAAAATGTTAATGCACCTACAATTATTACCACTGCTACTAATATAACAGTGAATAACTTATTATCAGTTCTAAAGGTACCTACACTCACCGGAACCGCTCTTTTCGAAGCTAAGGAACCTGCAACTGCAAGCAAGCAAATAATTGATATATATCTTCCAAATAGCATAACAACGCCAGTTGAAATATTCCAAAAAGGTGTATTTACTGCCATGCCAGCAAAACCGGAACCATTGTTTGCTGCAGAAGATGTAAATTGATAAATTATTTGTGTCAACCCATGATAACCAGGGTTTGATATACCTGCTAGCCCCGCTTTCGTTAGCAAAGCAATTGTAGATGGCATTAGTATGAGGAAGGGGTGTACAAGAATAGCTATAGCTATTAATTTTATTTCCCTGCCTTCTATCTTTTTACCCAGAAATTCCGGTGTTCTACCCACCATAAGGCCACACAGGAATACTGCTAGGATTGCGTACATAATCATATTCATAAAGCCTACACCCTTACCACCAAATACAACATTCAGCATCATATTCCATAAGGGTACTAGACCTCCGAGTGGTGTTAGGGAGTCATGCATATTGTTTACAGAGCCTGTTGTAAAAGCTGTTGTAACATCTGTAAATAATGCGGATTGTGCAATTCCAAAGCGAACTTCCTTTCCTTCCATGTTACCCATGGACTGGCTTAAGCCTGCCTGAGCCAAAACTGGATTTCCTGCGGCTTCTGCAAAGTAAGCCACCGGAAGTACCATTACAAACAAAATTGCCATGGCGGCGAATATAGTCCATGCTTGCTTTTTATTTTTCAGCATTAGACCAAAAGCATAAACAAGAGACGATGGTAATAGCATCATACATAATATCTCTATTAGATTGGATAAAGGTGTTGGGTTTTCAAAAGGATGTGCTGAATTTGCTGAAAAGAAGCCTCCTCCATTTGTACCAATATGTTTAATTGCTTCAAGGGCTGCTACCGGTCCGAGTGGTATAGCCTGCGAAGTACCTTCTATGGTGGTTACTGTCTGATTAGGTGAAAGAGTTTGAGGTACACCTTGCCAAACAAGAAATAAGGTAACAACTATAGATATTGGAAGTAGTATTCTTGTGGTTATCCTTATTAAATCTATGAAAAAGTTTCCTACGGTTTTCGTTTTCCCCACAATACCTCTAATAAAAGCAGCGGCTACGGCAAAGCCTGTTGCAGCGGAGGTAAACATTAAAAATATTATTGCAATCATTTGACTTAGATATGAAAGCCCTGATTCTCCTGCGTAATCCTGCAAATTAGTATTAGTAATAAAGCTTATTGCAGTATTAAAGGAAAGTGTAGACTCCATCCCCTTTATTCCATTTGGGTTAAGCATAAGTAACCCTTGAATTTTAAATATTAAATATACAAAAAACATCATTACTGCATTTGTTATAAGCATTGAAATAGCATATTGTTTCCAGCTCATCTCTTCTCTTTTTGTTCCTGTTATTTTATAAATCAAGTTGTCTATTTTATCTATAACAGGGTCCACAAAACTTTTTTCTCCGCTTATTACTTTATAAATATATTTTCCCATAGGAATGACTAAGAGCATACCAATTGCAAGCGTTATTCCTATTTGTAGAATTCCCATACGATAATCCCTCCTTCTATTAAAACTTCTCCTGATTAATTAACACATAACCTAGATATAAAAAAAGTGAGCCTACTATAACTAACAAAGCAATCATAATTTCCCTCCATAAATTTTCTTCTTAAATAAATTTTCTTCTTAAATAAATATTTTATTATCATAACAATAAAAAAAGAACCCTTCTTTACTTTTTATCTAACACAAATAATTATATTCCTAGGAGCTTGTTTTCTAAAATATTATAGCTTTCAATTGTTACCTTTGATCCCCCTATTAAGGACAGCCATAGCAAAGTAACTCTTTGTTTCATATGATTCCCTTTTATTTTCTCCAATATGTGATAGTCTTAATAATTGATATCTTATATTTGTAAGCTTATACTAGGCTTATACCAAATATAATCTATATAAGGGGCATATCTATGATTAAATCGTTGAAGAGCAAAATATCTCTAATTTACTTGTGTCTTGTTTTAATTACGGCTATTGTTGGCTCTGCCTCAGTAGTAAATTTATATAAATTAAACAAATCTATTAACGGGTTAATGACCGCAAACTATAAAAGTATAAGTGCAATTAACAACATGTTAGATGCAAATGAAAGGCAGGATAATGCAGTACTTACTTATATAAGCGTAGATAAACAAAAAGGCATCGATGCCTTCTCCGAAAATAACAGCTTATATCTGAAATGGTTTGATATTGAAAAAAATAATATAACTGAGGTTGGGGAAAAAGATCATGTAAATAACCTAGAAAATTATTATTCTAAATATATGACGTCCTTCCTTGAGCTTCAAGAAATAATAACCACTGAAGGAATTGATAAAGCTATTGATTATTATAATTTAACCATCGCCCCTGAATGGAGCAAGCAAAGGCAGGAATTGAAAGCATTGCTTGCGCTTAATGAAAAGGCTATGTTCAATGGGAAGGACAGAGCAAATCGGAATTCACAGCAATCCATTTATATCATCCTTGGATTAACAACGGTGGCTATTATAGGGGGATTCCTAATCTCCAGATTCTTTGGGAATCGTTTCCTAAGCCCAATTTATTCCCTAACGGAAACCATAAAGCTTGTAAAAGCAGGAGACCTTAATCAAATAGCAACTATTACCTCTAAAGATGAAATCGGAGCCTTAGCTCTTGAGTTTAACAACATGACAAAAAGACTTCAACTGTTTGAAAAAAGTGCCCTTGGAAGCTTGATGTCCGAGAAAAACCGATTTATTGCCGTAGTAAAGAACATATCCGACCCACTACTCGTTATAGATACCAGTTATAAAATATCCATTTTAAACAACGCTTGTGAGGTCTTCTTTGATATAACCGAGGAAAAATCTTTAAACAAACATTTCCTAGAGGTTATCAGAAACGGTGAACTGTTTGACTATATTTCAGGAGAATTTAAATTAAATGAAGATCGGAAAGAGAAAATAATCCTTATGAAATCTAAGGAGGAAGAGTATTATTTGAATGTTGTGGTAACCACTGTTAAGGATGTGGGAAATAATTTAACTGGTATGATCATTTTATTCCAGAATGTAACCGCCTTAAAGAAATTAGAAAAGACGAGGACTGATTTTATAGGCACCATATCTCATGAGTTTAAGACACCTTTAACTTCAATAATGATGGGGACTGACCTTTTACTAAATGATGGAATTGGAAGCTTAAATAGCGATCAAATGAGTATCACCAATGCTTTAAAAGAGGATTGCCAACGTCTTTCAGAATTAGTCAACGATATGATGGAACTTACTAAGCTTGAATCTGGAGATACAATCTTTAAAATAAACCCTTGCTCTATTGTTAGAATTATAGAAAACACCTATAAGCAATTCAATCAAATAGCTGTGCCCAAGAGCATAGACCTTGAGTTTGATGCGGATGAGAATCTTCCCCTTGTAGCTGCTGACTTTGAAAAGATTACATGGGTAATAAACAATCTTGTTTCAAATGCACTTAAATACACAAATGCGGGAGATAATATTTTGATTAGTGCGCTGGTTAAAGATAATAAAATGTTGGTTTCTGTAAGCGATACTGGTGTAGGTATACCAGATGAGTATAAAAAGAGTATTTTTGAAATGTTTTTTCAAGTTAAAGATAATGATTTAGAAATCAGAGGTACGGGGCTAGGGCTTTCCGTATCAAAAAATATAATTGAGGCTCATGGAGGAGAAATATGGTGCGAAAGTAAACTCGACTCTGGCAGCACCTTTAGCTTTACACTTAGCCTCAGTAAATAATTAAGGGGGACCCTTATGCAGAAAATATTAATTATAGATGATACAAAAAATATTAGGCTAATGCTTACAAAATGTCTTGAACTAGAAGGCTATCATGTTACCACCGCCCGTGATGGAAAGGAAGCTTTAGAATTATTTAAAACAGAAAAATTCGACCTTGCCTTCTTGGATATAAAACTTCCAGAAATACGGGGCACTGAGGTGCTGAAAAGAATTAGAGATATGGGAGTAATTACTCCCGTTATTATCATTACAGCTTATGCTACTGTTAAAAATGCCATTGATTGTACCAATATGGGGGCTATAGCTTATCTTCAGAAGCCCTTTACATCTGAGAAAATAAAATCAGTCTTAATAGGTCTTAATTTTAAATTTTCTCCAGAAAGCACCCTGTCAAATGTAGATAAGTATATAATGCAAATAGAAGAACTCATGAAGCAGGAATTGTTTCAGGAAGCTATTGCTCAATTAAAAAAGACCATATCACTAGATCCTACAAACCCCAAAATTCAATTGCTTTTCAGCAAGGCCTATAAAGAAATCGGTAACGATGATTATGCGGATAAATTCTATAAGGCCTATTTGATTTTCAAGGGATAAATTCTTTAATTATCAGCAATAACATGAATATCTATATCTTTAAGCGTTCTAAGAAGACGGTTAACAGTGGAGCCTCTAAGTAACCTTTCAACAATTGTTCTTCTGGGGTACCCGATGAAAATCTGAGTAATATGCTTTTCATTTGACCATTTTCTAAGCTCGTCGGATACGCTTTTTCCCTCTAAGGTAGCAGTCTCTGCTCCCAACTGCTTTGCAAGTTGAAAATGAGAATTAAGTATTTGATTGTCTTTCGTGGAATTTTTCTTAGCAAATATACTTGTGCAGTTAACCGTTACAACATACCATTCACTCTTATTCCTATTTGCCAATCTTGCAGCACGACGAATTAGCTTCTTTGAAAATAGATTTGGGCTAATTGCTACCATAATTCTTTCAACAGTATGCCAATTATCCTTTATCCCTTCTTTTTTCATGTACTCTGCAAGATCTTCATCAACCTCCTCCGCAGTCTCTCTGAGTGCAATCTCTCTTAGCGCATTCAGATTTCCCTTTCTGAAAAAGTTTTTTAATGCTTGAGGGACTTTTTCTAAATCATATACTTTTCCCCTATTCAATCTGTTTTGAAGGGCATCCGGAGTCAAATCAATGACAACAACCTCGTCCGCAGCTTGAACTATGTAGTCAGGTATTGTCTCTTTGACTTTGATACCAGTAATCTGAAATACTACGTCATTTAGGCTCTCTAGGTGCTGTATATTAAGTGTTGCAACAACATTAATACCTTGGCAAAGAATCTCTTCCACGTCCTGATATCTTTTTTTGTTTTTGCTTCCTGGTATATTCGTATGTGCAAGCTCATCTATTAAAACAGTTTCAGGATTTCGAACTAATATAGCCTCAGTGTCCATCTCTTTCATTTCTGTCATACCATATAAGACTTTTTTATTTGGAATTATCTGAAGATCTCCAATCTGAGCATCTGTTTCTTCTCTTCCGTGGGATTCAACATAACCGATTATTACATCCTGGCCATAGTTTTTTCTTCTATTGCCTTCAGTGAGCATGGTATATGTTTTGCCCACACCAGGAGCGTAACCAATAAATATCTTCAAGTGGCCTTTATTTTCTTTATTGCATATTTTAAAAGCTTCATCTGTATTTAGCCGCTTTTCTTCACTCACTTATATCAACTCCAAATTAAATATATAATAATTATATTATAATCTTATACTGATAATATAGTATAAAAATCATCGATTAAAGCAAAAATCCCCGAAAGCCTTATCTGAAGACTTCGGAGATTACATTTTGGAGGCGCCACCCAGATTTGAACTGGGGGATCAAGGTTTTGCAGACCTGTGCCTTACCGCTTGGCTATAGCGCCATGATTGGAGCGGGAGACGGGACTCGAACCCGCGACGTTCACCTTGGCAAGGTGACGCTCTACCACTGAGCCACTCCCGCAATCTTACTGTGTA